>Ga0075115_10000885_pt1 | contig 14906 bp, 12 predicted proteins | sample AntAceMetag02UKH_FD_69785 | JGI IMG/M metagenome (GOLD analysis project Ga0075115, IMG submission 69785) | Saline lake microbial communities from Ace Lake, Antarctica - Antarctic Ace Lake Metagenome 02UKH | ecosystem: Environmental > Aquatic > Non-marine Saline and Alkaline > Saline | place... | reverse complement strand
ACCAGTGAGGGGGGTCCCCCCGAGAACCACCGCAGCAATAGTGGGTAAAAGATAGCTATTGCCGATAAACACACCAGGTGTTTTAAAAAATGCGGCAAGCAAGATCCCAGCGATCGCATAAAAACCGCCAGCCATTACATAGGAGCCGATCACATAACGGCGAACAGGAATTCCAGCTGCATAGGCCGCAGTCGGATTGGCGCCCACGGCCTCGAATCTTCGGCCAATTACGCTTTTTTTCATCACTATCCATACAACGCCCATGATGATCAGAGCCGTGATTAAGGTATTAGGCAATCCTAAGAAGGACCGAAGGGCCCACTGGTTGATGCTTTCGCATGCGCCGCTCGGGGAGCCACCCGAGTACCACTGCACAAAGCCCAGCAGAAAGGCATTGACAGCCAGCGTGGTTACTATGGGCGTGATAGACAAATAGGTAACGCATATACCACCCAGGAATCCAGCCAGCACACAGGCCGCAATGGCCATAATGATGCCTTGCACCAACAGTCCCTCATTCAGATTGGGGTAGCGAGTACAAATAACGGCTGCCAATGAGACCATACCTGGGACGGAAAGGTCAATTCCGCGCTGTTGTACAACAAGTGTCTGGCCGATCGCAGTGATTGCCAGAACAGCAGCAAATGGTAGCATCAATAGTATTGAGTCGGGCGTGATCGATCCTTGGGCAATCAATGGGCTGACTGCAAATAGAAAGATAGTGGCAATCCAAATACCAGGAAACTTGCCGAAAATTCTCAGTTTCATTTTTATCTTAGCACCGTTTCTTTTGTTGTGTGCTTTGATTTTTCCTTATGAAAAACCTATAATATTATATTTTCCTATTTTAATACGAAAAATAGGATTGATAGTCAGCCTAAAGTTAAAGTTTATTTTTTATCTCATTTCCCTAGTTTTGCTCTACAAGCTCTAGGATAATCCCATCAGGATCCCGGAAATAACACCACTTCCATTCAACCTTACCGGCTTCCATAAAACTTTGAATTGGGGAATGGAATTCAACCCCCTTGGCTTCCAAAGCTCTTCTCGATTCCTCTATATCGTCTACTTTAAATGCAAGGTGGGCTGCTCCAGCAATAGAGGGATTTTTGTGGAATGTTTGCGCCTTTGGTTCCTTATACTCGATAAATTCAACTCTGTTATCACCGACTTTTAGAACAGCAATCTCAAGATCTGCCTGCTGTTGATTTATTCCCCATTTGGTTCCGAAAAGAGCTGTCCCCAAGGTCTCAGATTTGTTTCGACTCCTCGACTGGAGGGGTATCCCCAAAACGTTGGTATAGAAATCAACAGTACTGTTTATGTCCGTGACAGAAAAACTAAAATGGTGCACACCTAAAATCATCTCAAAGCCCTCCCTTTAAAGTTATTCGTTGAGCAAAACAACCTTGATACACTTGTCCCGTTGAGATGCTAAATCAAACGCAGTCTCTGCCTCATCCAAGGAAAACCGGTGTGTCTGAATAACGGTTAAATCAATTTGTGTATAGTTTAAAAACTTAATTGCCTTATCCCAAACCCACGGGGAACCCACACACCCTTTCAAAACCAAACCTTTCGCTTGAATCTTACCGAATTCTATCGGATGTTTTTTGCCGATATTAATACCTACCATAGAGACCCTTCCATTATTGCGTGGTAAATCCAATATTGTCTTTAACGATTCATCATTGCCAGATGCCTCAATAACAAAATCTGCTCCCTTTTTTTCTGTATACTCTAATACTTTTTCGACAGGATCCTCTTCAGATGGGTTAATAACAAAATCTGCTCCCAGTCTCTTAGCCACCTCCATTCTATGGCGCATAGGTTCAATTACAATTGCTCTAGCACCCATACCTTTTACTGTTGCTAATGCGCAGAGTCCTATTGCTCCTCCACCTGCAATTACAACTGTTTCATTGGCATTTGTACCTCCATTAACCTCTACTGCATAAAACCCACAGCTAAATGGCTCTATCAAGGCTCCAGCTTCGTAACTGACACCGCCAGGGAGCTTGTGCAACCATTCTGGTTTGGCCTTGAAAAATTCTGCATCTGCTCCATCCATAGAAAGCCCAAAATGCTGTGCATTGGGACAATTGGTAAAATTACCGGATTTACAAAGATCGCAGTTTCCACACCCTATAACGCACTCTCCTGTAACTCGGTCTCCTACCTTAAACATATTTACATCTACATCCTCGCCAACTTCTACAATATCTCCTGCCCACTCATGACCTAATATTATCGGATAACCAAAAGGGATGATATAACGACCACCAATAACTTCATAATCGGAATGGCAAATTCCCACGGCTCTAGACTTGATCAATACTTCATTTTTCGAAATCTCCGGTACATCAACTTCTTGTAATTTCAAGTCATTTTCCTTATTAACTACTACAGCTTTCATTTTTACTTGCATAATAAAGCCTCCCTTTATGAACAACTCATTTGTTTGAAAACACAAAAATAGATTTATTGAGAGCTTACCCACATTTTTGAAAAGCTATTTCAATAAACTACCCCGCAGCAGAGCTTCGAGGTATCAAAATGAATTTTTATCTTATTAACCCCGATGCAGAGCATCGAGGAATTCTTTTGATTAAAAGGAATATCACTCATTTATGATTATTCCCGCCTTTTTCATTGTCTCTCCAGAGAAGATTTTTAAAGCTCATTTCCCCGATCCAGAAAGAAAGAGAGAGATTGCAAATGTAATTCAGCTCTATCAGTTCATAATCAATGCATTTGCTGTCCACTGGTAACGTTGATTCCCTGGCCGGTCATGTTCCGTGCGATATCAGAGGCCAGATAGGCCACCATGTTGCCGATGTCTTCAGGAGTCTGAGCGCGTCCGAGGGGAATCGTCTCGCAGAATTTATCAAACGCTTCGTCGGGTGTAATACCTTGCTGTTTTCCCATATCCGGCAGTAGGACTTCATTCCAAAGGGAAGTCCGAACGACACCTGGGCAAACAGCGTTGACATTGATATCATACTCGGCGTATTCCTTGGCAAGTGCCTGTGTAAGTCCCATAACAGCAAACTTGGTGGATGAATAATGAGAAAAATCAGGAATTGCTTCCTTTGCAACCATGGAAGCAATGTTTATAATCTTACCATATCTGCGTTCCATCATCCCTGGCAGGACCGCTCGGGTAACTAAATATACCCCCTTAACATTGACGTTGAATTTTTGATCCCATTCTTCAGGTTCTATGTCTACGAATTTGATAGGTCGACTAATACCTGCATTATTAACAAGTATATCTATCTTTCCATGTCTCTCCTGTGTGCTTTTAACAATGCTTTCCACATCCTGCTTATCCGTTACATCTAATTTAACTGCTTCCACATTATTTCCCAGTTCATTTGCGGTTTTCTCAGCTGCCTCCAAATCAAGATCTGCGATAACAACAGTTGCCCCTTCATTTGCAAAACAACTAACAATCCCTTTTCCTATACCTACTGCACCGCCGGTTACTATTGCGATTTTACCCTCTAAATTAAGTTTCATTTTCTCCTCCCTTTTTCTGTATTTGACGATAGGTTATTAGCTATATGTTTTACAATCAAGATTGTGTTTTGGCTACAAGCTAGGAAAATAGTAATTAAATCTCAAAAATACTCAATTCTTTATTTTTGCGCTTTTCCCGCTAGCTCCCACCTCTGCCTATATTTTTTCCGTAACTAATACACTTCGCATCCCGGTAGTCCACAGGAGATCAAATGGTCGCTGGGATAATTGAAAATGACCTCACAGCCATCCTTAGTGACCACAACTTCTTCTTCAATTCGTGCCGCCCCTGAGCCATCTTCGGCCCCACACCATGTCTCCACCGCAAATGTCATTCCTTCCTTTAATTCAGCTGGATGGTCAAAGGAAAAGCGTCGAGATATTATCGGCCGTTCCCAAAGGCTCACACCGATTCCATGGGCATATTGAAGCAAAAAGGCCTCGTCCTCGTTACGATACCCAAACTCCTCTGCCTTGGGCCAAACAGCAGCTACATCTGCTGTAGTAGCTCCAGGTTTGATGACATCAAGAGCGTCTGACAGCCACTTAGAAGTCGTCTCATAAGCCTCGATCTGGTATTTGTTGGGTTTGCCACATATGAATGTTCGATAATAGCATGTATGGTAGCCATTAAAAGAATGCATTAAATCAAGAAAAACCATATCGCCGGGCTGAATAATCCTATCCGAGAAAGTATGAGAATGTGGTTTTCCCCTGGCCCCAGAAACTGAATTGACACATTCAACTCTCTCGGATCCTAAAAGAAACAGTTTCTGATTGGCCAGTGCCACCAATTCGTTCTCTCGAACACCCGGTCGTATTGCCCTAGCGATGTCCTCATAAGTAGCATCAACCATACTTGCAGACTGTTTAAGCAACTCTATCTCTTCTGCTGTCTTGACTTCTCTTGCGTCCAACATGGCCTGCTGCCCATCGACTACCTCTATCCCCTCTTTCTCTAGTGCTCTCAGCATGGGTAGCTCCATCATATCAACACCAATTGGCTCCTTTTCTACGCCATAGTCGGTCAGCACACGCTTAACCTGTTTAGCAAACATCTCATCGACTTTCATGGATGTTGGTAGAGCCCCAAGCATAGTACTAAATGGGATTTCCATGCGTTCTTCCATCCACGGCGAACTGATCCGTTTAGCCGGAACGGCAGGGTCAAACAAATAGGCGCCCCCATCTCTTGGACAAATGGCATACCGGTTCATCTTGTCCCTGCACCATTCGCCGATATGGGTACCTGTAAAATAACGAATGTTATCGAAGTTAAATGCTAAAACAGCGCCCAGCCCATTTGCTTTAATAGAGTCCTGTGACCTTTGAAAACGCTCCTCAATGAGTTTGGTAAAATTAACGCCAGCTTCCCAATCGGTGGCCATTGTGCCCCATGTTGCAGTTACATGCGGTCTGTTGTATTTCATAATTACCCTCCTAAAAATGATTCGTTAATATTATATGACCTCTTACCCTATTCCTTCTTCTTTAATGAATGAATTGCCCGGCCACTCCAATCCATAGCAGCCTCCATAACCGTTTCGCTTAATGTTGGATGCGGTTTAATCGCCTCGGCTAAATCCTCCACTGCGCATTCCATAGTCATGGCGGTCACTGCCTCGCCAATGAGATCGGTGGCATTGGTGCCTATGATATGTACACCCAAAATCTCACCACTTTTGGAATCACCCACGATCTTTACCAGGCCGTTGATATCTTCCATGGTCTGGGCAGCAGCACTGTTCATGTAAGGAAATCTGCCGATCTTGACCTCACAGCCAGCTGCCCTGGCCTCCTCTTCGCTCATCCCCACCGAGCCAACTTCAGTGAATCCCCATATACAGCGGGGAACCAAGCCCGCATTAAAACTCTTTCTTTCACCGACTATATTAGCCACAGCGGTATCTCCTTCGGCAGAGGCCTTATGGGCCAACATCATACCGCCAGCCACGTCCCCGATGGCGTAAACACATGACAAATTTGTTTCACAATGCGCATTTACCTTTATAAATGGACCATTCATTGAAAGCCCCAGCCCGTTATAATCAATACCATCCAGTACCGGTTTCCTTCCAGTGGCAACCAGCACCCTGTCTGCTTCTATTTGTTTTTCCTGCGCTTCGCCTTTCGCGTATTTAATTCGAGCCTTGCCCTCACTTATTAAAACCTCCTTGACCGTTGTATCTAATGTGAATGTGATTCCCTTTTGTTCCATGGTAATCCTCATTGCACGCCTAATCTCCGAATCCTCGTTCGCAATAATATCGGAAAGCATTTCCAGAACGGTCACCTCAGAGCCCAGAATCCTGTAAATAGTTGCCATTTCCAGGCCAATCACCCCGCCTCCAATGATAACCAACTTTTTAGGGATTTCCTCACAATCAAGGGCATGATCGGTGGTTTGGATAATGTTTCCATTTACGTCAATAAAGGGTGGAATAACCGGTTGGGAGCCGGTTGCCAGGATCACGTTCTTGGCATCTACATCCCTGGATGCCCCGTTATGACCAATAATCTTCAATTGCTTCTGAGCAAGGAATTCTCCTCTGCCTTGTGCAATCTCAATCCCGTGGCTCTTCAGGATCTTTTCAACCCCTGCAACCGCGGTTTGGACCACCCTCCGTTTTCGATCCAACATCTTTGTCGTATCCACGGATATGGTCCCTTCCTTTTTGAGAACCTGAGATCTTTTAATCGCCTCCAATATGCTCACATCATGGATAAAGCTCTTAGTCGGTACACAGCCTCTGTTCAAACAAGTTCCACCAAGTGATTCCTTTTCCACAAGAAGCACCTTTAGTCCGTGCTGTGCCCCCCTGATTGCCGCCACATATCCGCCAGGTCCGCCACCGATAATCGCCAGATCGTACATTGTTCCTCCTACCCGCCTATACCTTAAGAAAAGTAAAGGATGGCCGTTCCAACTTCCACTTCAGATTTTGCAGAAAGTCTGCAGCTACCGCGCCATCTATTATCCTGTGATCAACGGAAAGGCCAAAGGTACACATCTTCTTTACTTCCACTTCTCCATCTACCATGGCAAGTTCATCCCGTGTTTTTCCAACCGTAAGGATACCGCTTTGAGGCGGATTCAAGATGGCTGTAAAATGGGTGATATCGTACTGCGTTAGGCTGGATATAGTGAAGGTACCCCGTTCAAGTTCATCCATCGATAACTTTCCACTTTTGGCTCGCTGGACTATGTCCCCCCGCTGCTGTATAATCTCTACAAGGCCGACCTTATCTGCATTGGCGATGGACGGAACGATAAGTCCTTCAGGTAAGGCCACTGCCAGACAAATGTTTACCTCTGGCAATATGTGAATCTCGTCTTCCTTTATAACAGCATTGAGAATTGGGAAATCAATAATATTTAAGGCTACTGCCTTGATCAGGAAATCGTTAACAGACGGACGCAATCCATATTTCTTCTCAAAATCAGAAAGGATATCCTGCCTGAAATCCAGCATTGGTTCCATCCAGACATCAGTGAAAAAATAGATATGGGGAGCATTAACAGCGCTCTCTGACATTCTACGAGCGATTACCTTGCGCATACTGCTCATCTGTATAACCTTGCCAAGGCCATAAGACGCCTTCTCATCAATTGCCCGTTTTACATCTTCCTGCATGACGCGACCTCTGATGCCAGTCCCTTCAATGCCTTCTAAGGAAATTTCATCTTTTTCAGCCAACTTACGAGCCAGAGTTGAGACCTTAGCAGCAGGCTCAATTCCTGGCTTTAAAGCTGCCTCCACATCATGGATTACAATAATTCCTCCAGGACCAGTGCCGCTTACTGTTTTCAGGTCAATACCCTTATCGTGGGCCAGCTTTCTAGCAGCAGGCACTGCCTTAATGGATCCAGTAGGTGCAGCCGAGGTCTGCGGAGAGGTCTCGGAGGCAGGCATTTGCTCACCCGGGGCCGTAACCGCTGCCTTATCTGGCGGAACCTCAATAGCCTGGGTAGTATATTCGGCCGGCAATTCCTCACCAGGCTCGATTATAACCGCCGCCAGGGTAAGTACAGGCACTTCGATGCCAGCCAGTACTATAATCTTAGCCAGGATTCCTGCTGCAGGGGATTCAACCTCGGTCGTCACTTTTTCCGTTTCAACGATGAAGATGATCTCGCCCTTCTCCACAAGGTCTCCCTCATTTTTCAACCATTCAACGATTGTGCCCCTTTCGATTGTAATACCGAGCATAGGCAGGACAACTTCAGTAGCCACGAAAATTTCTCCTCTCTCTTAGGCGTACTCCATTAAGTGTTTGATTGCTGACAGGAGATCCTTCACATCCGGTACATAGGCTTGTTCTAAAGGTGGTGAGAAAGGAATCGGAGTATCAGGTGAACACACCCTGACAACTGGTGCTTTGAGGTCAAAAATTCCCTCCTCTGCGACCATGGCCGAGATCTCGGCAGCCACTCCACACGATTTATGGCCTTCATCCGCCACCAGGAGTCTTCCTGTCTTCTTGACAGACTCGAGGATAGTCACCTTGTCAAAGGGTGTAAGGGTCCTGGGATCGACTACCTCCACATCGATACCTTCTTTTGCCACCTCCTCTGCAGCTTTCAGCGAACGTAGCACCATGGCATGCGTGGCAACAATGGTAATGTCGCTTCCTTTTCGCTTGATATCCGCCTGACCAAAGGGAATAATATAGCTCTCCTCAGGAACGGGACCCTTCTCAACATAGAGCTTTTTATGCTCTACAAAGATTACCGGATTATCATTTTTGATTGCCTCGATCATGAGGCCTTTTGCATCATAGGGGGTTGACGGTGCGACCACATATAACCCCGGGATATGCATGAACAATGCGTGAAAACTCTGTGAATGCTGGGCAGCAGTACCTCGGCCAGCTCCTATATTGACTCGTAACACTATAGGGACCCTACCCTGTCCTCCAAACATATAGTGAATCTTGGCCATCTGGTTTATTATCATGTCCATGCACACAGTAGTGAAGTCGATAAACATAACCTCAACAACCGGTCGCATTCCCGTCAGGGCAGCTCCCACACCTGCTCCGACGAATCCGGCTTCGGCAATGGGTGTGTCAATCACACGCTCCTCTCCAAACTCATCCAAGAGCCCCGCAGTGACCTGAAAAATACCGCCATATAAACCTATGTCCTCTCCGAGCAAGACTACCCGCTCGTCCTCTTTCATGCATTCTCGCAAAGCCTCATTGATCGCCTGTGCATAAGTTATCTCTCTCATTACGCTCTATCTCCATATATGTACACGTCTTCATACATTTCCTCAATAGTGGGAAATTCACTCTCATTGGCAAAGATGACAGCCTGTTCGATCTCTTCGAGGACTTGATTTTTAAGGTCATCCATTTTTTTCTTGGTAAGTACCTTGTCCGCGATCAGCTTGGCGGCCATTCGTTTAATGGGGTCCTCTTTCTTCCAAGAATCGATCTCCTCTGTAGTGCGGTAACGCCGACCCTGGTTCGGGTCTCCCTCATGATGACCACGCCAACGATAGGTTTTGCATTCGATTAAGGTGGGGCCTTCACCGGCCATTGCCCTTTTCATAGCTTTTAATGAGGCCTCATATACCTCTACTACATCATTTCCATCTACAATAATTCCCGGCATATCATAGCTGGTAGCCCGAATAGCGATATCTTGAATAAGTCGCTGTTTTTTCTGACCTACCGATATTCCATACTGATTATTTTCGCAGACAAAAATGACCGGGAGCCTATAAAGTGACGCCAGGTTAAGGCCTTCGTGGAAGGTACCGTTATTCGATGCATCATCTCCAAAGAAGCAGGCAGTCACCTGATCAGTTCCCCGCCACTTAGCAGACATTCCAGCGCCTACGGCGATGGGAATTCCGCCACCTGCGATCCCATTGGCCCCAAGGATGCCGATCTCCATATCAGCAATATGCATGGACCCGCCTTTGCCTTTACAATAGCCTGTCTTTTTGCCAAACAGCTCGGCCATCATTGGCTTAAGCTCCGCTCCCTTGGCGATAACGTGGCCATGCCCACGATGGGTACTGGTGATGTAATCATTCTCTCGTAACACACCACATATACCGGCGGCTACGGCCTCCTCACCGATGTAGAGATGGGCAAGCCCAGGTATCAGGCCTCTTGCATACAGGTCTATAACTCGCTCCTCAAAGAGACGAATCTTGAGCATTGTAGTATAGAGCTCGACGAGTTTCTTCTTTTTTATCTCCATAAAAATTCTCCTTCAAAATTTTGCTCTTTTACTTTTTTTGATGCAAGCAATATACCAAAGGAAATAATTATTGCTAAATTTGAGCCAACCTTTTGATGTTTCATTAAAATATTTTTTTATACCTATTAATACATTCCCTTTTAAATGTTCCATAAAAGGACACCTGTTTTATTTTAAAACAATATTTCGTATAATCAGTCCAGTTCTCCCACGGTGTTGACAATTTGAAATATATCTGATAGAGGTCACCACATAATTTGATGATATAAATAAATATTATGATAAATACAATGAATGCTTTAGGAAAAAAACCTCCATGGCTTCGACGGAGACTTCCGGCAACCGGGCATAGCCCTGCCGTAATAGCGGCTATAAAAAACAGGGGCCTTCACACTGTCTGTGAGGAGGCTCATTGCCCTAACCAACTGGAGTGCTTCAGCCGTGGAATCGCCACTTTTTTATTGCTGGGTCCAAGCTGCACCCGACGTTGCACTTTCTGCAGCGTAGACAAATCGCATGTCCATCCAGTGAACCCGGACGAGCCATCACAGGTAGCTCAAGCAATAGCTGAAATGGGATTGAAGTTTTGTGTACTAACGATGGTAACTCGAGATGACCTCCCTGATGGTGGGGCAAAACATATGGCACAAGCCGTCGAGGCTATACACAAGGAGTGCCCAGGTGTAGGTATAGAACTGCTCATTTCTGACCTTGCAGGCAATTGGCAAGCGCTGGAGAGTGTGCTCAACACCGGACCGGAGGTACTCAACCACAACATAGAAACTGTCCCCCGGTTATACTCAAAAGTTCGTCCTCAGGCAAATTACAAGCGTTCGCTGGAGCTTCTCAATCGAGCTTTTCGACACTCGCCCCGTCTTGTCACTAAATCTGGGCTCATGCTAGGTTTAGGAGAAACAAAACAAGAGATATTTAGGGCTATGGACAACCTAAGAGAGGTTGGCTGCCACGTGCTTACCTTGGGCCAATACCTAGCACCTTCCGAGCAACATCATCCAGTAATACAATATATCCCACCCGATGATTTTGCTGAATATGAAGCTAAAGCATTGGCTTGTGGGTTCTATGGAGTGGCCAGTGCTCCATTGGTGAGAAGCTCTTATCATGCTGAAGAGCTGTACCAAACCGCTCGATATCAGCTTGGATTTTGATGGCAGTTGAGGTTTACTGTGTCAAATTGAGACAAAATTCTTTACTCTAGCGATTGAATATTGTAATTAATGTTTATTGTAACAAATCCGTGAGCAAAAGTAACCTATATCTATAGCGACTTTTAACCTCAAATAGGATATAAACCCGACAAAACGTTTATGGATTCTCTAAGTGCTTCAATAGATGTGGCCAAGAATGCTCCATTGGCTGAATACCCGCTCAAGGGTGCATGGGAGAATGTGGTTCTTAAAGGTCTTCCCCCTGGGCAACAGGTCAGGCCAGAGGTCTTGAGGTCGTGGCTCAAGTGTCGCGAAATCGGACTTGATCCATATATAAAGGTCCCGCCACCAGTACTCTCTAACGTCGAACTAAACAAGCTGCTCAAAGAAAATAGAGTCCTCATCGAGGTATCAAAATCGGTAATCGACATGATTGCGATATCAGTCAGACACACCGACTTTATAATAACTCTGACCGATAAAGATGGCTATGTCCTTGTGGTCCACGGAGACAAAGATATCCTGGAAATGGCAAAGCAAAACTACTATTTGCCCGGCTGTTTAAGGACCATTGAGCATGCAGGAACAAACGCTATCGGTCTAAGCCTTGCAGAGGGCAAGCCTATACAACTTACTGGTGCTGAACATTACAAGATCCACCACCATCCCTGGACCTGCTCCTCAGCGCCAATATATGATAGCAATAGACGTATTATAGGCGCCATAACGCTTTCAGGTCGATCCATCGGAAAACACAAGCACACGCTGGCCCTCGTCACAGCGGCCGTTGAAACCATCGAAAGCCAGCTTCGGGAAAATGACTTGATCGAGGAAAAGCAGCGGCTCAACTCCATGCTCACCTTGATTTTTAACTCTATCTCCGATGGTGTCATTGCCGTCAATAACAATCTGATTATCACCCACCTTAACAGCACCGCCGCCAAAATGCTTGGTTTGGACGATATAGAAGTTATTGAAAGGAGCTTGGATGAGGTTGTCCAGCCCGAAGATTCACTCATTCGGTCTCTCAATACCAGAAACTATTTTTCCGGCATAGAGATCAGCTTTACATGCCCCATCGGCCACAGAAGCTACATATGCTCAGTTGACCCCACTCGGAATGCCTCTGGCCATACCCTCGGTGCCATTGTAACCTTGACTGAAAAGCGTCAAGCAATAAACATCGCCAAGAAACTCAGTGGCAACTACGCCAAATATTATTTTAAGGATATAAAGGGAAATAACCCGTCACTTCTGAAACAGATAGAATTTGCAAAGATTGCAGCCAAGACACAATCGAGAGTCCTGATCATAGGCGAAAGCGGCACGGGTAAGGAGCTTTTTGCTCAGGGAATCCATAACCACAGTAACCAAAGGAATGGGCCTTTTGTGGCCATTTCATGCGCCGCCATCCCTCGAGACCTGATCGAGTCCGAGCTTTTTGGCTACCGTGGGGGTGCCTTCACCGGTGCCAGGAAGGAAGGACAGATTGGTAAATTTGAACTTGCCAACAATGGCACACTCTTTTTGGATGAGGTCGACGGACTGCCATTGGATCTGCAGGCTAAGCTACTGAGAGTCCTTCAGCAAAACGAAATTATGAAATTGGGTGATAATCGTACTATACCTATAAACGTAAGGGTCATCGCCGCTAGCAATAGCGATCTGGTGAACGAGGTAGAGCACTCTAACTTTCGTGGGGATCTCTATTATCGACTCAATGTGGTAGAGATCGTCATTCCGCCACTTAGAGACAGAATAGAGGATCTGGTACTGCTAATTGATCACGTCATGAAACGGGAATACAATAAAATGGGGATTGAAAAAATCGAAATATCACCTGATGCACTTGAAGTTTTAACGAATTACCATTGGCCTGGGAATATTCGTGAGCTTGAAAACTGTATGGAGCGAGCCTTATTAATGTCCCAGGGCAACACCATCCGCAAGACTCATCTTCCTGAAAGAATATATACAAAAGCCAACAATCTTCCTGAATTTAGAGTAATGTCTCTCGGCCAAGGTTACAAAGAAATAATCAAGGCAACACTGGATCGAAGCGGGGGGAATATATCCATGGCTTCGAGAGATCTACAGATCTCTCGAAGCACGCTTTATAGAAAAATCAAGGAATTTGGATTATCATAGGCTTCCTTATAGGCTGGTTAGCCACAGAAGCTTCCCTATTCTCCCATCTGGCATAGACATAAACCTCGTGTTGCATGTGTATGTTTTTTCAGTAATTGGCCATTGTTTTGAATAATATATGGTGGATCTTTTAGGATTGTTTAATGTTCCCGACAAAATTTCTCAACCTCGATTACCTCTCCTACAATGAAGCCTTGACACTAATGTGGAAACTGGTAGATATTAAGCGTTCGTTAAGGTGCCCAGAGGTTTTGATTTTTCTCGAACACGAGCCGACCTTGACCATGGGCAGACGAGCGAAAACCTCTGATATTTTGGTATCTCAAGAATACCTCGCGCGAGAAAAAATTGCCGTTCATAGGGTTGAGCGGGGGGGATTGGTAACCTACCATGGGCCAGGTCAGCTGGTAGTATACCCTGTTTTTAACATTCACACCATGGGTTTAAATGTAGACAAGTTGGTTTATGGTTTGGAGGAAGTTGTTGTAAAAACCCTCTCTTCCTTTGGTATTATCGGAAACCGAAAGGAGGGGTATCGTGGCGTATGGGTGTATCAGGATAAAATTGCCTCTATTGGGGTGGCAATACGCGGAGGAATAACCTATCATGGGCTGGCCCTTAACTACGGCATTGATCTCTCATATTTTGATCTGATCAAACCTTGTGGACTGACGGGGATTCGAATGACCTCAATATCAAAGATTCTTAAAGAGTCCATAAACCCTTCTCGCCTCAGAGAAACCATGGCCAGCAATTTTATTCAACAGTTTGAATTGGATTTGGATGAATGGTCTCTCAATCAGGTTGAAGAAGATATTGGGCAATTATCCACTGCAGGCACTGGTCCAGTAACCTGACTTTCATGAAAAATGAAAGCAAGCACGACGACATTTTAATCATTGAGACCATTAAAGGTGCTATGCCCTGTTCAATCTTATCTCACCTACCTACCGCCTAAAGTAATCGAGGAATTAAAATCCCTATAAAAATCCCCCACCTTGTCTATTGTATTCCGTTGTCTATCATTATATTTTATATTGCATTTACCAAAAATACATTTTATCATTTCTTTACCAAAGGCGAAGCGTCTCGCCAGAGGTAAGGGATAAGCAAGTTACATGAGGATACCTTTAAACAATCAAAAAAAGGCTACCTAAAAGGAGAAACATCATGAAGAGCTTCCATGATCTTGTTTTACGCAATCGAAGTTATCGCCGTTTTGAAGAGTCATACGCTATCCCTCGAGATACCTTGGTAGAGCTAGTGGCACTTGCAAGATGCACTGCCTCAGCTGCCAATCGTCAGCCCCTTAAGTACATCCTTTCTGCTGACCCCGAAACAAATGATCGCATTTTTCCATGCCTGGCCTGGGCTGCATATCTAAAGGATTGGGCCGGCCCTGCTCCTGGACAGCGACCATCTGCCTACATAGTCATCCTTATAGACAAGACAATCACAGAGAACTGGTGGTGCGATGATGGTATTTCCGCTCAGACAATTCTTCTTGGAGCAGTGGAAAAGGGTCTTGCAGGGTGCATGTTGGGGGCAATTCAAAAGGAAAAACTTCGGCGAGAACTGGATATTCCTGATCACCTCATGATACGGCTCGTCCTGGCCCTGGGTAAACCTGCAGAGACCATCGTTCTTGAAGACCTTGAGTCTGGAGGCGATATAAAGTACTGGCGTGACCAAAAAGATATCCACCATGTGCCCAAGCGAAAGTTAGAAGAAATTATCGTTAAATGATAGTTTATGGGCAAATAGATTATTATGTATATTTCCCATTTATAGTAAGGAGGGTTTTGGGACTTTTTCCAGCTATGCTCTATTCTGTAAACTGAGGATGAATA
>Ga0075115_10000884_pt1 | contig 14909 bp, 16 predicted proteins | sample AntAceMetag02UKH_FD_69785 | JGI IMG/M metagenome (GOLD analysis project Ga0075115, IMG submission 69785) | Saline lake microbial communities from Ace Lake, Antarctica - Antarctic Ace Lake Metagenome 02UKH | ecosystem: Environmental > Aquatic > Non-marine Saline and Alkaline > Saline | place... | reverse complement strand
GGGAAGATTATTGAGGTTTAGAAAAAAATATAAAGTATCTCTTTATTAAATTAATATGGTGAATAAGAAAGTTGATAAGAATACGACTTTGATAATTACGGAGAAGCCGGCGGCTGCGGCTAAGATTGCGGCGGCGCTTAGTGATGCGACTGACGAGAAGATTACGAATAAAGATAAAGTTTCGTATTATGAATTTTATAAGGGAAGTCGGAGATATATTGTTGGTTGTGCGGTTGGTCATTTGTTTGGGATTCAGCAGATTGCAAAAAGGGGACCGTTTCCTAATTTTGAAGTTGAGTGGCGGGCGTCTTGGAATAAAAAGGGCGGGGCTTTTACGGAGAGATATTTGAAGGTTTTGAAAAAGTTGGCTAAGGAGTGTGATGAGTTTATTGTTGCAACGGATTTTGATGTTGAGGGAGAGGTGATTGGCTGGAATGTTGTGAGATTTGTTTGTAAGCAGAAAGATGCGAAGAGGATGAAGTTTTCTTTGTTGACTAAGGAGGCTTTGGATGAATCGTTTGATAATTTGTTACCTAATTTAAATTGGGGTGCGGCGATTGCGGGGGAGACTCGGCATTATATTGATTGGTTTTATGGGATTAATTTGTCGCGGGGTTTGATGAAGGCCTTATCTTCTACTGGGACTTTTAGGATTTTGTCTATTGGGCGAGTGCAGGGTCCGGCTTTGAAAATTGTTGCGGATAGGGAAACTGAGATTGATGCTTTTGAGAGTGAGCCGTATTGGAATGTTTTTTTGCAGGTGAAGGATAATAAGAATCAGAAGGTTGAGGTGAAGCATCCGAAGGATCTTTTTAACAAATCTGAGTTGTTGAAGTTTAAGCATTTGCGGGGGAAGAGTGGGGAGGCGAGTACGAAGATTTCTGAAGATGAAGTTAAGGCTCCGACTCCTTTTGATTTGACGACTTTGCAGATTGAGGCGTATAAGAATTGCGGGTTTACTCCTATGCAGACTTTGAAGGCGGCGCAGAGTTTGTATTTGGCTGGGGCGATTTCATATCCGAGGACTTCGAGTCAGAAGTATGATGCTTCTATTGGTTATGATAAGATTTTGAAAAAGTTGAAAAAGTATACTGCGGCTGTTAAGTATGCTGTGAATAAGACGCCGACCGAGGGGAAGAAGGTGGACCCGGCGCATCCTGCGATTTATCCGACTGGTGATGCGAAGAAAGTTCCGGAGAGAGATAAGAAAATTTATGATTTGATTGTGAAGAGATTTATTTCGTGTTTTTGTGATTCGGCGTTTGTTGAGAATAAGAGGATTAAGGTTGTTGTGGGTTCCCCGTTAGATAGCACCCCATTGGATATCCCATTGGACAAAGGTCAAACGGGACAAGTAAATCAAACGGGGCAGGTGCATCGAACGGGACAAGGGTTGAATTTTACGGCGAATGGCGCGCAGATTAAGGAGAAGGGTTGGATGAATGTTTATCCGTATTCTACGAAAGAGTCTAAGGTTCCGACGATGAATGGTGCTGTTGATGTTTTGGAGATTAGGACGGAAGAGAAAGAGACGAAACCTCCGAGAAGATATTCTGCTGCATCTTTAGTTAAGGAATTGGAGAAGCGGGGGCTTGGGACGAAGGCGACTCGTGCTGCGATTGTTGAGACTTTGTATTCTCGGGGCTACGCTCGGGAAAAAAGTATTGAGGTTACGGAGCTTGGAATGAGAATGGTTGAGACGCTTGAGAAATATGCACCGGTTATTTTGGATGAGGGGATGACGAAGAAGATGACTGAGGAATTGGAGGAGATTGAAATTAGCGATAAAGATTTAGATAAGAAAAAGAAGAAAGTTTTAGATGAGGCGAAAGTTACGGTTACTAAGATTGCTGAGGGTATGAGTAAGAATATTGCGGAGATGGGAAAGTGTTTGGCTGATGCTAATGCGATTGTTTGGGAGCAGGAAAAAGAGGCGAATACGATGACGGAATGTCCGGTTTGTCATAAGGGTAAGTTGCGGGTGATGTATGGGAAAAGATTTAGTCGATATTTTGTTTCTTGTGATGCTTATCCGGAATGTAAGACGATTTATTCTTTGCCGCCGAGAGGTGTTGCTAAGCCGGCTAGACTTTCTAAAAAGCAGTGTGAGGAAAAAGGTTTGCCTGAGAATTCTTTGGAAATGTGTGAGGAATGTGATTTCCCGAAGGTTGCTTTGTTTAAGAAAGGTGGGGCACCTTGGAAACTTTGTTTTAATCCCGAATGTCCTTCTAATGAAGAGATAACAAAGAAGAAGGAAGAGTTTAAGGCGAAGTTGGTTAGTGGGGAGATTGAGATTGATAAGGATGGGAAGATTATTGATCATGGGAAAGAGGAGAGGGCTTTGCGAGGCAATGGGAAATCTGCTGGTGCGGTAATGGGCAATGGGGGGAAGGGGAAGAAGAAGGTTGTGAAGAGGCGGAAGAAGAAAGTCGGGAAGGGGAAATCTACATAAAATCTGCTGTTAAAACTTTATCAGAATGGGGGCTTATATATGACTTAGGTATATCGATACTTCTATGTGCTCCAATTTTTCCCTCTCTGTTCATTCTTTGAATTGCTCTTGCGTGAGCAACTAAAATTCCAGCAGTTCCTGTGGGGTTGTTTGGCCACACATTTTTGTATTCAATTGTTTCTCCATTCTCTCCTACAGCAAGAACTAGGCCGTCATGAGGCATATCTTTATGACCTTCATCTAATTCTCTTTGTGTCAAAAAAGTGGCAGTAGTTTTATAGTCTTTAAAATAATCTGGCATTGTTTCAATTTCGGATTCTACTCTTGCCCTTTCTTTAGGAGTATCATTTCCTAAAGCAATAAAATTCTCTCTCCAGTGCATATCTCCAGGTGCTAAATTAGGATTTTCTCCGCTTCGCACTCTTTCAATAGCCTCCGGACTTGCATGTGTATATGATTTTGCATCTATCACGTTACCAATTGTCCTTATGGCATCTGAATGCCCCATACTTAATCCCCCTCTTTCAGTTAACCCATAAAAAGCATAAGCCCTTACTCCAGGAAGAAATGCGTTGGCTGCAACTCTTTCATCAGAAAAAGTCCCTGGATCCCACCCGATAGAAATTGCCGCTGTATGCCCTGTTCCTCTAGATGCAACATCCATATCTGCAAGGTAACCGGGCATTGAAACTCCAGTGTCCTTGTCAACATAAGGTTTAATATGCGCATGGGTATCAAAACTATCTACTGTATTGAATCTGTTTGCAAAATAAGGTCCTTGTTTTGGTAAATCGTTTTTTGAGCCTCCGCATAGAATTGCCACATCTACATCTAGACCTGCGGGCACATTATCTACATTATAAATTTGCCCTGGAGAAATTCCGTGATAGCCTCCTAGGGAACCCAAAACTCTTGGTGGATCTCGAGTTATAATCCCAACAGGCTCCATGTCGCCATGTAGCTTATTATTTTTGTTAACTGCTCTGAGAACTGCTTTTCCAATATTACCAAAACCAACTATTGCGATTTTTGTTTTTTCTGGCATCTTTTTGACAAGAAGAACTAGTTTAAATACAAATGTGTTCTAGAATATATATTAGAATATTCCTCTTTTTCTGATGCCGGCGTTGATGATGTCGAATGCTAGTTCTTTTATTGGGAGGTTGAGGAGAAGTGAAATGATAAAGACTTTCTTTAGTTAAGTTTTTTTGCTCTCTCCTCTAAGTCTTTTCTTTTTATTAAATTTTCTCTCTCGCTTTCATCTAATTGTTCTTCTTCTTCATTAATCTGTTCTCTTTGATATTCAATGGAGTTTGTTAGTCTGCCTATATCTACAAGTAATGGTAATGTTCCTGCCATTGGAGGACTACCTGGTTTTAAAGATGGATTCTCCCTGTAGAGAGAATATCTATTATTATAATAGGTTATTGAATCTGTGTTCACAACTGCGAAACGATATTTGGATTCCTTTATTTTTTTAAGATTTGTTTCTAGATTCTTCTTCATTCTGTTCACAGTATCAATACAAACCATAGTTATACTTTACTCAAAAGGGTTTTTAATAATTTATATCTTTCAGAATAATCCTCGTTTTCTGATTCCTGTGTTGATGATTTCGAATGCTAGTTCTTTGACTGGGAGGGAGCGGTGTTTTCTTAGGATGATTTTTCTTTTGCCGTGGTAGTGTTGGAGTTCGATGAGGCATTTGCTCCAGTATTTTAGGAGGTCTCCTCCGACCATTGAGACTTTTCGTTCTGCGTTTCGGTCTTCTTGGTTTTGTGTGAATGTGGCGTAAACTTGGTTTGTTACTATTACCGGGATGTTTTGTTTTCTCGCTATTTCGTTTAGGGTTCTTAATTGGTTTGCTAGTTTTCTGTTTACTTCTGAGATTTTATTTGAGTCGTCTGCTGTTATTGCTTCGCCGAGTTCGAGTCGGTATAGCATTGCGATTGAGTCGATTATGATTAGGGATATGTTTTCTTTTTTTACGTGTTTTAACATTTGCTCGAAAGCTTGTTCTTGTTCTTTGAAGGATGTTGGTTTTAGAAGGAGAATGTTTTGGAGGTCTTTTTCTATTTCTTCTTTTGTGCCTTGATGAACTTGTTTGAATCTTTCTGACGAGAAGCCTCCTTCTGTGTCTATAAATATTACCTTGTTTGATTTTCGTGCCTGGGATGTTGCCGCCATGATGCAGAAATTTGATTTGCCTGAACCTCCTGGGCCATAGAGGGTTGTGATGATGTCGGTTTCGTAGCCGCCCGCGAGGAATTTGTTTAGGTCGTAGGAGCCTGCTGAAATTTTTGGTTGGTTCATTATTAAAAAATGGTTAAGAATTATTTAAGGATTGTTGTGGTTAGTTTTAGAGTAATTAGTGCCAGGCAACTACTAATAAATTAGTTTAGATAGATATATAAAGATTTTTGAGTATATTGTAATATGGCTAAAACGGTGGTTGAGAGGAAAGAGGCGTGGATGAGGATTGTTGTTGGAATAGTTAGTGGTATAATTCTTGGTATTTGGAGGTGGCTTGTTATTATTCTGGCTGTTGTGAATTGGTTTGTGGTTTTATTTAGTGGCAGGAGAGATAAGGGGCTTGCGGATTTTTGTGAGTTTTGGAATTCTGAGATGTATAGGTATTTGAGGTATATGACTTTTGAAACGAATGAGCGACCGTTTCCGTTTAGTGAGATGGTGAAGCTTGGAAAATTTGAGAGGTAGATATTTATTGTTTCTTTTTGTGATATATTTCTAATATTATTATCTTGTTCTCTGAATGAATATAGGTGTAGGATAATCTAAATGGACTAATGTATAATTCTCTTGTGCCCCTTCTTATGTTCCTCATGGGCTTTCCAACTTCAGGATTTATGATTATCTTCTGAATTTGTTTTATTACTTTTTCTTTTAATAACTTATCTTTAATTTTGTCAAAGAAGTGTTTGAATTTAGGATGGTAATCTATCTCTACCATTTTTTCATTTCTTCAATAAAATCATCTGCATCCATAGAAATAAATTCTCCTCGATCATAAGACTTCCAAGCTTCTTCGGTTCTTTTGGCAAACTCTAAGTCGTCTTTTATGTTTTCTTCGAAATCTCTTGCTAGTTTTAGGATAATTCTGTTTTCGTCTCGAACGATTACAAACTCCTCGCCTTCTTTTAGTCCTTCCCTCATATTTAATGGAATTACTACTTGCCCTTTTGAACTCATTTTTGTTGTGCTTATGTTTACCATGTTGGTAAGATTAGTCTTACTTGATATATAAATGTTTCTGTGTTTTGGAATTTTGATATTTATAGAATTACTTTAGCTTCTTGAATTCGTCAACTGTTTTGTCGATTTCTTTTTCTAGTGTTGCTATTGCTTTCTTTAGAAGTTTTTTGGGGTTGTCTGATTCGATATGTAGGACTGGGCTTTCTGTTGGATGTCCTCTTTTCCATGCTGCTATTTTTGCGCCTTCTTTGTTTAGGTAGACTCTTAGGACTTCTGCGATTGTTAGGCTTGATAGCTCTATGTCGAGTTCGTTTTTTTCGTCTTTTATAATTTTGATTTCCATATATGTAAGGGAGAAAATTGGTTTTTAAATTTAACTACTGGGATTCGATGCTACTAGTTCCATCTTTTTTGATTCGGATTACGTGGTCTACGAAGCCTTCGATTTTTTCTTCGTGGGATACTAATATCATTTGTTCGGCTTTTAGTTGTTCGAAAATATCCCTCATTTTATCTATTTGTTCGGTTGCGAATCCGTCGGTTGGTTCGTCTAATATTACGATGTCTTTTGTTTTGATATACGATTGTGAATTTAGAACCTGATTGAGGGAAAGTCTATATGCTAGGGCTGTTGCGGTTCTTTCGCCACCTGAGAGAAAGTCATAATCAATTTCGTAATCTTGATTTATAATTACGGGAGTGAAGTCTTCGTCGAGTCTTGCCATAAGAGAATCAGAAACTAATATTGAAAACCAGTCTTTGAAAATCTTTGAAAATTCGCTTCGAAGTTGTGCCATTTTTATCTTTTCCATTGAGTCTACTAGGGTGATGAAGTTTTTTTGTACCCATCCTTGTAGTCCTCGAAGATAATCAATTTGTTCTCTGATTTTTTCTTTACCCTGAATTTCTTTAGATAACTCTTCTAATCTGATTTTTAAAAGTTCTAATTCTTTATTTTGTGTTGCTGTGGTTATTTCTTTTATTCTCATTTTTTCATTGATATTCTGGAATTCTTTTTTTGTTGAATTGAAATTTTCTTGAGCTTGTGAGAATGTTTGTGATCTTATTCCAAGTTGCTTGATTTGATCTTTTAGGTCTACAATTTCGTTTGATGTTCTTTCTAGAACAAATGCGTCGCTTTTGATTTTTATCTCGATTGTTCTTTGATGTTCATATTTTATTTTATCTTGTTGAAAATTATTTTTATCGATTTCATATCCTTTGACTAGTTCTTTTTCTTTTTCTATTTCATTAATTAAGATTTGTTTTTGTTGTAATTTTTGTTCTAGGTCTCTGTTGACTTCTTCTATTTCATATTGAAATTGTAATCCTATTCTATGTTTGTGGTCTTGGCTTACTGGCTGTAAACAAGTTGGACAATTTTCCAAAGAGGTTATTTTATTTTTAAGTTGTAAGGGTCTTTCTTTTTTTGAATCTAGAACGGAAACCGCTGAAGATAATTCTAAGAACTTTGAGTTTCTTTCTTCAAGGATTTCTTGATGTTTTTTTAGAAGTTCTGAGACTGCTTTTAATCTTTCTTCTGAAAAATCTGATTTTTCGTGAACTTGTTTTTGCATTAAGATGACTTCTTTCTTCATTCTTGACTCTAAATCTTTTTTGCCCTGAAGAAGAATCGTTAGGTTTTCTATTTTTGAATCTAGTTCTCTTTTTTCATCGATTGTATTTTGAATTAAGTTTAATTTATTTTCTGATTCTTCTTTTATTTTTATTAGTTTCTGGTAATCCAGGCTAATCTCATTTGCTCCTCTGGCTAATGTTATTTTCTTTTCATTTTCTGATGTGAACTTTTCTCTTAGAAGATTTAACTCAGATATCAAAACTTCTTTTAATTTAATTGCATCTTTTATTTTTTTAAGTAGAATCTCTGCATTTTCTTTGATTTTTTTGTAACGATCTATTCCAAATAGATGTCGCAATGTGTCTAGTCTAACTTCTGGTTTTTCTTGAACGATTGCTTTCATTTCTTCTTGGGGGGTATATACTGTGAATTTATATAGGAGATTTGATTTTTTTGCAAATTCTTTTGGATAGTTTAATAGTTTAATTACCCTTTCTTTCATTTCCATTGTTGAAAGTTCTTCGCGTTTTGTACCGATTGTTATTATACTTGAATCTTGGGTGATGCTTCCGTTTTTTGATTTTTTTATTGTCCGTTCTAATGTTATGATTTCTTCATCAATTTCTATATCTAAACGAGTAGATGCATTATCTGAGCCTTGTCTTAGAATTGAAGAGCCTTTTTGTCCTGGTTGTAATCCGAAAAGTGCGAATTGTAATCCGAGAAGAATTGAGGTTTTCCCGGAGCCTATGTCTCCAGCTAGAAGAACGGAACCTTTTGGGAATTCTATTGTTAGGTTTTCGTAGCTTCTGATGTTCTCTAAGACTAATTTTTTAAATAACATTATAATATTTCCGTTATCTCAAGAATAGTTTTTAGTTCAGATAATAGTCTTTCCTCATAAATTATTGTTTTTTCGTCTTCATTTTTTTCTATGGAAAGTGCATCCATTAATTGGGGAAGGTACTTATTGAAATTGTGGGGATTGCTTTTCAAAAATTCATCTGATTTTCTTTTTTGCACTTCTTCTATATCTTTGACCGAGCTCATCATCCCTAAATCCAAATCGGGTATTTTGATTGATGATATATTTCTTAAGAAAACATATGCGTCTTTCTTTTTTATGAAGTCTTCTATTTCATTGAAACGAATGTCTCCTGTCTTTCCTTCAACCAAATTTCCTTTCAGTTTTAGCAGAACAATTTTATTATGGAGCACAAGTTTGTCTAGATGGGAAATTATTTCTTGTGTGGCAGTTAGACCGTTGTTAATTTCGATTTCTATTGATGCGACTTCTTTTAATGGAATCTCTATATTCTTTGTTTGGATATTCGCGCCGTCGGTTTCAACTAGCTGGAAGCTTCCGTGTTGGAGGTCAGAGAGTTCTTGGAAGTTGTTTGGAAAGGTTGGGCCAGGATAGACATATCTGGAATTTGCTATATGGTCTTCAAATCTTTTGTGTACGTGCCCCATTGCATAATAGTTTGCTAATGGTAGTTTTTGTTTTTCGATTGATTCCATCGGGATTGTTCCTATAGCTGCTCTGATTGCTGTGTGAACCATAAAGATTGTAAACGGATGAATTTCGCTGAAGTATACTTTGGATAAATCTTCTATTTCCATGCCGGATTTTCGACCGGGATATCCGTAGATTGCGATGTTGTCGTGCATGTGTGGTATAAGTTTTATTTTTTCTTCGTCTTCTTGAATTTCAAATTTTCCAACATTTTTACAGAAGCCGGCTTTTTCTAGTACATCCAAGAAGGTTTTGCCTGAGGCGGAGAAATCGTGGGAGCCGGCGATTAGGTAAACTGGGATTTTTGCGTCTTTGAGTTTTTTGAATTCTGCGAAGGATTCTTTTAGGATTTCTATTGGAGGGTAGGCTGAGTCGAAGAGGTCGCCGGCGATTAGGACGAAGTCGACTTGTTCCTGAAGGCATCGTTCGATGACTTTTTGGAAGGATTTGAAGTTGAGTTTTTGGAGTTCTTCTTGTCGCCAGCCTCCGAGGTGGCAGTCAGCTAGGTGTGCGAATTTTACCATTTTTTGTACCTCTTTGAGTTCATGTTTTGAGAAGTTGAGGACGTTATTTAAAGATTTATGGGGTGAAGGATATTTATATTGTCTTACGGCTAAGCCGTGCGGTAAAATCGGTCGCACTTCGTTTGCTGCGATTTTAAAGATAGTTGTGGTTTAATGAATGTTTTGAGAATTGTTTTTCTTGTGCGATATTAAAGATAGTTGTGGTTTAATGAATGTTTTGAGAATTGTTTTTCTTGTGCGATATTAATAGTTTGCTTATAAACGTTTTGGGTAAAAATGTCAATACAGAAAGCCTTTTAAGTGGTTTTTTAGTTTTTTTGTTATGGTTAAGACTAAGGAGAAAACCAGTTCAGAGGATGATGAGCCTGGGGGCGATAGGTGTATTTTTAATTTTAAATTGAGTATTATTCCCGAGATATTTTCTGAAATTTGTTCTATATTCACTTATAAAAAAAGTCCTAGTGTAACTTTAATTATTCCTGCATATAATGAGGCGCCTAGGATTGGGAAAGTAATAAAGCAAGCGCAACAGGTCAAAGAAATTAACGAGATAATAGTCGTCGATGATGGAAGTAAAGATGATACTGGTAAAATTGCTAAGGAATTTGGGGCAAAGGTTATTACTCATCATAAAAATATGGGGAAGGGTGAGGCTATAGGAACTGGAATTGCTCATGCAAAAAAAGATATTTTGCTTTTTCTTGATGCGGATTTATCTAATATAACACCTGAAAAAATTAAAATGCTTATTCTTCCGATTTTAAAAGGCAAAGCTGATTTCGTTAAAGCCTCGTTTGGTTTGGCCAGGGGAAGAGTAACCGAATTCGCAATTAAACCTATTATGAAAGTTTTGTATCCTAATGAAAAATTTAATCAACCAATCAGTGGACAATTTGCCGGTAGAAGAAAGTTTTTTGAAAATATTAAAATTGAACCGAATTGGGGAATTGATATTTCTATTTTACTAGATGCAATTGGAAATAAGGAAAGAATTGTGGAGGTGGATTTAGGAGAATTGAAGCACAAAGCTCGACCCGCGGATGAAAAAGCTGTAATGTCCGAACAAGTTATGGAGACTATCTTAAAAAAATCTGGGCATCTGTGTAGTGAACATGCGATGATTGTTTTTAGTGACAAAACCGTTTTTAGTCCTATATTTTCAAAAAAAGTCTTAAGATTTTTGGAGATACTTAAGGGTAAAAAAATCAAAATTGTTATTTTAAGTGAGAAAAAAGTCAATAAAAAATATAGAGAGTTTTTTGACGAAGTTAAAATTATTAAAAGTGACTATTCTGGTAAGAAAATTGTTTCTATTCTTAGGGGTATTGTGAAAAAGGATGGACTTAATATGAAAAATGTTGTAATTGCTGCTAATAGAAATAATTTTGATGTCGTTGCGGGGAAAGTTGGACTTGCCTATTGTTTTAGTAATTCTAGTAAAAAGTTAAAAGAAAAATGTGAGGTTGTTTCTAGTCTCGCTGAGATTTTGATGTATTTAAAATAATGGTTAATATAATGATTTTGACTTGGCTATTCCCGCCGAGCACCGGTGGTATAGAGACCAATACTTATCGTCTTGCTAAAAGTATGTCTAAGAAAAATAATGTTTCTGTTTTTACTGTTGGGAGACATTATAATAAGGAAGAAGAAGAACCATTCAAAATTTTTAGATCGAAAAGGATGGATCCTTCAAAATTACAATCTAAAGATCGTTTGATTTTGTCTGATGATATGAAAAAAGTTTTAGAAAATGAAAAAATTGATGTAGTTCTTTCACATAATCTTTCATGTCTTCCAACAATGTTTTCTAAAACCTTAATTCGAACCGTTAAAGAAAAAAATATCCCGATGATTGAATTCTGTGGGGATGCCAGATATAAAAGTTTGAATAAAAAGTTAACTAAGGAATTTCGTCAAGTCTTAGCAGTTAGTAATTTTGTTAGAAAAAGATTAATTGAGATTGGATATGATAGCAAGAGAGTTAAAACTTTTCATACGGGTGTCCCTACTGGATTGTTTGATAGTAATAAATATGATAAAGTGGAATGTAAAAAAGAATTTGGGTTTCCGAAGAATAAAAAAATTATCCTTTTTCCATCAAGATCTATTCGTGGAAATGGACAGTTCAATAGGCAAAAAGGATTTTTCACTGTTCTTAATTCTATAAAAAATATAAAAAAGAATGCTAAAGATGATTTTGCGATTGTTTTTCCCGCTGTTGTTGGGAGAAAGGATAAAAATATTAAAGGAAAGAAAAATCTTGCGAAACTGAAATTGCGAATAAAGAAGGAGGGGATTGCTGAAAATGTTATTTTTATTAACAAGCGCATCTCTTTAGAGGAAATGCCTTCTTTGTATAAAAGTGCTGATATTGTTGTAACTCCTTCTGTTAACGAGGCACTTGGTATGGTCTTTTTGGAATCTTTATCAATGGGTGTTCCGGCTATTGGTGCAAAAAGTGGTGGAATTCCAGAGTCTATTGTAAATGGGAAAACTGGATTTGTTATTAAACCTGGAGATAGCAAGGATTTGTCAAAAAAAATTATTAAATTATTAAATAATGAAAAACTAAGAAAGAAAATGGGAAAGGCGTCTCGTACACGAGCTTTGAAAGTCTTTAGTTATGAAAAAATGATTAAGAAATTGGAAAAAATAATTAGGAAGACTATAAAATGATCTATTTAGTAAAGCATCCCGAAACTGAAAATAATGTTGCCGAGAAGCTTACTGGTTGGCAAAAAAGTGAATATACCGAAAAGGGAAAGAATCAATTTAAAAAAATTGTTAAATATTTTGAAGATAAGGACCTCAATGTCTTTTCTAGCGACTTACCTCGAGCACTTATGCTTGGTAATAAAATTGCATCTGTGGTTTGTGGTGGCATCGTTGTTGATAAGTCCTTAAGAGAACAAAACTTTAAAGAAACTCTCCCTAAGAGTTCTTTTGAAAATAAAAAGGCTTTCAGAAAAAGGGTTTTCGATTGGATTGATGAAAATAAAATGAATGGTACTGTGATTGTTTCACACTCAGGAACGATTGTGGAAATTATTTTAAATTTATTAGGAAGTGACTCATTAAAGCATATTGATGCTCCTCGTGATGTAATTTTTAAAATAGAAACCATTAAAAATGAAAATAAACTCTCTGTTATACAGACATAATGGTACTAGATAATTTAATAACTGGTAATATTGGGACTGCTGAGATAATTAAGGTTGCTGTTATTATTTTTCTAGGAATTATTTTAGGTTGGTTTTCCAAATATTTTATTAAAAAAATTGCGAAAAATGTTGTTTATCCTGGAGTTAGAAGAGAATCTCCAAAATCGTATAAAAGAACTGTCTCTGGTGTAAACCTTAGTGCCGAAATTGTTCAATGGGCTGTTATTCTTGTTTTTATTTTCCAAGGGTTAGCTATTTTGAATATATCATTATTTGGGGAAATATTAAATAATGCCGCTGTTTTTATTCCGAAGATTGCCATAGCGGTTATTATTTTTATTATAGGTCTTTTGGTAACTGGAATTTTCGCTAGAAATATAGAAAATTCTGATATAATTGGTAATTCTATCTTGGCAAAGATATTTACTATCGTATTCATTTCGGCTACAATATTATCCGCTTTGGAGATTATAGGTATTAGACTTACTCCATTTCTTTATATTTTTGTTTCTGGTCTTTTTGGAATCTTCCTTGCTATCGCTTTAGCAATTGGAATAGGATTTGGACTTGCATTGAAACCTGAAATAACAAAAATTATTAATTCTTTTAGGAAAAAGTAAATTCTAAAATTAAAAGTTCTTCCATAAATATTTTTTTTCTTGCTACTATTTTGTGTTTGAATTTTTTGATTTTGTTCATTGGGGTTAGACTAGAAATGAGGAGTAATATTTTTCCGTTTTTGTTAAGGTGTTTTTTTGCTTGTTTGAGGAATTTGAGTGAGATTTCGTCTCCCTTTTTTCCTCCGGTTGTTGCGAGTTGGGAGGATTTTGGTTCGCGTTTGTCGAAGGGAAGATAGGGTGCGTTGAAGGTTATGAGGTCAAATTTGTTTTTTACTTTTTCAAAAAGATTTGATTTTATTGCTTTGAAATTTTCTTTTTTGAGGAGTTTTACTGCATCGGGATTTATGTCAACTGCAAGGATATTTTTTTTGTCTAAAAATTTTGAGGCGGTCTTTGCGAGAATTCCTGAGCCGGTTCCCATGTCTAGGTAGGAATTGATTTTATGTTTAGACAAATATTTTTTTAGAAAATCTGCGAAAAGGTGGGAGTCTTCGGCGGGTTGGTATATCTCCATTAGCCAAACCATCCGCTAATTGTTGACCAGAATATTCCGAGAAGTGCGGCCCCGATAAGAATTAATGCCGCTATTGAGACTAGGATTATTATAAATTTTTTTGATAGATGTTTTTTCTGTCCTGGCATTATTGATGTTGTTCTTGGTGGGGATTGGTTGTTTGCTGTTGGTTTTTGTGCGGCTGGAATTTTTGTTTCGGCTGGAGTTGTAATTGGTTTTTTTATTTGGGTGTTAGTTGCTGGCATTTTTCGGACTGCGCCATCAATCTCGGCTGGTTTATATCCTGCATTTAGAAAACTTTGTTTTGCTTTTGCTAATGTTTCTCCTCTCTCTAATGCATTTTTTAATCCTCCTATAATTTCTTCTTCTCGATTTGGGGTCAGTGGTGCTACAATTTTAAGACACCTCCGTCTTGCATAAGGTGACATTGTTTCCCCAATTTATATCCCAATTCTTTTACTAATTCTGCCATCGGTTTTGTTTTGTCCAATCCTCCGTGAGATGGGATTACGTGTTGTGGATTTACTATTTGCATTATGTCTCTGAGGTCTTCTCTTCCTGCATGACCGGATACATGGGCGTCTCTGAAAATTCTTGGTTTAGATTTTTTTAATCTAGCTTCCATTTTTGCGAATTGTTCTTGATTGACTGGGGTTGGAATTACACTTGAAGAAAATACTATGTTGTCGTCTTTGTTTAGCTTGAAGGGGAGTTGGTGGCGTGAAAGTCTTTCGAGAATTGAACCGGGTTCTCCCTGATGTCCGGTGCATACTATCATGTAATCTTTTCTTCTTCGTTCTACTTTGTGTAGGGTTTTTTCTACCTGCCTACGATATTTAGATATTCTTATATCGTTTAAGAATGGGGCAATTCCTGCGTTTTTTGCGGCGGTTGAATATTTGTCCATGCTTCTTCCCAATAAAACCACTTCTCGATTCAGTTTTTTACCGAACTCTATGATTGATTTTAGTCTGGCGATGTGTGATGAGAAGGTTGTGACTATCATTCCTGCCTTTCGGTTTTGTATTGTTAATAGTACTTCTTCTAATAGTGCTCGTGCGATTTTTTCTGACGGGGTTTTTCTTTCGGAGCCTGAATAAAGTGAATCTACAACAAAACATAATACTCCTTCTTTTGCTATTTCTCTCAATCTTTTGTAATTCGGTTTTAATCCGAGGACGGGGGTGTCGTCGAGTTTGAAATCGTTCGCATATATTATTGCTCCTTTTGGTGTTTGGATTGCAATCATTAGACATTGTGCGGTTGAATGGGTTATGTTTATGAAGTCTATTTTGTATTTTTTGTTTTTGCCTTGAACGTAGAATGTTGT
>Ga0075115_10000882_pt1 | contig 14931 bp, 14 predicted proteins | sample AntAceMetag02UKH_FD_69785 | JGI IMG/M metagenome (GOLD analysis project Ga0075115, IMG submission 69785) | Saline lake microbial communities from Ace Lake, Antarctica - Antarctic Ace Lake Metagenome 02UKH | ecosystem: Environmental > Aquatic > Non-marine Saline and Alkaline > Saline | place... | reverse complement strand
TTTCTTCTTTTATTTCTTTTGTGACTGATGTCTCTTCGTTTGTATTTTCTTCACAAAAAGCCTGACCTGAAAAAATGCTAAACATTGCAACAAATAAAACAATTTTGCTTTTATTTTTGTTTATAAACATATGTGTCCTTTAAGCTTGTACTTTTTGTGTTAAACAGATTTTTACAGCATCTTCTATTATTGTCTCTGCCTCTTCTCTTGTTAAGTTTAGTTTGCAATTATTTGCTAAATATTTTGCGTAAACAGGTTCCAAGAAATCTTTTAAATCTTCAGAAGCTTTTGAGCGTAATACTTCCCATTTTGCCATTATACCTTCAAGGCTTTTAACGGTAATTCCCTTTTTATCGCGACGAGCAGGAAGATAATTAGAAAAAAACTTTAAAATTAAATATGAACTTACAGTTGATAAAAGCCAAACGCCCCAAATTTTTCCAAAAGTATTTAATCCCTCTCTTGCAAGTCTATTATGATAGCTCTCTCCTTCCCTTTCTGCTATAAAATTAGTATCTAAGGAGAGATCACTTCCTAACATATGTGCTACAGGAGCAACTGGACAAACAAGAAAAGCAATAATAGAAGAACTCAAACCAGGACCAAAAACAGAATATAAAGATGCCGGTATCATTACTAAAGCCATTGAACCCGCAATAAGTTTTAATTCTTTCTTGAATTTAGAAACATTCTCTTTTGTTGCCACTTTATTTTTAAGTAACGTTTTTACAATTAATTCATATTGCTCTTTGGGTAATTTTTGTTTTTCTGCTTTCGCTTCTTTTGTAGTTAAATTATCTTTTACAGCTTCTTTGGAAAAAACCTGTCCAAAAGAAAAGCTAAACAAAGTTATTAGTAAAAAGCTTTTACAGATAAAACTCTTAGAAAAATTCATAGAAACTCCTAGATGTTTGATACAAATAAAATATATTAAGACCCCGACCAATTAATCAGTTAGTATATAAAAATCAAAGTTTTTTGCAACTTTACCAACCATAAGTTCATCGATAAATCAGCATAAAAACAAGCCTAAATGACAAACATTCAGATCTTTAGTATCATTAAGCCTATATTCATTGATAATAAATAAAGGGTTTGCAATGATTACCAAAGTACGTGGCACACAAGATTTACTTGATCTAAAATTACAAAATTTTGTCTTAGATCAACTTAAAAAACATCTTCAATCTTATAATTTTTCCGAAATTGAAACTCCAATTCTAGAACATACAAAGTTATTCATAAGTTCACTAGGTGAAGAAACCGACGTTGTTTCAAAAGAAATGTATGTTTTTCCTGCAGAAAATAAAGAAGACAGAATCTGCTTGCGTCCAGAAGCAACAGCATCAACAACACGTGCTTTTTTTGAAAACAAAATAGAAGATAAGCCATGGAAGGTTTTTAGTCATGGCCCAATGTTCAGACGTGAAAGACCACAAAAAGGACGATGGAGACAATTCACTCAATTTAACATCGAAATACTTGAAACTGATTCAATTGCACAAGATGCACAATTTATAAAAATGATAGATGTTTTTTTTGATGAAGTTTTAAAACTAGAAAACTATGTTTTAAAAATAAACTTTTTGGGTTGCATCGAAGATCGCAAAAATCACCGCGAAAAACTTAATGAGTTTCTTGAAACTATAAAAGACCAAATATGTCCAACTTGCCAAGTTAGAAAAGAAAAAAACATTTTGCGTATTTTTGACTGCAAAAATGAAACATGCCAAAAACTTTACCAAAATGCACCAAAGTTAACAGATAACCTTTGCAGCAAATGCGATGAAGAATGGCAGAACTTACAAGAAACATTACAAATTCTTTCAGTAAGCCACGTTCATGATCCATTTCTTGTTCGCGGTCTTGATTACTATAATAAAACGGTTTTTGAATTTACATCTTCTGAACTTGGTGCACAAAGCGCATTTGCAGGTGGTGGAAGATATGATTTGGGTACAAAAGTTGAATCAAAAAAAGAATGTCCCTCAATTGGCACTGCAATTGGAATGGGAAGATTACTTTTGTTAATTGAAAAAAACCAAGACAAACTTACAATTCCACATGCATCCGCTTTGCATCTAATTTTGCCTATGACAAAAGAACAACAAAGTTTGGCTTTATTACTTGCACAAGAACTTCAATCAAAAAAACTATGTACTGATGTTTTATTAGAAGGTGCATCTATGAAAAGCATGATGCGCAAAGCTAATAAAATGTGTGCTAAATATGTTTTTATTTTGGGAGAAGAGGAACAAAAAAATAATACCGTAACAATAAAAAACATGCTTAATGGAGAAAACAAAACTGTTAAACAAGCAGAAGTTGTTTCTTTTTTAAAGGGATAACATGAAAACTATTATCAAATCTTTGTTCTTTTTGCTGCTTATATCTAATCAATATCTTGTTTCTAAAAATATAGAATTTTACGACATAATTATTTTACAGAATTCTCAGACCGGTAGATTTCTTGGAATCGAAATTGGAATTGGCGGAAAAACAACTGTAAAAACTTTTGATAAATTCAATCCCAACTGTAAGTGGAAAATACAAAATGCTGAAAGTCTTGAAAATAGAATAAGTCGTATTAACTTTGAATTTTATAATAAATCCCATAGTAATACTTATAAAAATAATATCTCTGATAAAAAATCCACGATTGGATTAATGAACAAGGCGCCAAGAATAAATGCCCTTGCCCCAAAATATCTATTTATGAATAATGCTAATGAACTCATTATTACTAGAGAATCAAAAATGTATCAAAAACCTTGGTCATTCGAAATAATCGAAAAACACAATCCAAGAGAAACTGAAAATCATGTTTCAGATGGAGATCTAATTAAAATAAAATGTAAAAATAAAGAACTTGGAATACAATGTGAACTTCCAACTCTTTTAGATGAACAAATTTTAATCAAACAAAAACATTTAGATCCCAATAGATTATGGATTGTTCATAAAGATCACAGACAATTTAATTATCAATATTGGGAATAAAGTTATTTTTGCACAACAACACCATTTTTTAAAATCTCTGTTTTTAAATCATCTGTAACATAATTAAAATCAACAATATCAATATCAACTGGCCAGAGCTGTTTTTTGATATCTGCATAAATGTTGCCAATAATTCCAGGATCACTAATTTGGCCAGCGTCTATAGCAATACTCATTTCCATGTATTTTCCATCTTTTTCTTCTGACTTTAAATTGAATAAATAAATTTTGGCACCTGGAAGGTGGTTGTGAATTATAGACCTTAATTTATCTTCATAATTTTTTATCATTCTCTCTCCTTTTCAATTTAATTGACTAGAAATAAGATCATGCTAGCTTCAAAGTAAATAGACTTTAAATCAAAAGGGCCTCTATGAGAAAGTTTTTTATGAAAAAAATTTCATTTTTAATTTTGATTTTTATCTTTTACACCTCAATTAATGCAACATTATCTTATAAAGACAAAGTTTTGCTTTACCAACAAAACGGTTCATTATTGTCTTTTCTTTATAGCGATTGCGAAAAAGAAACAAAAGCCACTTTAAAAATAGATCGTCATACAAATGTAGATGATAAAAATTGGTGGGTACTCGTAAATCCCAACAACATTAAAGATAAAGGGAGAATACATTACGGCGACAAAATATCTCTAATTTTGTTTATAAATAATAAAATACATTATTTGTATACCAATAAAGAAAAAACCGAAATAAAAAGACCGAATGGAAGAGTCTTGCGCTCTTACCACGAAATATATACTCAGGCAGAAGATTATACAAATACTTCAACTTATTTAAATTGGGGTGTTTTTACTTTTATCAATCCACTAGCTCACAGCGCATCAACCGAAATTAACACAAGTAAACCTATTACTATAAAATACTTAGAAGAAGGCTTTGATAACAAAATATATTTAAATTCAACAACGATAATAGATGATACGCCAGAAATATGGTGGGTAACATCCGAAGAAAAAATTTTAAGTTAAAAACCACTTAATTCAACAACATGTGAACCAATAATTAATAATAAAATCAAAAGAGATACAAAAAATACAGAATCAAATCTGTCTAAAAGTCCACCGTGGCCAGGAAGAAGAGTTCCTGAATCTTTTAATCCACTTTTTCTTTTTAAATATGAAATAAAAATATCACCAAGAAAAGCAACGATTGTTATTAAAAAAGTAAGCAATAAAATTGGAATAAAACCTTTGATATAAGCAACAAAAGGAAAAACCTTTATTCCAGGTAAATATAAAATATTGAAAATCAAAATACCCAAAAAACCACCAAATAAACCTTCCCAAGATTTGCCAGGACTAATTTGTGGGCAAATTTTATTTTTTCCAAATAACTTACCAACCATATAAGCACCAGTATCTGCAACCCAAGAAACAATAAATGGATAAAGTGGAAATAAAATATCATAAGACCTATAAGTCATGTTTAAATAAATTAATGTAAAAACAGGTAAACATGGATATAAAAATGAAAATAACCAAAACTTAATCCCTGAAAAAGGAGAAAGTGGTGGCCATTCAAAAAATAAAATTATCAGCATTATGGCGAGTAAAATAAATGAAAACAGAATTGCAGAATGAATGTAGGCACCAAAAAAACAAATGCCTAAAATTGTGCCCGAAAAGAATCTTTTAAAATTTTCATTTTTTAATAAGTTTTTCATCTTTATAAATTATCCTTCGTAAACATAATCCACATCCATCGGCCTTGGTTAAATTTTGCTGCGGATTTGGGTTTTTTAGAATATTTTCTAAATAATCTACATTTAATTCTGGCTTTCTTGCAACATCTATAGCATATCCAATCATTCGTCGAATCTGAAAACGAAGAAATGATTTTCCTTTTATAACAATTTGCAAAACACCAAATTTAGAAAGTTTGTTAACATTTATACTATCAATAGTCCGAACAGAAGATATGCCTTCTTCTTCTATTTTACAAAACGAACCAAAATCATGCTCACCAACATATAACTGTAAAGCTTTATTAAACTTTTCAAAGTCTACCCTATGAATAAAATCATAAGACCATCCATATCTTGCAACAAAAGGCAGAGGCTGTTTTAAGAAAAGATTATAATAATAAGTCTTTTGCAGAACGTTTTTTTGAGGATGAAAATTATTTGTAATTCTTTCAATTTGTCTTATTAATATGCTTTTTGGTAAACATGCATTCCAAGCTTTTAAAATAATCTGTTCATCAATATCAAGATTTGCCCAGAACCTTGCAACCTGGCCAAGTGCATGAACGCCAGCATCAGTACGCGAAGCACCAACCAAAGCAATAGATTGTCCAAAAACTTTTTTGAAAGTTTTTTGCAAACAAGAAGTGATAGATACAGCTTCGGGTTGCATCTGCCAACCATGAAAATCTGTACCATCATAAGAAATAATAATTTTAAATGCCTGCATATAAAAACTCACAAAAAAAATAACCCCCATCCAGACGAAAGTCTTGGACAGGGGAAATGGAGGTTATCGAACTAATTTCTATCTTATGAATTAATAATACAGTAGCACATGATAAACGTCAAACTTTTTTTGTGGGCTAAAAAATTCTAAGAACTTATACTAAAATTTATTTAACCCGTTCGTCCTGAGCCTGTCGAAGGATACAAACGAACTTAGAAAGCATTGTTCGTATGGTTCGACAAGCTCACCACGAACGGCGACTTGTTAACTCAAAGTAAATCTCTTTATAATCATCTACTGTACGGCTTATATCAAATTTAGTTTTTACTAATTCCAGATTTGCAGCTCGCATTTTTTTTGATATTTCTGAGTTAAGATAAAGCTCTTCTAGTCTTCTTGCTAAAGCTATTTCGTCCTCAACAGGCACCAGGAAACCGTTTTGGGCATCAACAATAACATCATGCTTTAATCCTCTGTGGGTTGTTATTATCGGCAAACCAAAAGACAAAGCTTCTAGTAGGGCTATTGAAAGACCTTCGCTAACAGAAGAGAGAACAAAGCAATCGAATAAAGGATAGAAGTTATGCGTGTCAGTTCTTTGTCCAACAAATTTTACGCAAGATGTAATTCCCAAATTATTAGCAAGCTCTTCAAGCTTTAATCTTTCTGATCCATCACCAACAATACACAACTTCACCGCCTTATTACTATTCGTTATTTTTTTAAAAAACAAAGCAAAACTTCTAATCAATAAGTCATAAGACTTTATTGGGTCAAGCCTACCAACAGCTCCAACAATAAAGTCGTTTTGCTTAAAGCCCAAATCTTGTTTTGATATATTTTTTCCAGAAGCCTTTTTTTGAATAGCATCAACATCTATGCCATTTTGAATTAATACAATTTTGGAATTTAACTCTTTTTGAACGTTTTTGTCTTTTATGTTGTTAAGCACAGTTTTAACAAAACCATCCTTTGCTGTGCTAGAAACAGCAACATACTTATCGGCTTTATTAACAATAAATTTTTCAAGCCAACCTCGTAATTTACCATCAAAAGTAAAGTTGCTATGCAAATCACAAATAACAGGAATTTTTAACTTGTTTGCAATCAGTCGACTTAAAAAATTTGCCGACCACAATGCCGAATGTATTATGTCGGGTTTAATTTTTTTAATTAAGTTTTTTAAACGAACATAAGCAACTAGATCATACTTAAAAAATAAACCTTTAACTTTAAAAACAGGAATGCCCAATTTTTTTATTCGAGAAACATTTGGGCCATCATAAAAGAAGGCAACACTGTGTGTGTTGCCATCATTTATTGTTTTTTCTAAAAAATTATAAAGCGCAGATTCTGCACCACCAATTTTAAGACTTGTAATTACGTGAAGTATTTTCACCGTATTTATTCAATTGTGTCCGATGGTGAAATTTCAAATTCTTTATCAAAAAAGCTTTGTAATCTTTTGCTTCTTGATGGATGACGAAGTTTTCTTAGAGCTTTAACTTCAATCTGACGAATACGTTCACGAGTAACAGAAAAGTCTTTACCTACTTCTTCAAGAGTATGTTCGGATGCAACATCAATACCAAATCGCATCTTTAGAACTTTTTCTTCTCGAGGAGTTAATGATTTTAAAACTTCACGAACTTTTTCTTTTAAATCATCATTAACAACTGCATCAACAGGTGTATATTCGTTTTCATCTTCAATAAAGTCTTTAAGATATGTATCATCACTATCACCAACAGGAGTTTCTAAAGAAACAGGTTCTTTGGAAATTTTGATAATATTTTTTATCTTTTTTTCATCTAAATTAAGTTCTTGCGCCAACTGAGCAAAAGAAGGTTCTTTTCCTGTTTCTTGAACATGAGCACGAGTAATTTTATTAATTTTACTCAAAGTTTCAACCATGTGGACAGGAACACGAATTGTTCTAGATTGATCTGCAATTGCACGAGTAATAGCCTGACGAATCCACCAGGTTGCATAAGTAGAAAACTTAAATCCTCGTTCAAATTCAAACTTTTCAACAGCTTTTAACAAACCGATGTTTCCTTCTTGAATCAAATCAAGAAAATGCAAACCACGGTTGATGTATTTTTTTGCAATATTGACTACTAATCTTAAGTTTGCTCTTGCAAGATCATCTTTTGCTTCTTTATCTCTTCTTTGAGCAACAAAAAATTGTGTATAAAGTTTTTCAGTTTTATTTCTTGATAAACCAGCTTCAGATTCACTCTTTTTGATCATCTTATTTGCTGTACGAACATCTTTTTCTAATTGCTCAATTTGATCTAAATCTTCTTGTCTTGGTTTTTTGATACCATGATAAAATTTTAATTTTTCTTCACAAGTCTTTATTTCTTCTTCACGCTCTCTGATCTTTACAACAAACTTTTCCATTTTTTTTCCAAGTTTACGAATTAGTTTGTTGGCTAATTTTATTCCCTTGATAAAATCAATTCTCTTTTGCTTATTTTCTTCAACTTTTGCAAGCATCTCTTTCTTCTTGCTTTCTTTATCAAGCTTGCCTTTGTATGAACGATAAATTTTATCTTCATCTGTAATAGAATTTCTAATATGTCCTAATGTTTTTAAGAAACGTTGTTTTTCTTCTTCAAATTTAGGAGAATTATCTTCATCAAAGTCAGAAAATTGAATCAAATCTTTTAAGAAAAAAGGATCTTTGTTTAATTTTTCTTCTATGCTTAAAAGATCTTTTGTAACAAAAGGAAATTGCGCTATTGCATCAATAGAAGCTCTTTTGCTTTCAGCAATCTTATTGGAAATAACTTTTTCTGTTTCTTTATTTAAAAGTGGAATTCTTCCAATTTCTTTAAGATAGAGTTTTACAGGATCATTAAGTTGACTAGGTTCAAGAAATGCTTTTATTTTTTCCGCTTCTTTATCAACAAATCCATCATCATCAGATGATTCTGCGGAAGTAACAACATTTTCTAATGAAGATTTTAAATCTCTTTTTCCAGAAGCACCATCTTCATCTTTAATCAAAATGTCATAATCAGTTACACCAGCAGTCAACTCTTCTTGAGAAATAAGATCAACATTTTCTTTTTCAAGGCAACGCAAAAGTTCGTTAGCATCTTCTTCTGTTAATCTGTGTTTACGGGTAAATATAATTACTTCTTCGTACGTTAAAACACCGTCGCCCTTACCCTTTTCAATCAAAGTATCAACTTGCTTTTCTATATCTTTTAGGCTTTGTACAGGAAGAATTTTAGCTTTTACCTTAGTTTTTGAAGTCTTTTTTTCTTTTACTTTTATAACTTCTTTTGTTTTGGGAGGCTGCACTTTTTTGGTTATAACACTAACCTTTTGAACAGCTTTAACTTTTTTAACTTTTACTGCTTTTGCAGGAGCAGATTTAACTTTAGTTGTTTTAGCTGGAGCAACTTTTTTAACTACTTTTTTCTTACTTACAGCTTTTTTTGCAACGACTTTCTTTGTTGCAGCTTTTTTAGAAATAGCTTTTTTAGGTGCAACTTTTGCAACAACCTTTTTAGCTTTAGTTTTTTTTACAGATGTAGTACTAGTTACTTTTTTAAAAGCTTTTGAAACAGCTTTTGATAATTTTTCAACTAATCCCTTTTGGGTTTTTGTTTTTTTCTTGGTCATATCAGCCCCCTACTTTGTAGTCCCTCTTTTAACTTTGAAAACAACACAAACAATTCCTTTAACTTTTTAGGGTCTCCCTCCTGCCCAGCATTACGAAGTTTCAACTTCATGTCCTGAACAATTTGTCTCCAATTTTTTTTGCAAAAATGAAAAATCAACTGATCAAACAAATCCCTAGAAACCTTCTGCTCATACTTTAAACTGCACGCAATAACCCAACTTCTATCAGATTCATCCAAACCATTCAAAAAGACATCAAAATCTTTTTCCTCAAGCTTGTGTAACAAAAACTGGATATAATCAGAAAAGTAGTCTAACAGATCTTTTTCAACATAAAATCTTTCAGTTTTGCCGATACTGTTAATTATAGCAGAAAATATTCTTTCTTCTACTAGAGGAATAGAGTTCTTTTTATGCGCCTTTATTGGCGTTTCATTAGACTCACAAGCCTTATCATCGGCATAATAACCACCATTCCCCTTGTTTTGCTGTTTGAATAAAAGCTCTTTAAGGGAAGAAAAGGGGACCTGCATAGCCGAAGACGCCTGCTGCAATAATAATTCCTGCTTAAAAGCATCATTAATTTTTGCTACAACCTGAATAATCTTTTCACTCAAACCCAATTTTTCTGAAAAAGAACTATTAAAAAAATCATTACCCAAGGATTGAACGAAAAAAGTAAAAATATCCGATGACTGTTCAATTAAACCATTTAAGTCACCTTTTTTGTTCAAAAAAGATGCTGGATCCTCTTTGCTGGGTAATTTGATAATTTGTAACTCTAGGTTCACATCCCAGCAAAGTTGCGTAAGACGTAAAATTGCTTTTTGACCCGCAGCGTCACCATCATATAAAACATAAAGTTTTTGAATGTATCGAGATAATATTTTTAGGTGATCATGCGTACAAGCCGTTCCCAATGTTGCAATTGTATTTTTATAACCATGTTTAGTCATCGCAACACAGTCGGTGTAACCTTCAACTAAATACGCACAAGACTTATTCTGCATTTCTTTTTTGGCCAAATCAAAACCAAACAAAAGTTTACCTTTAGAAAACCACGCAGATTCTTTGCTGTTATAATATTTGGCACGTTGGTCTAAAAGTTTAAAAACTCTACCACCAAAACCACAATTTCTTGCGAGTGTATCTTTTATCGGAAAAATAATTCTTTCTTCAAATGGAGAATATAAAACAGATCGCCCCTCCATTAATACTCCAGCTTCAATTAAATCTTTTGCCAAAAAGTTTTGTTCTGCCATTTTTTTTAAAAAATTATTTATGTTTCGAATGCCTCCAGGAAAATAACCAACATCAAAATATTTTATTTGATCTAAATCTATTGATCTGTCTGTTAAGTATTTTAAAGACACATGTGTTTTTAATAATTGTTCATTTGCCCAAACAGAAACTGCTTTGCACAAATTAAAATATTTATCTTTTTGATCAGAATTTTTGCCCAACTGATTAAATGCATCTTGTTTTATGCTATCCGGAATCTGTAATTTGTATTGATCAATTAAATATTTTACAGCCTCAAGTTGGGAAAGATTTTCTGCTTTTGCCACAAAAGCAATTAAATCGCCCCCCGAATGACAACCAAAACAATAATAGATTTGTTTATCCGGACTTACGGTAAAAGAAGCATCTTTTTCTTGATGAAAAGGACAAGAACCTTTCCAGTAGCTACCGGCAGGCCTTAGCTGAACATATTCACCAATAATATCTAAAATAGAAAGATTGGATTTTACAAAATTAAAAAGTGGCATAAAAACTTTGCATAAAATTATTTTTTGATCCTAACCCAAACAAAACCAACAAGTGCAAAAATAAATAAACATATTGCCACAAGTTGTGAATAAGAGAATAAAGAAAAAAAATCTTTTGCCAAAGGAAAGTTTAAAACTAAATCTTTATCGCCTCTCCAAATATCTACGGAAAAGCGAGAAACACTTTCTAAAAGCAGATAACTAAATAAAATTTCGCCTTTTTTGAAAGAAAAATATTTTGATCTAAAATACAAAAATAAAAATATTAAAAACGATGCAATGCTTGAATAAATCTGGGTAGGATGCAATGCAACATTTAATGGAGCTAATCCATCTGTATTTGTAAAAGTTATTGCCCAAGGCAAATAATCACTCACAACTCTTCCATAACAACAGCCAGCAAATAAACAACCTAACCTTGAGATAGATTGCATAAGTGGAGCATAAATTGAAATTAAATCAGCTAAAGGTAAAAAAGTAATTTTATGTAATTTGAGATAAATAAAAACTACAACCAAAACAGCAAGAATTGTTCCAAGAATTCCAAAACCACCATCCCATAAATAAAAAATTTCTAAAAAGTTTTTTGAAAAATATTTAAACTCGGAAAGAACAAAAAACAATCGTCCACCAATAATTCCAGCAATCAAACCAATCGATATTAAATTAAAAAGTTGTTCTGCAGAAATTAGCTTTGAACGCATAGGAGATTTGTATAACAAATAGGTAAACAGCAAAAAACCTATCGCTATCATCAAACCATAACCATTTATCCATAACGGGCCATAAATATGCAAAAAACGTGGATACATAATAAATCCTAAGAATTTGGTTAAGAAAGACTTTGTAACAATATTAAAGAAATATTTTTTTAATTCAAAAACTTAGAAATAAAAGGGAGATAAGTAAAGAAATCTGGTTGCGGGGGCTGGATTTGAACCAGCGACCTTTGGGTTATGAGCCCAACGAGCTACCAGACTGCTCTACCCCGCGATGAATATCAATTTATGCTTTAATTATAAGGACATTCTGGTGTTTGTCAAAGGAAAAGAATAATTAAATTATTGATTTTACATGAGTAGAAAATCAAAATTAAAACATCTGAATCATTATTAAAAATTTTATTAAAGGAGATTTTATATGGATGAATACACAAAAACGACAAAGCAAGGTCTAGGTCAACGTTTTGTTGAATCAATATGGAAAGTAATAATTGGAGTTATTCTTTTTATTAGCTCTTTTGGATTACTTTATTGGAATGAAGGAAAAATTGATCAATCAAAGATTGCAAAAGCAGCAATTGAAATTAGTTCAGAAACATTAAACACCGATCCAACATTAAATGAAAAACTGGTTTTTTCTACAGGAACACTAAATTCACCAGAAACAATAGGTGATAACCAATTCTTAAAGCCAGGTAAATATTTAGCTTTTACAAGAAAAGTTGAAATGTTTTCATGGCAAGAAAATCAGAAAGAAGAAAAACAAAAACATGTTGGAGGTTCTCAAACAACAAAAACAACTTACAGTTACATAAAAAAATGGACACATAATCCAACAAATTCAAGCATGTTCAAAAAACCTGCCGAACATCAAAATCCTTCAAAAACAATTAATGATCAATCTAATAAAGTAAATGTAGCAACAATTGGTGTTTATAATATTGATATGGCAAATGTTACTTTACCAAAACCATCACCACTTCAACTAACACCACAAAACACAACATTAAATAACAAAGCTACTTTGAATAACGATTATATTTACATTCCAACTTCACCTGGCAGTTCAATGCAAAACCCACAAATTGGTGACATGAGAATTAGTTATTTTGTTATTCCATCAGAAACAGATGCTACAATTTTAGGAAAATTAAAAAGTGACAAAATCTCTACTTATATTGATAAAAACAACAATAAAATTTATCGACTTTTTTATGGAACAAGCGAATCTGCAATTGCACAACTGCGCTCTGAATTTTTGTTTGAAATTTGGATTTTTAGATTACTTGGTTTTTTATTTATGTGGCTTGGTTTATTTTTATTATTTGGACCAATTATTACATTATTAGATATTATTCCAATCTTTGGCTCGCTTGGATCTGCAATAACTTTACTCATAACCTTTATAACTTCTTTTATCCTTTCTTTTATAACAATAATTGTTTCAATGATTTTTCACAGTTTAATTGCACTACTTATTGCTATAGGAATTACAATCTTTTTAATGATCATTGTTTTACTTAGAATAAAAAGGAAAAGAAAAATATCTACCTCTATTTGATTTTTAATTTATTAAATTTTTAAGGGCCGGGACTCAAAACCAATGCTGTCAACCTAAGGGAAATTAGGTCGTTCCGGCGAAAGCCGGAATCCAGTTGAAAAAATAATTCAACAAATTTATTTAAATTGAAATAATTGTCCTGGATCCCGGCTTTCGCCGGGAAGACCAATGAAGTTTTAACCGTAAAAAATCTGCATAGCTAAATCATGCGACAAATCAAAGGTTAGCTAGTTGACAGCATTGCACTTAAAACCGGCCTCTTTTTGTAAAACTTTTTTTAAAAAAAACTTTGTATATACTTTGTTTTCAAAGCCTTTTTTCAAAAAAAATAAACACGCAACAAAACAGGAATTTACAAAACATGAAAATATTCAAAAAATTAATTTTGATTCTTTTATTCGCAACACTCTCAATATCACAAAGTTATTCGATGAATCAAACAACTCATTTGCATGTTGCAGCAAATAAAGGAAAAATCGAGTTAATTAAAAATCTCATAGATACTGGGGCTAATGTAGATGCAGAAGATGAAGGTGGAAGCACTCCATTACATCTTGCAACATGGAAAGATCATGTAAATTGTGTTGAGTTTCTTTTATGTCATGGTGCTAAAGTCAATAAAAAAAACAATCATGGATATACATCGCTACACTACGCTTCATGTAAAGGAAACATAGAATGTTTAAAACTACTTTTAAATAACAAAGCTGATATTAACGCAAAAAGTAAAAATAACGGTTCAGCCCCACTACACCTTGCAACAGATAATGGTCATTTAAATTGTGTTGAGTTTCTTTTATGTCATGGTGCTAAGGTCAATAAAAAAGTTACAAAACATGGATACACCTCGCTACACCTTGCCGCAAGTAAAGGGTTTACAGATTGCGTCATACTTCTTTTGTCTAAAGGAGCTTTAACAAATGAAACGGACAATAAAGGTCAAACCCCTCTATATTACGCAAGAAAACAAGAAATCATTAATCTTCTCATGCTTATAAATTATGAAAACATTTAAAAAAATAATTTTAACAATTTTATTCGCAATACTCTCAATATCACAAAGTTATTCGATGTCTTTTAGACATACAGAAAGTGACTCAAAAAAATTAGATAAACAATTTGAAAATCTAAACTTGGAAGCCACTAAAAAAATTAGTTTGCCAACTTCTCCATTCGAAAGTGATGATTTACTAAAATTCATTTTGATTTTAAGTATAAATTTAAATGACAGCGCAACAATGGAAAATTATCTTGAATATCTTAAGCAAATTGCCTTTACCAACGATCAATTTTTCAAAGCTGCAAAAAAACTATACTTTAAAATCACTAAACTTGCAGAACAAATTAATTTTAATGGGTATAAATCATATACTAATCCCTTAAATCTTCATCCCCTTCATTTTGCCGCAACACTTGGCTTTAAATTTAATTATCTTGAAAATCTTATAAACAATAATGAGAACATTGAAATAAAAGCTAACCATTCATATTCTCCACTACACTTTGCTGCAAATAATGGCCATGCAAACTGTGTTAAACTTCTTTTAGATCATGGAGCCAAAATCAACGAAAAAGTTGCAATTAATGGATATACTCCTTTACACCTTGCAGTAAATAATAATCATAATAGCTGCGTAAAACTTCTTTTAAATTACGGTGCTGATCCAAATATAAAAAATACTTATGGTCTTACACCTCTAGATTTAGCAACCAAAAAAAACTATGAAAATTGCATTAATTTACTTAGATCATATAAAAACTCCCATTTAAATTATCACTTTTTGTGTTCAAATAATTAGATTTTTACCT
>Ga0075115_10000881_pt1 | contig 14933 bp, 11 predicted proteins | sample AntAceMetag02UKH_FD_69785 | JGI IMG/M metagenome (GOLD analysis project Ga0075115, IMG submission 69785) | Saline lake microbial communities from Ace Lake, Antarctica - Antarctic Ace Lake Metagenome 02UKH | ecosystem: Environmental > Aquatic > Non-marine Saline and Alkaline > Saline | place... | reverse complement strand
AGGCTTCCCTGGCACGGGGGTCTTAATATCGAACTCTTCTTCTTTAATAGACAATTTGCATGTCCCATTGTTTCCGAATGACTGTCTGGATATCGCCGAAATATGCAGTAAGCAGTTATTACCTCGTATGACAATCAGTTCATTTCAAATATCTGCATATAATGAGTCCAACTGTAAATAATGAGTATTCAGTCATAAAAATAAATTGTTATTTATTCAGAATTTCAGACAATAAAAGGAAGACAAAAAGAACCGTAATAATTTAAAACTTGCATTTTCTTGCATCCAGTGCCGGGCACCCTCGATTGCCATCCCAAAATCTCAAAACTTCTATCTCATTTTCTAAAACAACTTAAACACTCCCCTTAGCCCCAAAAATTGCATAAACTTGTAATTCGTGCCTAGCACGGGGCTCCTGGTACCGCAATCGGGAAATTTGGATAAAAATCCTCTCGGGTCGGATTGCGCATAGTTTCTGGAATCGGTACCCGGTTCAAAAGATTGGTCAGCGTAACACCCACTCTTATTATTTCTTTATCCAAATACAACTTACCACCCCACTCCCCCAGAAAATTTGTCCTTTTGTGGGAAATGGTCCCGGTACCGCAATACAGGAAAATTACCATCTGAAATAATTGACAACTCAAAGAAAATTAAGTAGTATGAATATATAATCATGTATTCGTGAGGTGTAAGTATGAAAATATTGGAACGAGGGCAACTGACAATACCAAAAAAGTATCGGGACCGTTATGGGATCAGACAGGACACAGAACTCGATATACTACCAACTGAAAATGGACTACTCATTATTAAAAAGAAAATGAAGCAGAATCCATTCCGCGAAGTTTTTGGCATACTTGGAAAACAGGAAAATACAGACAGCATTATTGAAGAAATGAGAGGTAGATACCTATGATCTCATCAATAGACACTAATATCCTGCTCGATATTTTTCTACCTGACCCGATACATGGAGAACCTTCTCTACAGCTACTTGAGAGAGCTTCACAAAGAGGTGCTCTTATAATCTGTGATATTGTATATTGTGAACTGTCGCCTCAATTTAACGATAAGAACCTACTTGATGAGTCACTGGATAAAATTGGAGTCAAGGTAATATCAGCCGATACTGATATACTCTATCAGGCAGGACAACTCTGGCGTCGGTACCGTAAGCAGCAAAACTCACGCGAAAGAATTATACCGGATTTCATCATCGGTGCTTTTGCATTGAACCAGGGAAATCACCTTCTTACAAGGGATCGTGGGTTTTATCGTGCCTATTTTCAAGACCTCAAAATAAATTAACGATTCATACTCATACAGTCATGAAAATTACTATAGGCGTATACTGTTTTACAGTTGATCTTGTTTCAGGTATAGTTTTTTTGCACTTCCATTAAGAATAATTTCCGCTTATTATAAAAAAGTGCAATTGACTTGACAGTTAAATTTTTAGTGATACTATTAAGTATCAAAACACTGTTACTTGAATTGGGTGCAGTGAATACATATAGTGTCACCTTGATTGGTGGCAGTCCTTCCTAAAAGTGTAACCCTACAGGGGTGCATATCACTGCCTGCAATTTTGAAAAAAAATGGCATATACACCCACTTGGTGAGCGACCATTACCACTATTGGGAAGATGGTGGGTCTACGTATCATAATCGCTATAACACTTGGGAGATAGAGAGAGGACAGGAAGGTGATAATTGGAAAGGATGTGTAAAAGATCCCGAACCTAAAGAAAGAATAGGACGTATATGGCGTCAGGACGATGTTAATAGGGAATACATGCAGACCGAAGAAGAAATGCCCCAGTACAGGACCTTTCAGAAAGGGCTAGAGTTCATCAATACTAATAAAGATCAGGATAATTGGTTTTTGCAGATAGAGACATTCGATCCACATGAGCCCTTTTTTTCCATGGAAGAGTGGCAGAACCTGTATCCCCATGACTGTTCAGGCCCAAAATTCGATTGGCCGGAATATGCTAAAGTCTCCGAAACACCGGAACAGGTAGAACATATCCGCCATTTGTATGGGGTCATGATGAGCATGTGCGACAATTATCTGGGTAAAGTCCTTGATATCATGGATGCCAACAACATGTGGGAAGATACTATGCTTATTGTAAATACCGACCATGGGTATCTGTTGGGCGAACACGGCTGGTGGGCGAAATGCGTCATACCGTTCTATAACGAAGTAGCGCATACACTGTTATTCATTTGGGATCCACGTTCAGGTAAATCAGGCGAGAAACGAAAAAGCCTGGTTCAAACAATCAATCTCGCACCCACACTGTTGGATTACTTCGCCATACAGCCAACTGAAGATATGACCGGTAAGGTTTTGAAAGATACTATTGAAAAAGATAACCCGGTAAGGGAAGCGGCTCTTTTTGGCATGCATGGAGGCCATATCAATTGTACCGACGGTCGCTATGTGTATATGCTCGCTCCACAAAAACCGAAACCCGAGACTCCGACATTATTCAATTACACTATCATGCCAACACATATGCGGAATTTATTCACCGTTGAGGAACTTAAACAAGCAACTCTGTCAGAGCCATTCACTTTCACCAAGGAAGTTCCACTCATGAAAATCCCCGCACAAGAAGGAAGCCTTGGCGGTCCTGGTGGCGAGGTCGTCAAAGAACCCCTGGTGAGCATGCTGTTCGATCTTGAACAAGACCCACAACAGCAAAGACCATTCCGTGATGCTGCTTTGGAAGACATGATGAAAAAACACTTGGTTGCACTGCTTCGAGCGCATGATGCACCACAAGAACTCTATTGTCGGTTTGGTTTAGATTAAGATTAGTACTGGTAGGGGAAAATTATGGTAAAAGAAGATACCAAAGTATTGTTAGGATTTGTACCAATAGGAAAGTTCTGCTTCAGTCATGAGGATGCCCTTAAGCAGAAACAAACCATCGAACAGGTACTTAAAGACTTGAATATTGCATACGTTGGGTTGGACTTTGTCATTGCAGATGGCATAGTACGCTCAGATGATGATGCGGAAAAAGTAATCCACTATTTCAAAACGCTAGCCCCGGAGCAAAAACCCGATGCATTATTCCTTCCCCATTGTAATTTCGGGACCGAAACGGCAGTTGGCATACTAGCAAGGGCTTTAGGCATTCCCGTTCTTCTTTGGGGGTCCCAGGACGAGGCCCCACTGCAAGATGGAACACGTCTGCGGGACAGTCTTTGCGGGGTACTGGCTTCCAGCAAAGTCCTTCAAAATTGTGATGTTCCTTTTACCTATATTCCTAATTGTTTCCCGTGCGACGCCGTTTTCAGCCTCCGCCTTACAGAATTCGTCCACATGGTGGCTGTGGTGCGTCGTTTCAAAAAAGGTATGCGTATTGGCATTATAGGCAACAGACTCCCCTTCTTCCAATGCACCATGGTGAATGAGCAGGAGCTGCTGCAAAAATTCGGCATTACGGTTGTCCCGGTTAATCTTTTACGGGTTGCACAGGCTATCCGTGTTGCAGAAGCTGAAAAAACCGACGCATATCACCGGGAATTAGCGCAACTGCGTGATAAGGTCGACTTCTCAACCATGCCATTGGTTTCTATGGTCAGGGTCCTTGCCTTCCGGGATGTTTTACTTGATCTTGCGAAAACCCTGAATCTTGATGGTCTTACCGTTGAAAACATTATGGAACTAACCAAAGAGATGGGTGTACATTTGGTATATGCTTTGGCAGCGGTAACGGAAGCGGGTATTCCAGCCGTGATTGAAAGCGATATCCATGGGGTAATCTCATCGGTGCTACTCCAAAGTGCAACACTGGATACACAACCCACCTTTTTTATGGACATAACGGTTAGGCATCCCCATAATAGAAATGGATTTCTCCTTTGGCATAATTCTGCACCTCTTGCACTAAAAGACCCCGCTTGTATCAATCCGTCTATCGGTGAACATTGGACTATGCCGGGAATTGAACCCGGCGTCTGCAATTGGAAGCTAAAGGATGATCACGTCACCATTGCGCGTTTCGAAAGAGGCAAGAATGGGTACAGTCTACTCAGTTTCAAGGTGAATTCCATACCAGGTCCCTATACACGAAACACCTATGTATGGGTTGAAAGTGAAAATTGGGAAACACTTGAACAAAAAATTGTTTACGGGCCCTATCTACACCATGTTGCATGCATTTACGATGATGTCACAGCGATTCTTCAAGAAGCCTGCAAATACATCCCTTCATTAATCTTCGATCCACTTTAAGGGGAAATACTACCCATGACCAATGAAGAAAAGGAACTCAGATTCAAGCATCCTGACACACAACAACCATATCTTGGCCGAAGCATCGCCTGTTTTTCGCAACCCAACGAAGCCGGAAGTGCAATCGCCTTGACCTATATGGGACACAATAAGATTGAGCATCCACTTGCTGCTGTCTCAAATCAAGAAACAACCCGTTTTTTAGGCCCAGCTTGCCAAATATCATCAATAACCGCAGTGGTTTCTTCGGTGGCAAGGTACACTTTCTGGGGACAATACGACAGCAATGATAGTTGGAGCCTGCATTGTGCGGAATTATCTGATGACACGGGTTTTCTGCCCCCTCATAAGATATTATCATCACAATATACCATAACCGATATCCAAGCGACCATGCCGCCAAACGGAAAGATTCTGGTCTGTTGGACAGAGATAACACCGGCTATCGTGCGTATTCGCTGTGTCGAATGGAGTCCTACTACAAAGCAAACCTACCGAGACTGGATTATATCGGATCCCGCGTACGACTCTTACCGACCGGATAGCATAACCTCCAATAACGGAGAGGTATGGTTGGCATGGGACCGATACTGTAAGGACCAGTATGAAGTAGTGCTGGTCACGCTGGAAGCTACCACAGAAACATCAACAACAGAAGTTCCCGGTATATCAAAGCGTTTTATATTCCGTGGAATCGCCGAGGATTGGAATGCTGCGAAAATAAACGAAACCCCCTCGGGTATTGTGTGCATATGGCGCGGCACCCGCGAAGTCTACGAGGACATGGGTATATTCGATCGATGGTCCTACGCTAAAGGAGCAATCATCAACAACGATTCTTATTCCCTATTACAGGATCCTAATCACCCAGACGATACTGCCATTATCGCCGACTTTCGTGAAGGGTTGTTGGCCAAAGTGGTTACAAAAGGTTATGTGGGTCTCAGGCGGAATCCCCAGATTATCCGTCGTGGCAACCATTGCCATATTGCGTGGGAAGTGAGACCTGAAGAAACCAAGACCTCCATAAAAGGACAATTGGTATGGCGTTCCATCAAGGTAGATGGCCAGCTAGGAGATACAGAGCTTCTTCATGAAGGGGGATACTGCTATGCACTTCCCAAAACGATGGACGGCGATACTGAATCCATTCCCGTAGCATGCTTTATTTTTACGAATGAATCGGAGCATATCCTGCAGATATTCCAGCAACCGATCTCAAGCGGCACCCCGTTTATAACCGAATATGGACAATGGCGTAGATGGAAAAACGAGCTGGCTGCCATGGACACCCAGGGACCGGACTTCCCTCGGTACTCCATGCAAAAAGCGACTGGGGACGAAGAACCCTATCATCTTTTTTGGGCCGACACTCATTGCCACACCATCATGAGCCCGGATGCCGAAGGTGAACCCGACGAGCTCATACATTACGCCTTGCGAAACAGTGGCTTGGATATCCTTGGTCTGGTCGATAACGATTTCTATCCCCATAAGACGTTGACCGCCGCCGACTGGAAGTACAAAAAAGCGCTGAGCCGGCGTTATTCCCGCAACGACCGGTTTCTCTGTCCTCCGGCCTATGAATACACCTACCATGATGACTCCATACTGCCCGACTTCAATCATCGCTGCATCCTGCATCTCAAAGAGGGCGAGTTGCATAGGCGCATTGACCCGGAAAGCCGCGATATTGAATCTTTAATGACGTTACTAAGTCCGAAGGAGACCCTTTCCTATATTCACCACTGTTCGTATCGGATCATCGATCCTGAAATCGACCGGTCTGTGGAGGTGGTGAGTTCCTGGCGGGTATGTCTGGAAGAAACGGATTTTACCCTGAAGAAACTGCAGGAAGGGTACAAGCTCGGGTTCATTGGTTCAAGTGACACCCACAGGCAGGTTCCGGGTCGTGGTGGGGCCCTTACCGGTGTGTATGCCACCGCATTGACCCCTGAGGCGATTCTTGATGCCTATACCAATAGGAGGATTTTCGCAACCCAGGGGAGCAAGATTTTCATGGAATTCTGGATCAATGATACCTGCATTGGTGGTACCTGTTCGTTATCGGGTGATGAAGCCGTACGGATTACTGCAAAAATCCAAGCACCACAGGAATTGCAAAGTGTGGATATCATAAAAAATGGTGATGTGTTGTGTCATTTCCCGGTGGAAGGTAAGGAATATGACTTTATATATATCGATGATGATCCTAACCCGACCTCAGATTTCTATTATGTACGAGCGACCATGCAGGGAGACCCTTCGTACAATATGGAAGATCGCAATGTGAAAAAACTCCAGCCCTTTTCAAATACGGGACGCTATCCGCATAACCTGTGTCGAGCACGAGGAATATTTGCTTGGACAAGCCCTATTTGGGTGGTTAGGACATAAGGAATATACTATGGCAAAGATCAAACCTGAACTCAATTACCTAGTAAAACTCTGCGATCAGCTATTGGAAGAAAAGGACTCCAGAATACAGGAATCGCTTAGACGGTGCACCAACTCCCTCCATGGAGGGTATTGGCAAAGAATTTGGTCTTGATTTTAGCAGGAAATATCTTACTGGTGGAAAAATTCGCCAGATGCTAGCAAAAACAAAGAAAACAAAGTGACATACTACAGAAATATGTTATCACAGATGTAAAAGATCTTGTTTCTGTATATAGATTTATTGGCTTTTTTTGGATATCCAACTGCCAAAGTCAGGTTATAATAGTGTATAATTCTCATTTTCGCAACTTATTATTGGATTTTTGTAAAATATAATTTTGCAGACTTCCTTAAGAATGCAAAAAGTGCCTGAGAAGCCCATATGTGTTAATTGTCAATAATTGTGCCAAAGCCTGTCCTTCGCCAGCACTACATTGATAAATCTCGACCTTTATTAACCTTGTTAAAGACTACTAAAGATAAAGCAGTTAAAACTGCAAGAACTGTGGCAAGAGCGGCGGCTACACCGTAATTTCCTCTTAAAACCTGCGTGTAAACTTCTACCGTCAAAGTTCTTGTTTTACCAGTATACAGTAAAATAGCCGAAGACAATTCTGAAATCATCGTTATCCACGATAAAATCGCTCCAGATATAATACCAGCAGACATCATTGGAATAGTAATTTTCCAAAAAGTCTTAACATTACTTGCCCCTAAGGAAAGAGCCGCTTCTTCTACTGTTGTCGGTATTAGCTGTAACGTAGCAACACTCGAACGAATTGTATACGGCAAACGCCTAATAATAAGCGCAATTACCATAATTGTCATACTACCAGTTAAAACAAGAGGCGGCCGGCTGAATGCGCTTGATAATGCAATACCCACAACGATCCCAGGTATAATATAGGGTACCATAGATACCGAATCGATGATTGCTGTAATCTTTGATCTCTTTCGTACTACTAAATAAGCAATAAATATTGCAAAAATTAAAACAAAGAACAATGATACCAACGGAATTATAATAGTATTTCTCATAGCGCTTCCCATCTTAGAAAAGGCTGTGACATAACTATCCAATGAATAGCCACTGGTAAATACAGTTCCGTTAACTTTCTTAAACGATGTATAAATTACATATAACTGAGGTGCTATAGAAAGTGAAATTAACAAATAAGTATAAACATGTACTAACACATTTTGAGCACCATGCATTTTTTTAGGTCTTATCTTATTAATGCTATTCATGGTAAAAGAGTGTTTTTCAGAAATACGCTTTTGCACTAAGAAGATAATTAAGGTAACAATGATTGCAATAATTGCAATTCCCGCTGCAAATCCGCTATTACCACCTAATTCAGACATATATGCATCATAAATAGTAACAGGGAATGTACGGTACCCTTCTCCAATTAACATAGGAGTTCCAAAATCGCTGAAACATCTCATAAATACAAGTAATGCACCGGCTAAAACAGTTGGTAAAATTAATGGAACAATGACCTTAAAAAATCTTTTTACTCCAGAACAACCTAAGTTCTCAGATGCTTCTAGTAATGAGTTATCTACGTTAGACAAAGCTCCCGAAACATATAAGAAAATAAGTGGATACAACTGCAAAGACAATACGAGTAAAATTCCATTAAAGCCATAAATATCCGGCATTGAAATACCGAGCAAATTTTCAAAAAACTTGGTTACTACCCCATTTCGTCCTAATAACAATATCCAAGAATAAGCACCAACAAAAGGGGCAGACATACTCGATAAAATAATTAAGATTCTAAGAGTTTTAGCACCTCTAATCTTGAATCGAGCAAATAAATACGCCAAAACTGTGCCTAAAGCTACTGCAATAAAAGTAACTAAAACAGTAACCTTAAAAGAATTAAACAAGGTTGAATAATAATATTTTTTTCCAAAGAATCTTTGGAAATTTTCCAACGTAAAATGTCCTGTATTTGAATCAATAAAAGATTCTGAAAGCAATATTATTAGTGGAATAATTAAAAATATAGAATATAAAACTAATAATCCTAAGGTTGTAGATGACCATAGGTTTACTTTTATTTTTTTATTTTTCATGTGCAATCACCAAATTTTTTGTGCCATCTTCTGTAAATACGTTTACTTTATCTACATTGATTGTCAAGTAAACGGTTTTTGCTGTTTCGTTTTTATTATCAATCATACTCTCTTTAATAATTTCTACTGTTTGTTTATTTGGTAATTCCATAAAGAAGTGTGTATTTAGACCTAAGAAAATGGTGTCTTTTATTACAGCTTTAATTGCGTTTTTATCATCAGTAAGAATAAATTCTTCAGGGCGTATAGAGACTTTTACCGTACCCTTGTAATCTAAGTTTTTAACGGTAATTTTATGCCCTAGAACAGTTACTTCATTTTTATTACATTCGGCGAGAACCATATTGGTTCGACCGATAAAACTTGCAACAAATTCGTTAGAAGGGCGATGATAAATATCCTGAGGCTTACCAATTTGTTGAATTTGACCCATTTTCATAACTGCAATTTTATCACTAATAGCCATTGCCTCTTCTTGATCATGCGTTACATATACTGTTGTAATACCCACTTCTTTTTGTATATTTCTGATTGCTTGACGCATTTCAAGACGAAGTTTAGCATCCAAGTTAGATAAAGGTTCATCCATTAAAAGAACATCGGGCATAATAACAAGCGCTCTTGCTAAAGCAACACGTTGTTGCTGACCACCAGATAACTGTTCTGGCATTCTATCTCTAAAATCATAAATCTGTATTAATTTTAAGAACTTATCAGCCATAGGACCAATTTCTTTTTTGTTAAAAGCACGGTTTTTAAGTCCAAACTCAACATTTTCCCGTACTGTTAAATGAGGAAATATAGCATAATTCTGAAAGACCATCCCAATATTTCTTTTACTCGGGTCTAAATCATTAATTTTCTTATCATTAAAATAAAAATCTCCACCCTCTATGCTGTTAAAACCTGCAATCATTCTTAATAATGTTGTTTTTCCACATCCAGACGGACCTAACAAGGTAAAAAATTCGCCATCTTTGATGTTCACATTTAAGTCTTGAATAATTACATTTTTCCCATATGCTTTTAATGCATGGTTTATGTTTATCGCTACGCTCATACTGTTTTTTCCCCAAAATTTTGCACCTAAAGAAAGCCTTAGCTTCCTTTAGGTGCATGAAAGTTAATTTGCTATTAGTTGTCTAAGCTTGTAAACATATCAATGTACTGGTCAACAATTTCTTGTTTGTGTGAGGTTACATAGACCGTGTCCTCAATTTTAACATTAATTTGATCGATTGGTTTCATGTAATCTGCGGTTTGAACACCTTTATAAACAGGTCTGTTAGTTAGTGTCATACCGTATACATCTTGAACTTCTTTAGAAGTAATAAAATCCATGAATAATTCAGCAGCTTCTGGATGTTTACAATCTTTAATAATTGCACACCCAGCCGGTAAGAATACAACGCCTTCTTCCATGTAAACAACTTCTACATCTGCACCATCATTGATTAAGGTAAGACAAGGATCTTCATATGATAAACCAATAGTATATTCACCATCCCGTACACCTTTCCATACTGCAGAACTTGAACCTAACACTTTTAAGTTTTTGAAAATATCAGTAACTTTTGCCCAAGCAGCACTATCTTCATATCCACCATAGTCAATTAACATATTAGTTAAATGAGCAAATGAACTTGATGATTTTGCGGGGTCTCCAGATACAATTTGACCTTCTAACTGAGCGCCGTATTTAATAATATCTTCGTAACCAGTAATAGTAACACCTGGTAATTTTTCAGCTAATTTAGTTTTGTTAACAACAATAACACTACCATCAAGTGTATTTTTAGTTACATAGCCACTCTCATTTTGATATGCTGGTACTAATTTAGAATCATTTTTACTGGTGTAATCTGAAAATAAATCTCTATATCCTAAGATAGTTGCATAGCTGCCGCCATACATAACATCACCCTGTGGATCGTTTTGTTCAGATTCGATACGTTTTAGACATTCACCAGTACCGGCTGAAATAATTTCTACATCGATACCATATTTCTCTTCGAATGGTTTTTCTACTGCATTGAGAAGACCTTCAGAGTTAGGTGAATACACAACCAATTTTAGTTCTTCTTTTTGTGCTCCGCCTGTTCCATTAGAATCCTGAGTTCCACTAGCAAAAACATTAAAACTTACCAGCAGAAGTACTGCCGTAATCATCATTAAAAATCTTTTCATTTCTAACTCCTTTCATTAAGTGATAAATCATTATACCACCACTATTAGCAGCGCGATATACCACTAAAAGATAGACTTTAGACTAAAAGAAGCCAAATCTGAATAATTATTGATTTTTTTGGACTAATTCAGTAACGGAATACCCGGTATAGCTCTTAAACTTTGCACAAAAGTACTTGTAATCACTAAACCCTACCATCTTTGCTATTTTATAAATAGGTAATTCATTTAGACTCATAAATTGAATTGACTTATATATTCTATAGTGATTTAAAGTTGTATTGAATGTAAGATCATGCTCTTTTAGTTTATTTTTTATCGAGGAAACACTATAGTTTAATTTATTTGCAACGTCATTTAAAACTATTTTCTGCATGTAATTTTCTTTTATAAACGTAATGATTGATTGTAGTAAAGTATCTTCAGAATGGATATCTTTATACACTTTCGTTAAATCTTTAATTTGATATTTAGCATTATTTAACAATTTTTTATCGTTAAGATTAGTAATTGCTTTTTCTAACGAAACTTCTAGCAACTCATGATTTAACGGTTTTACTAAATATTCGGTAACCCCATAGGAAATAGCTTTTTTTGCATATTCAAAATCACTATGCCCACTTAAAATAATAAACTCAAACTTTTTTTTATCTTCAATCTTACTAATCATTTCTAGCCCACTCATAAGCGGCATTTTTATATCAGTAATAAGAATATCTACGCGATGATCAGTTAAATACGCTAAACAAGATATCGGATTATCAAAGTCTGCTACAACTTTTAAGTTTAAACTTTGAAAGTCGAAACTAAAAATTAATCCTTTTCTAATAATATCTTCGTCTTCGCAAATAACTACATTATACATTTTTTTTCAACTTTTTTTTAAAACTTATTTCAAATACGGTACCATCACTATCTTGCCTAACACTCAGCTTAGCATCATGATATAAGATCATAAATCGTCGTAAAACATTATGAACGCCAATATGGTTTGTTGGGTTATTTTTATTTTTACAAATTTCGTTAATCTCATTTATAACTTCATCAGTTATACTTACTCCATCGTCACGTACGCTAATATAACATATATTATCTACCATTTCAGCAGTTATATCTATACGTACAAACAAACTATCAGCAAACCCGGATTTTATACTATTGTCAATCAATGGCTGAATAGCTAGTTTAGGAACTAAAACATCTTTTATTGTATCCGAAATTGTAATTGAATAGGTTAATTTATCTGTAAATCTATATTTGTATAATTCTAAATATTTATTTATATAGGTTAGATCATCTTTTACTGAAGAATAATTAATATCATTAGAAATTGAATACCTCAAAATTGCATTTAAATCTAAAATGTATTTTTCAGCTCCTTTTATATCATACTGCATAGAATAACGAATTGTTTCTAATGAATTATATAAAAAGTGAGGATTAAACTGAGCATCCAACTTTCCTTTTTCAAAAATGATATTAGTTTCACTTAATTCTTTATTTGTCCTAATTTCAGAATTTAATTTATCTAACATATTATTTATGTTTTTAGCGAGACTTTGAAAGTCACCATCAAGATTTTCAATAATTTTATGATCTAAATTACCAATCGATACAATATTAGTATCAGCAATAATTGACTCAATACTCTGTGAGTTTTTTTTCGCAAGCTTTTTTACACTCTTATGAGAAAAAGCTACTACAATAAGTAATATTACAAGCAATACTGAGAACACAATTAAATACGATCTGCTTAAACTAATATTTTTTTCGAGACAGTAAATAGAATAAAAATCTTTTTCAACACTAGTGACATGATAATTTGTAGTATCAATTTTATAATTTTTAGCATATTTAAAATTCAGACTTTTTTCTAAAAGCTTGTAATTGTTAGTAGCAATTATACTATCAAATCGATCAGTAATAATATAATTGCCAGTATTTGGTAATAAAGCATAAACTAGATCGCTAGTATCTATAGAATACATTTCAAAACCAATAAGCTTTGTATCTTTATATAAACCACCATAATAAATTAAACTCACCGTATGAGTCTTAAAGCTTGGATACAAAATATACTTTATTGGAGAGTCATTTCTCACTCGATCTATAATTATATTTAAATACATTTTATATCGTGGTAACAGGTGATACGATTCCTGATATATCGGATTTGCGTTCAAATCATAAATATTATAGCTATAGCGTACATTTATCGTCCGAGAAAATGAATAGTTAGTGCTTGATACAAGTTGTCTACTGACATGATTATCTTGTATTGCTTGTAAATACTCATTATCAGAATTATGTGAAATTATTTGCAAAGCAATTTTATTATTTAAATTTATAAAAGATTTGTTTACCAATGCTATACTATGGTTCTTATTAATATCGTTGTTCACTAAATTAACAATCACCGTTACAGATGCGAAGAGAAACACAACAACCAAAATTAATTTTATAGAAAAACCCATAAATTCTTTTCGTAATTCAGCTTGAAAATTCATACAATATAGTAAAACTAATATGCTTTTCTTTGCAAGGTTCCTGATAGGAAAATTAATGCAGACAGTTCATGTGAGAATACGGGTACCGTGTACATCCGGGAAAATCGACAGTTATTGCCCTTATCCTTGCCCTAAAGCTTGATAAGAATGAGGCTGACCCCCTGCTTTCTTCAGCTGGTTACTCCCTTTCATACAGTCCCCATTTTGATCTTGTTATTATCTACTGTCTTGAATATGGAATATATAACTTGATTGAAGTTAATGAAGCTCTTGATCATTTTGATGAGGATATTCTTTAAGTTTTTCATGTCAAATGCATCCGGTTCCAGGAACTTCCGACTGCCATCCTAAAATATTGAAACTGCTATCTCTTTTCCAAAAAACAACTTACACACTCACCCAACCCCAAAACTTGCATAAACTTGTAAAAAGTGCCTGACACTGCCGTCATAATACCAGCAATACTTCCACTGAAAATGTGTGTTTTTATGGAATCGATACCGGGTACCAAAGATTGGCAAGCGTAACACCAACTCTTATTATTCCTTTATCCAAATACAACTTACCACCCCACTCCCCCAGAAAATGTGCTCTTTTGTGGAAAATGTTCCCGGTACCGCAATCTAAGTGAAGAATTAGCTATCCTGATAGAACGTCCCTTTCAGAAGATGCAAGGAAACAGAAGAACTGCATTTATCCAGATAGATCAGCCAGCATTACAGCCATTACCCAAGCAGGCTTACGAGTACGCAGACTGGAAAGAGAGGAGAGTCCCTTTTAACTATCATGTCGATTATGAAAAATACTATTACAGCGTCCATTATTCACAAGTACACAAACCCTGTTCTGTGCGGGCAACTCTGACAACTATTGAAATATTTGTCGATGGCGAGCGGGTAGCTGCTCATGCACGAAGTTATCATGGATCTAGACGGTACACGACCGTACCAGAACATATGCCGGAAAACCATAAAATAGTCAGCGGATGGAGTTCTGATCGATTTCTCACTTGGGCGGAAAAAATCGGTCCGCACACAACAAGGCTGATACAGAATATTCTGGAAAGCCGTGAATACCCGGTACAAACCTACCGGGCTTGTATGGGAATATTAAATTTTCAAAAAAACTATTCTGCTGAATGTATGGAAAGAGCAAGTAAGAATGCGAGTGAAAAACGATTGTTCTCCTATAAATATTTCAAACTAGCTTTGAATCAGCTTGATACGGCAGAAAACACCCCCGTACCCGCAAAATTTATTGTACATGCGAATATTCGGGGCAACTCTGCATTTGCAGAAGGTGGCTTACATGTTTAACAATCCTACGGTAGCGAAACTACACGAGATGAAACTGAAAGTCATGGCTCAGATGGTAAGTGAACCCGATGCTAGCCAACGTGATCTTTCCTTTGATGAACGACTCGGCATTATGGTAGAACGACAGTGGTTGCAAAAGAA
>Ga0075115_10000879_pt1 | contig 14942 bp, 15 predicted proteins | sample AntAceMetag02UKH_FD_69785 | JGI IMG/M metagenome (GOLD analysis project Ga0075115, IMG submission 69785) | Saline lake microbial communities from Ace Lake, Antarctica - Antarctic Ace Lake Metagenome 02UKH | ecosystem: Environmental > Aquatic > Non-marine Saline and Alkaline > Saline | place... | reverse complement strand
TATCCGGATCAAACGGATCGACCAACTGGAGACTTATTGGGACAGGCGTTTCATAGACTTCAAAAGCCTGATTGACGGAGGAATTATAGTCCAGCAATCCCCTATAAATAAAATCCGTACCAGGGAGGACTTGAAACCTGCTGAATGTGAATACCATGGCAAGACATACAAGATCAATCGTTTGCCGGATGACAGGGAGTACGAAGACATACTGTTCGGCTGGGCAGTTGAGCAAGGAGTTACTTCCAATTCCGTAATCTATGTCAAAAATGGAGTAACCACCGGGATAGGTACAGGTGAACAGGACAGAGTCGGTGTAGCGGAAATCGCTGTCCACAAGGCATATACAAAGTATGCAGACATTCTCTGCTATGACAGGTTTGGAATACCATATAAGGACCTTGAGCTCCTGGTAAGTAAAGGAGAGCGTGACGTTGCCGAAAAGGATGAAATCGATCAACATGTAAAGGCAGACCGTGGCGGCCTTCCGGGCTCTGTTATGGTCTCTGACGCATTTTTCCCATTCAGGGATGGGGTGGATGTAGGTATCAGTCAGGGTATCTCGGCAATCGTACACCCAGGTGGCTCCCTGAGAGATGGGGAGTCTATCGAAGCGTGTAACGAGGCCGACCCCCCGGTAACTATGGTCTTTACGGGTCAGAGGGCCTTTAAACACTGAGCAGTAAGGAGCATGATACTTTGAGGATACCCTCTCTCAAAATTGTTGAAAAAATCGATCTCCCAAACAATCTTGTTCTGGAATTACACGACTATTCCCGGCAGGTAGCCGGGGACAGATGGCTTATGGGACTACTTGCCAGGATTCCAATAGAAATCAGTAAAGAAGATTTTGCTGACAGACCCAAGGAACTTTATAAAAACTTTTTAAAAGAACAGGGACCTGTAATAAATTTCGAGCTAAAAAAAGAGAGAAACTTCATAGACGAAAAGGAAAAGGATCAGGTCTTTAACCAAATGTTGAATGAACTGAAAGAAAATGTATTGTCCTACATGGGGCACAAATCCTTTGCAAAAGGATTCATCCGGCGACAGATTCAAGCCTTTGAGGAAAAACAGAAGTGGCAAAACTTAATCATCTGAGTCAACTGGACCGTCCTGAGATAATCGATTCCTTGTTCAAGAACATAAAGGATTCGTATGGCACGGCAAAAGAATCTCGCCCAGCCGGTGAGGCAACGGCAGAGGCATTGACAGCAAAATCCCCGGACGGCGTTGAGATCTATTGCAGGGTCTTTAGTGGAATACAGGAAGAGCCTCACATCCTGTTTTTCCCAGCAGAGTATGACTGTGAAGCAGATATCATTGATCTGGCAACCGGGCTCGGGCAATTTGGCATTACCCTGATAACAATGGACTATCGTGGATGCTGGAAGAGTGGTGGAGAACTTTCCTTTAGCGCCTTGCATCAGGATGCCGAGGCCTTCTATCAGGCTGTGAAAGACTGGTATACCACAGAACAAAGGACCGGTCCGGTGGTGTTCATGGGCCGTTCCCTTGGGTCTGCCGTTGCGCTGGATCTTGCCTGCCGCCACGAAGATGACTCCCTGGCCCTTATTATGGAAAGCACCTTTGACTCGACAAAAGGCTTTCTTTCAGGCAAGGGTATTCGAATAAATGAATTAGGGCTTTCAGGAGAAGACCCTTTTTCAAACCGCTCCAAGATGACTAACTACAGCAAAGCAGTCCTCTTTTTGCACAGCCACCGCGACGAGGTCGTATCTCTGAACCAGATTGAGTGGCTGGTGGCTGAGAGTCGCTCAAAGGCAACCCAGCTCCAGATCGTCCCCACCGAGAGCAGGGAGGACATCGCGGAAAAGGCAGGGGATCTCTATTTTGCCGTCATAAAAGACTTCCTTAACCGACGTATGGGGCGAAGACCGCGTAGAAGGCGGAAAAAGAAATGATCAGACCCATACGCCCTCAATAGCCTCTCCGCACTTGCTGCATTTTCCGTCAGACAACAAATTTTCCACTATCCTGAAACCGATTCTTTTGATAAGTTCTGCGCCGCAGGCCGGGCAATAAGTATTTTCTCCGCCCTCACCAGGCACATTGCCCTCATAGACGAATCGCAGGCCTTCTTCAAGACCTATTTCCCTGGCAAGACGCAAAGTGGCAACCGGAGTAGGCGGCCTGTCCAACATTTTGTAAGTGGGATAAAACGCGGTGACATGCCATGGTATTGAGGGATCGACCCCTTTAACAAACCTGGCTATGTCCCTCAACTCCTTTGGGGAATCATTCCACCCTGGAATAACCAGGGTCGTAACCTCCACCCATACTCCCAATTCGTGCATCAGACGAACATTATCAAGCACAGGTTGAAGCTTTGCCTTGCAAACATCGTGGTAAAATTTATCAGTAAAGGCCTTAATATCAATGTTTATTCCGTCCAGCACAGGAGCCAGATGCCTTGTCACCTCCGGGGTCATATAGCCATTGCTGACAAAGACGTTCCTAAGCCCCCTCTTTTTAGCCAGAACTGCGCAGTCATACGCCAACTCATAAAAGATTGTGGGCTCAACATATGTATAGCTGATACTCTTTGCTCCGTGCAGAACCGCGGCATTTACAATATCCTCCGGGTCCCTGTCTTCCCCTGGTATCTCTCCTTCATGTATGCGTGGATACTGAGAAATTTGCCAGTTCTGGCAGTGCAGACACCTGAAGTTGCATCCTACTGTGGCAATTGAATATGAGATTGAACCCGGCAGAAAATGAAAAAGGGGTTTCTTCTCAATGGGGTCGGAATTTTCCGAAATTACCTTTCCGTACACAAGGCTATAGAACTTGCCGTCCCTGTTCTCACGAACCTTGCAAATTCCCCTTTTCCCCGGCTTGATATGACAATAGTTGTTACAGAGCCGGCATTGCACCTTTCCTTTGTCCTCAACTGTATAAAAAAGTGCCTCTTTCATATCAGGACTTCTCCTTTTTAATTTATGACCAAACTGATAGCCTTCCCCTTCTTCTATTTTTTGTATTATATCATAAAGCATGAATCCGTGCTAATTGATGAGGGATGGAGAGCACTATGGCAAGGTACTTAGTTGTATCTTTTTACGCTTTAATCAGAGATGTCCGAAAAGATTAATGAACCCGCTATTTACAAAAGTTCCAAGGGCAATTAAAAACAGTTAAACTGTATTTTTAATTAAATTCACAGTAACTTCTCAATAAGTCTGGGTACCAGTCACTGGATTCTCGCCTTCGCGGGAATGACGATTGGGTGTGAGCGCCTGTCATTCCGGCGAAAGCCGGAATCCATTGGATAGTCGCAAAATATGATTTGCCCGGACTTATTGAGAAGTTACAATTCACAAAATGGATCTACAAAAAATGCTAGAAGCTCTGCTCTATCCAAAAAACGTTGCGGTAATCGGGGCATCAAGGACGCCTGGAAAGGTGGGCCATGAGATAGTAGCCAACCTGATCAATGGCGGTTTTGCCGGTGATATAATACCTGTTAATCCGTCAGCAGACCAGATTCTCGGACTCAAATGCTACAAAACCCTCAAAGATTATGGAGTAGCTGTGGACCTGGGCGTTGTGACAGTGCCCCGGCAGAATGTCATGGCTGCCGTACAGTCCTCTATAGAGGCAGGGGTGAAGGCCTTTGCCGTAATTACCGCTGGGTATAGGGAAACAGGCGAAGAAGGTGCAAGACTTGAACAGGAATTGGCAGGCCTTTGTAGGGCTCACAATGTACGTTTACTTGGACCTAACTGTCTGGGCATTATGAACTCGCATCACCACATGAATGCCTCGTTTGCCGGGGACATGCCTGAAGTAGGAGGAATATCAGTCTTTTCCCAATCAGGGGCACTGTGCACTGCCATTGTGGATTCGTCTGTCACAGGACATTTCGGGCTTGCAAAGCTCATAAGCCTTGGTAACAAAGCGGATCTCACAGAAGTAGATTTCCTGAGGGTCTTTGCCAGGGATGACTATACAAAGGTAATCGTTGGATACCTTGAAGATATAGTTTCCGGTGACGAATTTGTGAAGGCAGCAGAAGATGCCTGTTCCATCAAGCCGGTAGTAATTCTCAAGGCCGGGACTACCCCTGCAGGCCTGAAGGCCGCCTCTTCTCACACAGGAGGTCTTGCCGGAGCTGATATGGCCTATGGTGCGGCTTTTAGACGCTCAGGAGTAATCCGGGCAGATAATTTTCAGGCCCTTTTTGACTATGCATCGGCCCTGGCAATGCAGCCCCTTCCCAAGGGTGACCGTGTTCTGATTATTACAAACGCCGGTGGGCCGGGCACAATGGCCGCAGATGCTGTAGAAAAATCCGGCATGACCGTCGCGACCTTAGCCTATAGTACTGCAGCCGCCCTTAAAGGAAAACTTCCACGGGCATCAAGTACAGGGAATCCAGTGGATGTGCTGGGCGACGCTGATCCGGAAAGATATGCCATTGCATTAAGCACCGCCCAGGATGATGATTCAGTAGACTCCATCATCGTAATCCTGACACCCCAGGCCATGACAAAACCTGCTGAGACTGCAAGGGCCATTGCCAGTTGCGTAAGATCCGATAAGCCTGTTCTCGCGGCATTCATGGGAGGCAAGCATGTAATGCCGGGAAACAAAGAACTGGTTGCTGCCGGACTGCCGGTCTATAACTCACCTGAACGGGCAGTCGGCGCCCTCAAAGCCATGTACGAGTATTCAGTGTGGCGGCAGCGTCCACCGCGGATAGTGACACGATTCAGAGTTAATCGCCGGCGAGTGGAACGGATTATTGCCCGACATCTGAGGACCAAAAGGACCCATGTTGGAGATATTAAAGCCAAGCAAATCCTGAGTGCCTATGGCTTCAGAATACCGGAAGGCCACCTGACAAGCACTGCTGACGAGGCTGTAGAAACTGCGGAGCAAATAGGCTACCCGGTAGCTATTAAAATCGTCTCACCAAATATTGTCCATAAAACAGACCTCGGTGGCGTGAAATTACACCTGTCTACGGCTGATGACGTACGAGACGCATTTGATCTGATGATGCTCAGAATAAGACAGGTTGCACCTGAAGCCCATATCGAAGGCATTTACGTGGAAAAGATGCTGGCACGGGGCATGGAAGTAATCATAGGCATGAGCCGTGACCCACAATTTGGTCCGATGCTCATGTTCGGACTTGGGGGCATATTTGTTGAGGTAATGAAAGACGTTACCTTTCATCTGGCCCCTATCACCACAGAAGAGGCGTTTCAGATGCTTAAAAGCACCAGGTCCTATGAGATGCTTAAGGGGACCCGCGGAGAAAGAGGAGTGGATTTTGCCGCAATAGCTAACGGACTTCAACGCATCAGCCAGCTCGTGACGGATTACCCGGAAATTATCGAGCTGGATATCAATCCATTTATTGTCGGAGACATTGGAACAGAACCATTTGTGGCCGATGCCCGAATGACCTTGACTCGCCAAGAGACCAAATAATGAACAAACCAAAGCATACAGGATACGACCCAAACTGGCAGGATAAATATAAAGACATGATCGCCGCTCCCAGGCAGGCGGTCTCGCACCTGCGGCCCGGACAGCGAGTATTTGTCGGGACAGGGTGTGGAGAACCGAAAGAACTGGTCAAGGCCCTGACCGACCGCGCCTCTAAACTGGCCGACATGGAGATTGTCCAGCTACTTACCTTGGGCGAGGCCCCTTATGCCCACAAGGAACTTGCCGATTGCTTTCTGGTAAACAGCTTTTTTGTTGCGGAAAATGTCAGGGGGCTTATTCAGGAAGGACTTGGCAAATATACACCTATCTTTCTTTCAGATATTCCACGGCTTTTCAGTTCAGGTCAGTTACCGCTGGATGCAGCCTTAATACAGGTCACACCTCCGGATGAGCGCGGGAGAGTGAGCCTGGGGGTCTCTGTGGATATTGTCAAAAGTGCTGCGGAAAACGCCTCACTCGTCATTGCCCAGGTCAACCCCCAGATGCCCAGGACCCTGGGAGACAGTTTTATTGATATCTATGATCTGGATTTCCTGGTTCCTGTGGACACGCCCATTTTTGAGGCCACCTTGCCTGAAAGCACGGAAGTGGCTCGCGAGATCGGAGAACGCATCGCGGCCCTGGTAGAAGACGGATCAACTATTGAGGTGGGGATCGGACGAATCCCGCATACAGTGGTCAATTTTCTGAAGGAAAAGAAAAATCTCGGTGTACATACGGAGATGTTTACGGACAATATCATAGATCTGATAGAATCCGGAGCTGTAACCGGTGTAAAAAAGACCCTTGACAGGGGCAAAATTGTTGCCAGTTTCTGTTTCGGGACCCGCAGGCTCTATGACTATATCCACAACAATCCCCTCTTCTCTTTTCGCCCGACTGAATATGTCAATAACCCCTTTATTATAGCCAAACAGTATAAAATGGTGGCTATCAACACGGCATTAGAGATAGACCTTACAGGCCAGGTCTGCGCGGATTCCATTGGCACCAAATTCTACTCAGGTATCGGCGGACAGGTAGATTTTAACAGTGGCGCAGCCAGATCGTACGGAGGCAAGGCGATTATAGCCCTGCCATCCACCACAGCGGACGGAACCACTTCACGGATCGTTGCAAAGCTGAGCCCTGGTGCCGGCGTAGTGACCACCCGTGGGGACGTACACTATGTGGTAACCGAGTACGGCATGGCCTATCTTCACGGCAAAAGCGTCCGGGAGCGTGCCTTGGCACTGATCAGCATTGCCCACCCGCGTTTCCTTGAAACCCTCCTTAAGGAGGCTATTGAGGCCAAATATCTCCGCAAAGAGCTTGCCGATGTGGGAGAGAGCTTCATAATAGCTCCTCACGAGGCAAAAACCTCATTACTTTTAGATGATGGAACGAAAATCAACTTCAGACCCATACACCCCACTGACGAGCCAAAGATGAAGGACCTGCTGTACACCCTCTCTCAGGATGCCGTGTACTCCCGTTTTATGACACACGTACAGCGCTTTCCCTATAAGCAGATCAAAGACTTCGTGTACATTGACCACAGAAAAGAAGTAGCCATTGTAGGCGTTCTGCCTGAGGCCCATGGGGAAGATATCATTTCAGTAGGTCGATATTACCTGGATCCACGAACTAACCGCGCAGAAGTCGCATTTGTGGTCCTCGACGAATGGCAAGGCCGCGGCATAGGCAAGTTTCTGTTCAAACACCTTACTGTCATTGCCAAACGGCATGGTATCACCGGATTCACTGCTGAGGTCCTGCGAAGCAACAAAAAAATGCAGGCAGTTTTCAATAACAGTGACTTGCGGGTAAAAAGCAAATTGAGTGATGATATCTACAGCTTTGAGATGGATTTTGATTAATTAGAAAACAAACTCCGCCACCAGGAAGGTATGGTCTGATGGCTTTTGAGCAAGCCTTGGGCTGATATCTATATATGCCTTTTCAGCACGTTCTGCTAACACAGCCGTAGCAAGTATGTGATCTATGCGCCAACCTAAATGCCTTTTGACTGCATTGGGTATCCTGTAGTCGTAAAACGTATACTGGTCCGGATCCGTGTTAAACTTCCGGAATACGTCTATAAATCCCCATGCCTTGACCTTCTCCAACGCTTTGCGAGCATCTTCGTGGAAACAGACATGATCTACATGGCTATCCGGGGCATAAACGTCTTTTGACTCAGAGGCAACGTTGAGGTCTCCACACCAGAGTAATGGTTCGTCCGTGGAATAATTCCTGTCAAACAGGTCCCTTAACCTTTCAAACCACCTGAGCTTGATCTGAAAATACATGTGGTCCAAGGACCTACCCTGGGGGACATACGCATTTACAACAGAAATATCCTTTACAACACACCGGATGAGCCTGGCTTCATCCTCCGGGCTGTTTTCAGGATCATCAAAACCGACAACCATGTCTTTTATCTCATGTCTGCTGGCGATCGCAACGCCATTGTAAGACTTCTGACCCTTGTAGATCACATTATAGTCTATTTTGTTAAATGCTTCCTTTGGAAAATCCTTATCCTGCACCTTTGTTTCTTGTATGCAAAGCACATCAACCGAATTTTTTTCAAGCCAGGGAATCACTATATGAAGACGTGACCTTATAGAATTTGTATTGAAGGTGGCAATGCTGAATTTGTCGATTTTCATATTCTGAGACCCTTGCCGGATATGCCAAAAACACAACCAATGCCAGATTTATGCATTTCACTATTTATTACGATAAATATGCAAGAGATAAAGGGCATCGTTCATTCACCAGTTTACAGTTATTCCTAAAAAGGAGATATTATCGAATTGAATGCCAATGTCGAAATTGGAAATTCGAAATTCGATAACACATTTATATCTTAACATTTTTTCTAATTTCCAATTTCAAGTTTCATTTCTTCACTGCCAAAATACAAGATCAACAAAGTGTAAACTACTTTTGACTTGTCGTGAAGGATGCAAAAATCATAAAGGAAAATTCGATGGGTATTGATCAACGAAAACACGTTAGGACACCCACTCAGTTAATGATTCAGTATTCAGATCAACATCTTTTCTTTACAGAATTCCTGAGTGACCTCAGTCCTAGAGGAATGTGCATAGTGGCTTCGAAACCGCTCGAACCCGGAACCAAGCTAGTTATCACCAGTTCGACACAACCGCCGATCAAAATTGAGGGGATAGTTGTATGGAGCAAAAAGAGCATAAAGAACAAATTTAAATACGAAATAGGCGTCCAGTTCGTTGAACTCTCACAGGACCAGAAATCCCAAATTGCAGATATTATAAGCTCAATTTGCTGGGAAATGAACTCGACCCATTAAGATGAATAATTTTGAAGAATTACACCAAAATCTTTCTCCCCTTTCGCGTTTCATTTTCATGAGAGTTTTTCGAGTGCCTCGACGGCAGCTTCCAGAACTTCGTCGGAATAAGGACCTTTGCGAACACTGTTGAGTTTCGGGATCACACTCAGATCCTTTGATTCACCCAGAATATAAAGGATATCGCCTTTGACCTTATCGTCTACCTGGAAAAAACCGGTCCCACAAAGGCGCGATAACCTGCAAGGCCATTTCTTTACGCTCTTCGGCAAGAAATTCAAACGTCACCATGGCACCAAGACGAATTTGCCATTTTGTATGTGTCAGCAGATTCAGAAACGCAGGATAGATTTTCCCGCTTTTTATCATCATCTGCGCCAGACCCGCGGCATCACCCTGCTCTATGATCTTTCTGAGCGAATCGGTACCGAGCTGGGAAGGATCCCGGGTGAGCATCATATGGACGAGTTCTTCGAGCTGAATCTCTCCTGTCCAACGAAACTGATCATCCAGTATAACCGTGGGCACCGACTGGACGTGATCTTTTTCGGCCCTTTCAGAGAACAGGGTACCATCGATAACAGTGATATAAATCAGACTTTCCGAGGCGGCAAGGGTCAGCAGCAAGGTCACTACCTGGGGACAAAAGGGACATTGGGGGACAATATAGACCTTCAGCATCGCAGGGACCTTAAGCTGATTAAGGTCGTCCCGAACAGGTAAAGCCAGTTTCCCTGCAAGCGTGTCCCGTCCACTCAGTGCATCCAGGAACGGGACCAGCTCTTTTCCCAGAGGCACGGCCTGATAGCTTATATTCTCCCCGATGCTGATTTCCGGTGCCTGTTCGCCGTCATTCTCCTCTCTTTCTATCCGGACGCCTGGAGCCAGACGGGTAAAGTCCTCGCAAAACTCCTGAATTTGCTTGCTGCGATGGTCTTCTGCCCGGATAAAACCGATCCGGATTTCTCCGTCGATCTTCCTGTACCACTCTGTTATGATCGATTCGTCCTCGGGAGTCACAATAGTCACTTCTATACAGAATTATTATGTCAATCGTCTAGGATTAAGGAAAAGCTTTATATAACCATCCGGTCGGACTTCAGCCAGAAGTTTTTTAGCCCGTCTGGATATCTCCAGCATATGCTTCGCCCCTTCAGACTGTCCATCCCAGAAATTGATCACAAAATCTGCTGACCTGAGCAATACCTCATTTCTCATCATAGTGGCATTTAGCCCGTGCTTCTCCCACTCCGAAGGAATAATCTTCCATTCAAGTCCTGTTTCGCAGGCATAGCGCTCGCCTAGACGATCAGCCCCAGGAGCATTTCCAGAAAGTACAACGTCTCCGTCAATCAGCAAATACTTCAGTACACCTTGGGCCAATTCATAGGATTCTATACTACGAGAACCTCCTACAGCCACTCTTGCCATACAAAGAGCCCCCTTTCATATAAAAAGTAAATCAAGCACACCCTCATGCCTAAATTAATCCCTTGAAGCCATCATTCATCTTCTTCAGTGGGGTTTTCTCTGACAATATCCTTTACATTTTCAAGAATGTAGAGCACATCGTGAACGGTGACTTTGGAGTGTTCCTCACAAAAATCGTCAATTGCAACGAGAATACGTTCAGTTAATTCGTCAAACTGATCGACAGAAAGGTTGGTGGCAGGCTCCGAAGCCAGGAGGGAATCCAGATCGATGCCATAATACCCTGACAACTCCTCCTTTATCTTTGCGAGCCTGTGGGCATGCCCTCGATCAGAACGTTTTTTATCCCGTATGCTTACAATTTTGCCCATTAAAATCCCCCACATGAAATATTTTCTTAATACAGGCCGTTAATATTCTAGCTCAATCTATTGATCAGTGGCAAGTACTTTAAAATAAATTTAGGAATTATCACTTTTATCTAAAGCGAATTGTAACCGTTCACGGAGTTACAACGCCCATTTTACCGCAATTCACCGAACTGTAAGTGTTTACAGGGTACTGTAGATGCAAGGCGTACGGGTACGCAGACGTACTCCCTGTACTTCAAGTGCCCGACAACAAAGCAGATGCGGTGCCCTGTGAATGCTTACAGCGAATTGACATATTCCGGCACAATAAGTAGATTTCCACCATGATTCTAGAAGAACTTACCATGCCAGCCTTTATAGAAGGTCTAACTAAAACCCGCACTATTATAGTGCCCTTTGGTGTTGTAGAGGAACACGGTCAGCATCTACCACTGGGGACCGACACGATCCATGCATATGAACTGGCCAAAGAAACCAGCAAGCATCGTCCTCTTTTCGTTGCGCCACCAGTGTGGTACGGACTCTGCAGAAGCACAAGTCAACATGCCGGTACAATTACAATATCCGGAGATACCTTGAAAAGGCTTACTGTAGAACTTGCCACTTCACTTTATAATCAAGGGCTGAGAAATTTTGTACTCCTTTCTGGTCACGCCGGCGGCACTCACATGGCTGCCCTCACGGATGCAGGCGAAGCGGTACTGTCCAACCTTGAGGAAAGCCGGGTGGCAGTGTTATCTATCCTCGATCTGATAGCTAAAATTCCCGACGGAATTGTAGAAACAGAGAATGACTCGCATGCTGGTGAGGTAGAGACCTCATTAATGCTCCACCTGAGGCCGGCGCACATTGATGGTACAAGCCCTGAAGAGTATCCCTCCTTTCCCACACCCATACTGGCCAGAGATAAAAAGAGGTTCTGGCCCGGAGGCGTATGGGGTGATCCTTCAAAGGCCTCTCTTGAAAAGGGCAAAACTCTGCTTCAGAAAGAAGTTGAAGTCCTGTTGCGCTTGGTAAGCAGAATCGAGTCTTTTGATGGTTAAGGCTGAAAAACGGATATTTATTTGCGTCCTTTTATCTCTGGTAGGGACAATTTGGTTGGCGGCCTGCCAGGGCAGTGCTGATCCTTCCAAGGCCCCTGATTTTACGCTTCTTAATTTCCAGGACGAATCCGTAAATCTGTCGGACTATAGAGGACAGATAGTGCTCATCAACTTCTTTTCCACCAACTGTCCTCCCTGTCGAGTAGAAATCCCTGACTTTATTCGTCTGCAAGGTCAATATGGTTCAAAAGGTTTTGCCGTTATTGGGATATCCGTGGACCAGAATGGGAAAAGAATCCTTCCGGGATTTGTGCAGACATTAAGGATTAACTACCCTATACTGCTTGCCACATCAAAGGTGATAAGGGATTATGGAAATATCTATGCCCTTCCTGCATCTTTCTTGATTGACAGAGATCATCGAATTCTCAAACACTACACCGGTATGGTAACCAGGGACGAGCTGGAACCTATTATAGTTAATGCATTAGGAACGGGAGATAAATAAGTTGAACAAAAATTAACAGGATTTTTTGTTGTATTCAAGGCGCGAGGAGCGAGCATAACGGGTTATGTGATCGACGAGCAACGAAAAAGACGGCAAAAAAGACGTTAATTTGTTCAAGTTATTTATTGTACGTTCCTTAGCCATAAATGAGTATTTTTTGAGCAGATCGGGTTTTTTCAGCGGAATCAGGAAATTACTTGCGCAAGGTAGCTATCATTCGTTTGGGTTTGAGAAAAATATCCAGTGCATCACAGATGTTGAGAAAAACGGCGTCACTCGCTATCAAGGCATCACTCGACGCCCCTTCTTTACCAATTACGCACAGACCTAACTTGGCCTCCTTCAACATCAGGGCATCATTACAGCCATTGCCTATAGCCACTGTCTTATCACGGCCAAGCTCTTCCAGAAAAGCAAGCTTCTGCAGATCACCCCTGCCGGATTCCAGTTGATGGATCTTTATACCACACTCCTCCACCAACTGATCAGTCAACTGGTCAAGAGTTTGACCTGTATCCGCCGTCAGTAGATAAGCATCCATTATTTCCGATATTTCCTTTAGTCGCTCGACGACACCGTCAACAAAACTGCCATCAACGGTAATTGTCCCGTTAAGATCCAGTATTATATTGAACAGATTGTAAAAAACCCCACAGGGCATATCTATTTGCATCTTTCGAGAACCAGACATGGCTTATCCCCTCCTCAGGGTTTCATATCTGTCAACCCTCGCAAAGATAGACCGGCGAATACGAGCCGGCAAAAAAGCCACAGCCCCATCAGCCACCTTTCTTAGAATGGGAATCAGGTCGTCACGCCCCCTCCAGTTATCTTTAAGCACCTTCTCATCAACCCTGAGGAGTAAACGCAGCAGAGCAACGGCCACCAGATAAATATCGTCAACCAGCCCTACAAAAGGAATCCAGTCAGGGACCAAGTCAAGCGGATTTAACATATAAGCAACCGTAGCACCCAATATAGCCTTATCGGTAGATGAGACCCTTGGATCCCTCAACAGATTTAGCAGCAACCCCAAAAACTGGGACAACAGGGCAATATAACTACGAATTCTAGCATAAATACCGTAATTAATCCGTCGCTGAGGATTAGATATTTTCTGTTTGCCTTTCATGTTCAGTATCATTATCTTTAAATAATAACCTCAAATAGTAAATAAAGTAAAGACGTAAGACTGAAATAAGTGCCTATATCCATTTCACCAATCATAAAGGACGATAACATGAATATGTTACATGGACTGTTATATCCGGCGAGCTACCTCCGCCGGGATACAATGCTGCGGCTTAACCAGGTATTCTCTAAGCTGACTTTGTTGGTACCTACAGAAGAGGACATTAACCTACCTTCCCTATCAAGTGACTGCTCCATGGAAATTGAGGTTACTGCGCCGGCCCCTCTGGGAGACAGGCTCGGCTGGTTCACCGGCCTTATCAGCAACTGGAAATCCTGGGCAGAAGAGATGGGCCTGGGAGAAAAGATTCCAGCCTCTACATTAATACGTGCTGCCGAAGGCGAGGAAGAATCTCTACAGGGAATTCTTAATACATTAAGGGGCACAGAAGTCCCTGACCCGCTCCTGGATGCGCGGATATTTCTCCGGCTTTCATTGGATTTAGATAGACGTAATGACGAATTACAAACAGACCTTGACAATATGGTAATACATGAAGATAAACTTAAGTCAATATTGAAAGATCCAGGGGAACTCACCGACTCCCAGGATTCACCAAAAGTCCCTTACTCTCCCACTATAGAGCCCCTCCTCATGGCCAAGGAGCGGCTGAGGGCCTGGGCATTGTTGTGGCAAAAATACACAGACACGGGGCCGTGGCCAATCGGGGAAAGTATTACAGTAAAGGATCTGGTCGATGAGGCCTATGAAGCCTTACAGCCCAGAGAGGCCCCTGTAGATCTATTGGACCTGGTATTACCCCTTGATCCCAATATCAAACCAGGAGAATCAGACAAAATCAATAACAGCCTGACCTCTCTAATTAAGGCCATTTCAAACACAACTATACAAAATATGAGCGAAAATGGGGATATCCAGGAATTATCAGAAGAAATACAACAGGCTTGGGACAAAGCTAATATGAACCAAATTCCTGGCCCTAAACTGAACTTGACCCTATATCCTAAGAGGACGTGGACAGAAGTGTTTACAAAGGCCGCTGGCTTAGAATTAGACCACGGAGGCCGAACCTCTACTCTAACTTCAGGGTGGTCCTTTTTCCTGTGTTAATAGTTTTTCAGATAAATATTTTCAAAATTCTGAAATAAAAAGCCCGCCATTTTAATAGATTAACAGGTCACGGCGCAACTTCTCAATAACTCAGGGTAAGATGTCTGGATTCCGGCTTTCGCCGGAATAACGTTTGGATGTAAATGCCTGTCATTCCGGCAAAAGCCGAAATCCATTGGATAATCGCAAAATATGATTCGCCCGGACTTATTGAGAAGTTACAAAAAATAGTTGCTCTATGAAAGAATCTTCAGACCAATGACAGTAATTGTATGACGAATAGCCTACTCGGTGCTTGCTGACTGTATCTTATATGCATGCCTATCCGGTTAGCACAGGCTCGTCTGATTTCCTGCTGGTCGGATCTATAAAAACAAGCACTTATGGCTTTTTGCTTGAGTGCCAAAACACTCAGCTCAATCTCTGCAATGTCCAGCCAGCTCCCGTGTTTAGGAGTGTAATGTATTTCAAGGCGTTCCGCCAAGTGCCTGGCTTCTTCAGGTGGAAAAGCCGTGTATAGCGA
>Ga0075115_10000877_pt1 | contig 14948 bp, 10 predicted proteins | sample AntAceMetag02UKH_FD_69785 | JGI IMG/M metagenome (GOLD analysis project Ga0075115, IMG submission 69785) | Saline lake microbial communities from Ace Lake, Antarctica - Antarctic Ace Lake Metagenome 02UKH | ecosystem: Environmental > Aquatic > Non-marine Saline and Alkaline > Saline | place... | reverse complement strand
GTTCTTGACATCATCAACCCCATGGACTCAAGAGAATATGCAGCTGCAGAGTGGCAGGATGATTATGAATACAGACGAACCCCCCTGTGGATGGCAAACATCACCTACAACTGGGAACAGTCCTCTCTCCAGCTGCTGTGGATCCCTGATTTTGAAGCAAATTACGGCCGTATCTTTGGAAGCGCCTATTTCTTTCCGTTCGCGGAAGTCCCGTCAGTTGCGCATTTCACAAGCGCTGACAAACCTTCAACTGCCTTCAAGGACCACCAATGGGCCATCCGCTACAACATTCAGAGAAATAACTGGGAGTTCAGCCTGGTCTATTTTTACACCTGGGGTCTGGATGCCACAAACTTCAGGCGCAGATTCTTTTTAACCACCCCCGAAAAAGGCCTGATAAAACTTCAAGTCGAGCCCAAATACACCCGCCAGCATAAATTCGGCCTTATGGCAGAGACCAGTGTTTTCTGGTTCGGCAAGAATATAGTCATCAGCAATGAACTCCTCTATGTGATGAACAATTATTACAGCGTGGACGATGAATCCCTGATGCCCTGGAGCCTTCAGGACGGAGTTAAAAAAGGAGATGACATCACCTTCGCCACCCGGTGGATGACCGCCTTTTTTGACGGCGAGCTGAATGTCATTTTACAGCCTGTATGCAGATATCTGGTAAACTATGACAAAAGCTACTCATCTCCTGCATGGAATCAAAAATTTCTTTACGGCGCACTGCTTGTTCTGGCTAAAGAATATGAGTTTACCAACAACCGGTTAAAAACCGTCTATTATCTCCATGGCTATTTAAATACACACCCGTCTGAACAGGAAGGCCTGCGCCAGCTGTTTGAGGTCCGGTGGAAAGTCAGTGACTATATCAGCACCCGGCTGTATTATGAATGGTTTAATGGCGATCGTGAAGGTGCATACGGTTCATATGACAAGTATGACAATGTGGGTTTTTATATAAAATACGAATTCTAAGGAAATGTTCTTGAGAAAACCCCTTTTTTATTCCTTAATTTTAATTTCTTTCACGATACTGTTTTCAGCCTGCACGCAGACTGATCAGAAATCTTCTCTTTCATCTTCAAAAGAAAATCCCAACTGGCAAAAATTTGATCTCCCAGGCTTTCACAGTACCTATTCCCTTGCTTTTCCAAAAAAAAGTGGCGGTTTTGCTTCAGGAGAAAGAGGGAAATTTTATACCTTTATTAATAATGTCTGGACGGTCAGTGCTATCCCTTCAGAAGAACAGATCTTTTCCATTGCCTTTGCATCAGACAAAAAAGGCATGGCTGTGGGATCTGCAGGCACGATTCTCATCTATGAAAACAAGGCCTGGACAAAAGCCCCCTGTGATACCTGGCTTGATATCATGGATATTTTTTTAATCGATCAAAATGAGGGCTGGGCTGTAGGTGAAAACAGTACTCTTTTTCATTATAAAAACAGCATTTGGAAAGAAGTCACTGCCCCTGAGCTGGGATATCTCACCCGGGTATTTTTCACCGCACCCGATAATGGATGGGCTGTTGGGAATAACGGCCTGATCCTTCATTATGACGGCACATCATGGATAAAAACCGATTCACCCACAAACCATAACCTTTACGGCATCTATCTCACCTCTAAAAATGAGGGGTGGGCAGTCGGTGCCTTTGGAACAATACTGGTATTAAAAAACGACAAATGGCAACCCGCTGAAAGTCCGGTTGAAAAGCATTTACTGGATATCCATTTCACCGAAAAAGGACAGGGGTTTATAGCGGGCGCTTCCGGAACAATACTGGTATATAAAGACAAGAACTGGCAGGAAGTTTTTTCCCCCACGGAAAAGTCCCTTTACGCAATAAGCTCTGACCCTGAAAGTAACCTGTGGGTCACCGGCAAAGGCGGAAAAATCTTTAAAATAAAGATCAGCGATATATAAAATAAACCATAATAAAAATCCCCAAACCCGGAGGACGTATTATGTGCAAAAGAACAGCGATCATTTCCAAAACCCTTATTCTCTTAATACTGCTGGCGTTGATTACGGGCACAGGTTTTGCCGGCAAAAACAAGACCTGGAAAACCGTTGAAGAAATGACAAAAGAAGAACTCGCGGATTGGAAAATCGATCCGGGCTGGTCCACGGACACACCGCGACATAAGGATTTTCCCTACCTTCCGGCTGAGATCTATCCTTTTGAACCGCCTTTCACCGGCGAAGAGATCACCTTTCTGGCTGAAGATATTATTTTCCCGGGAAGAACCTGTAAAAACGAGGGGGCGCATGTTGCAGCCGTGAACAAACGGGGGCATATGCTCCAGTTCTCATATATGTTTAAAACAAAATTCTACTACAACGGCTTTGCTGAAAAGCTTTATAAATTACAGCCGGGAGATATAGAAGTTCAGCATTTACTGGTATGGGATTTCCCCCCGGAAGAACGCGGCCGGGGACTTTTGCTCCAGGACTTAAAAGATACCCCGGACTCATCACGGGAACAGGAACGATGGATGTACTACAACTCTCTAAGAAGAGTCAGGCGCGTTCAGGGCGGTTCCGGGCAGGACAATCTGCTTGAGACCGATTTCACCTATGATGATGATATTATGCGTGATACCTGGGAGCATAACCACAAAATACTCGGCATTGACACGATTTATGAAAACAACGGACGAAATAAGTTTATGGGAAAAAAAGGTCCCTACACTTCTGACGGCGGCGTAGAGTGCTATGTCGTACTTTCAACACCGGGCACCCCATGGTGCAACCGTGATGATTACTACCTTTCACAATGGGTGACCTGGTATGACCGTCATACTTTTGCCGCCGTAAGAATTGAGCAGTGGGACCAGAAAGGAAACCTGGTGAAGATTCACGGCAAATGCTATGACAACTGGGAAAAAATGTCAAAACAGCCCCGTGACAACCGCGATCAGCTTACCCGGTTGGAATGGTACGCCTGGGACCTAGACATAGATCATGAGACCTGGGCACGGATCAATCCTCCCTCACTCTATAATGCGGACTGTCCTGAAAATATTTTTACAGTGCGGGCAATGAAACACCAGCTGGCCTGGCGTGACGACATGAAAAATGTTCCCCGTCTGAAACACCCGGACGAACTTCCGCCCCGCCCGCCGCTGTGGCAGGATAAATTCCCGGACAACCGTAAGGTCGTTATCCCGGAGGACTTAAAGAAAAAGATCAGCAGCGAAAAAAGAAAAAGATGGCTGTGGCAATAATCCACAGCAAAGCGCAGAGAGCATGGAGCATCGCTCTTTGCATCCATGATAAAAACGTTATACGATTATAATTATTGAACCCATTAAGTTAAAACCGTTATGTCCGACAAATTTGCTCACCTTATTATCAAATACAGACTGCCGCTTTTAATAGCTATAATCCTTATTTCACTGCCCATGCTCTGGCTCGCTCGCACAAGCAGACTAAGCCACAAAGCCGGACATATCCTTCCCTGGGGTCATGACAACGTCAACCTGCATATAGCAATGAGCAAGGTCTTTGGGCGCAGCAACCTGGTGGCTGTTACCCTGCGCACAGAAAAAGACGACATCTTCAACATCGACACCCTTGGAAAAATACACCGCATTCAAAAAGCAGTCGAGCTGATGGACGGCGTGGTGAAATACAATATCTATTCCATTGCTTCCAGAAAGTTAAAATACTTAAACACAAGCACTGATCCCGATGGAATCATGCTGCTTTCAGCAGAAAACTTTGATGACCTGCTGCAAAAGATTCTTGATGGAGACAACAAGCTGCTGAACAACTACCGTAAAAACATCCTGAACGATGATAACATCTACGGCACGCTGGTATCCCGGGACCTGAAAGGGGCTGTTGTTATTGCCAGTTTTAAGTACGAAGAAGACTACCAGTATATTTTTAAACACCTAAAAGAAGTCACTGCACAAGAAACCGATGACCAGACTGAATTTCATCTGGTGGGCAGACCCATTATGCTCGGGTACATCCATCAGTACATGTCCAAGATCCTATGGATATTCGCACTGGCCCTCCTGATTATGGTCATTCTGCTTTACAGTGATTTTAAGCGTAAACGCGCTGTTATCCTGCCGCTTGTTGCCGGTCTGCTGGCCGTAGTCTGGGGCATGGGGATCCTGGCGCTGACCGGATTTGAAATGGATGTCTTAAGCATAACGGTTCCCTTTCTGGTGCTTGCTCTTTCACAGGGCCACGCCGTACAGATCATGCAGCGCTACTACGAAGAAGCTCGCGATCATCTGGATGCAAAAACAGCCAGTGAACATGTCGTCGCCACTTTACTGCTTCCCGCAAGTACGGCTATTTTAACTGACAGTATCGGCTTTATTTCCCTTGCACTGCTTCCGTTTCCGATCATCCAGACCATGGCAATCGTTGCTGCTGCCGGGATTCTTTCAATCTGGATAACCAATTTTATTTTTATACCGATCATTCTCTCTTACCTCACCATTCCCACAACAGAGGAGCTTGAACGCAAAACTGAATCCGGATTTCTGCTGAAACTGCTTGAAATATTCGGCCGGGCCACTGCCGGAGGGAAAAGCAGAACCAGGATACTCGCATGCGCAATGGTACTCTTTGTCGCGGGCTGTTTTGCCGCAACAAAACTTCAGGTCGGCGAGCAGCAGCCGGGATCTCCTAATTTCTGGCAGGATTCCGAATATAATATCGGAGACCATGTTCTAAATGAACATTTTGCAGGCACCAACCTGTTATGGATATACCTGGCAGGAGAAGACCAGAAAGACATTCTTAAACCCGAAATAATCACCTACATTAACAACCTGCAAAGGTACCTTGAGGAACGCAAAGAGATCAACTACACCCTCTCTTATATTGAGTCACTCAAAAAAGTAAATGCGGCTCTCCACAACAATGACCCACGCTGGGAAATACTGCCCAGGGACAAGATAGGCGCATGGGAATGCCTTGAACTGGCCATGGGAGATCCTGAGGAAAGAAGAGACTGCTTTGAACTTGACCTTCGTCAGGCAAACATCAGGGCCTTTGTCAGCGATCACACCGGAAACACCATTCGAAGCCTGATGAAAGACATAAGGTCATATGCCGGTAAAAACATCCCTGAAGGCCTTACGATTAAAATGGCTGCCGGCCTTATCGGCATTTATGAGGCTGTGCTGGATGAGATCAGCCGGGCCCAGATAAAAAATATTCTTTTCATGTTTGCAGCCGTTTTTCTCTGCACTGCAATTGTTTTCAGATCTTTTACTGCCGGACTTATTGTCCTGGTTCCCCTGATCTTCGGTAATGTCATCACCTTCGCCGTAATGGCGCTTTCAGGAGTAGGGCTGTTTATCTACACCCTTCCCATCTCAGCTCTGGGTATTGGCGTCGGCATCGACTATTCCCTGTATATTCTCACCCGGATGAAAGATGAACTTCACATCAATCCTCTTGAAACGGCATATACCCATACGTTTAAAACAGCCGGCAGAGCTGTTGTCTTTACCGCACTGACCGTCACCACCGGCGTGATCATGCTTTACATTTCCGAAATGCGTTTTCAGGCAATTCTTGGCGTTATGCTCGGCATCATCATGATGGCAAACATGATAAGTGCTCTGTTTGTACTGCCCTCCCTTATTTCTCTTATCAGACCCGGATTCCTTTTCAAAAACAATATTCAAACCCGCTAGCCGCCATGAAAAAAAAGATCATACTTTCCTGGAGCGGGGGCAAAGACAGCGCACTGGCGCTATATGAACTTAAAAACAGCCCTGAACATGAAATAACTTCACTTTTTACTACAGTAACAAAGAATTATGACCGAATAAGCATGCATGGTATAAAGAGATCTCTGATTGAAAAACAGGCCGTTAACTTTACAAAAGGAAAAACAGTCCTGCGTGAGAACAGGTTCAATTTCTGTGGCCTGACAGAGCAGGACTAAAAATCAAAACTTTCTATTAATAAATCTTTATGGAAACCATAGCACTGCCCTGCTTTAACTCAACAAGCGAGTTTTTTTTACTCATTTTTAAACAGCTGCTGAGATCTGTCTCCTTAAAATTTGTCCATCCCGCAAATAAGCTCCTGCCTGATTTCAGGGAAAAACTTATCCTTGCCATCACCGGCATCAACAACTGCGCCCACTTTTCTTTTCTACATACCCGAATAGCCATTGAGAACGGGGTTAAAATAAGCGAAGTCAAAAGACTACTTGAAGGGAACCTGGGGACCTTTCCAAAGGATGAAGCCGCCGTCCTGTTATATGCAAGACACTGGACAGAAACAAAGGGAAAGGTTTCATCTTTAGAACGCAAAAAAGTAATAGATTTTTTCGGGCCCCGGGAAACAAAATTACTGGAGTCTGTCATAATGTCTGCACATTTTTCAAATCTGTGCAGCAACACTGTCATCGCTTACAAAGAAAAAATGCCGGAGCACAGTTCCTTCATTTTATACCTGCTATCATCACCAACAGCCGCTTTTATAAAAAAGGAAGCAGCTAAAATTGAATAATATGTGAAAGCCTGAACTTAATTGTGAGAATATGCATCAACCCATTTTTAGATAACTGGAGTTTTATAAATGGCAAAAAAACCGACCTATGAAGAATTGGAACAAAGGATCCTGGAACTGGAATTTTCAGAAACCATACATAAGAAAAGTGAAAATGAGCTTGATAGATTTTTCAACCTTTCTCTCGACATGCTATGCATCGCGGATACGAACGGATATTTTAAGCTTGTAAATGATTCCTTCGAAAAAATACTGCGCTATTCAAAAAAAGAGCTTTATGAGCATCCTTTCATCCATTTTGTTCACCCTGACGATGTAGATTTAACCATGAGCGCTCTCGACCAGTTATCACACGGGAGCCCGGTTACCTACTTTGAGAATCGTTATCGCTGTAAAGAGGGGTCATACAAATGGCTGGCATGGACTTCCATGCCTGTTGCCAAAGAAGGAATAACTTACGCTGTCGCCAGAGATATCACTGAGATTAAACAGACAGAAAAACTTCTAAGAGAAGACCATGCCGGGCTAGAAAAACGGGTAAAAGAACGTACTGACGAACTGCAGGCAACAAACGAACAACTGAAGAAGGAAATTGAAGAACGAAAACAGAAAGAAAAAGCAATGCAAAACGCCAATAAACTTTTAGAGATTATCATCAATAACATCCCAAACCAAATTTTTTGGAAAAATCTTCAGCTGGTCTATCTGGGATGTAACCAGCGTTTCGCTGACGTTACCGGCATGGTTACACCGCAGAACGTTATAGGAAGGACTGATTATGAATTTGACCGCAAGAATGACCATGCTGAATCATACAGGGAATGGGACGAAAAAATATTACGCTCGGGTAAGGCAATTATTGATCTGGAAGAATCATTCCATACGTCTGAAGGCATAGCCGGGACAGTTCTTACCAGCAAAGTACCCCTTCATGACGAAAAGGGCGAGGTATTCGGGCTGCTTGGCATCTGCACTGACATTACCGATCGCAAAAAAGCCGCTGATGAGTTAAATACCGCAAAAGAAGCTGCGGAGCAGGCGGACCAGGCAAAAAGCAACTTTTTGGCCAACATGAGTCATGAAATACGTACGCCCCTGAATGGCGTGATCGGTTTTCTGGATATGCTTATTGATACCAGCCTTGATGAAGAACAAAAGGATTATGCCATTACATCCAAACGCAGCGGTGAGTCCCTGCTGTCACTGATAAACGATATTCTTGATTTTTCCAAAATTGAAGCCGGGAAAATTGATATGGAAGAGATTGATTTTGATTTAGAAATATTGGCATTTGACATCTGTGAACTCGTCCGGCCCAAAACGAAAAAAAATGTGGAAATCCTATGCAGGATTGGCGACAATCTGCCCGCGCGGGTCAAAGGCGATCCGTATCGTTTCAAACAGATTTTAACAAATCTGATGGGCAATGCTGCAAAATTTACCCATACCGGCGAAATAGAACTTTTCATTGAAGCTGAAGAGAAACAAAACGGGCAGATCAACGTCCATACTCAAATCAGGGATACAGGTATTGGAATTCCGCAGGATAAGTTTGATTCAATTTTTGAAGCATTTCATCAGGCCGACGAATCTACAACAAGAGAGTACGGAGGGACTGGGCTTGGGCTGTCTATTTGTAAAAAGATAGCCGAACTTATGGGAGGGGATATCTGGGCTGAAAGCAGTGAGGGACAGGGCAGTATCTTCCATTTTAGCGCCTTGTTTAAACAGCCTGAGAAGAAACAGGCAAGACGATTTACACCGCTATCGCTTTCCGGCAAAAAGGGCCTGATTGTAGATGATAACAGCACAAATCTTGAGATTTTGTCCCATGTCCTTGAGTCTGCAGGAATGACCGTTGTGGGATTTTCGAACGGAGAAGAAGCGTTAAAAGCAGTCAAAGACAAATTAAACCGAGACCCTTTCGACATCTGCATCCTTGATATAATGATGCATGGAATGAACGGCTACCATCTGGCGAGGAACATTCGTTCAACAGCAGGAAACAGCGTCCCCATGATTGCCTTTTCTTCTTCGGGTGAAAAAGGCAGTGCAAGTGAGTGTCACGAAGCAGGCTTTAACGGGTTCTTGCCGAAACCTATCAACCGTATCAAACTACTAAAAATGATGGGGAGGTTGTTAAGTCAAACAACTGACAAGGGGGCAATAACAGAGAAAGAATCCAGCCTGGTAACCCAGTATTCTCTGCAGGAAGATGCGAAGCAGTCAACCTCCATTCTGCTGGCCGAAGACAATCCCGTTAACGTGAAACTTGCTGTCAAGCTGCTGACAAAAGCGGGATACAGCGTTGATATTGCCAATAATGGAAAAGAGGCTGTTGACATATTTTCAGCAAACCCGGAAAATTACGATATTATACTTATGGATATCCAGATGCCGGAGTTGAGCGGGTTTGATGCTTCAAGAATGTTAAGGGACAAAGGATTTAACCAGATCCCTATAATTGCCATGACTGCACATGCGATGAAAGGCGACAGAGAAAAATGCCTGGCAGCAGGGATGAACGATTATCTTTCTAAACCGGTCAAGCGTGAAATTGTCTTTGAAATGTTAAAAAAGTGGGTCATCTAAACGGTATTTTAAAACGAACAAAATCCGGTTTTAGCCTGGGTGTTTCACGAAAACCCCGCATTTTAAGCGGGGTCGAACGATACAATCCATAACATCAAACTTAATGACCGGAATCCCTGCCTTGCAGGCGGGGAGAATTACTTAACCGGGCAAAAGCCTCTTTAAAAAATACTCAGTAATTAAAAAAACCAAAGATATCTTCTTTCCATCTAAGTAAAAATAATATATTCTTTTTTTAGTATTGTGACAATCAAAGATCTTTATCGCCTATGTTGACTTTTATCCACCCCTGAGTTATTAAGTATACCAGAGAGACTGTCGAAAAACCCCGGGGCGTGAATGCGGTTATAAAAACGGCCTTTGAGAATGTCCCAGGATCGACGTTCTTGAACAGGGGCTTGAGGTTTGATACCCTATATTTGTTCCTAGTATTATGAAATGGACTTTTTCGACAGTCTCTGTAGTTATGTTAATTCTGGCAGAGAGTCTTCAAAAACCAGTACAAATCCCCAAATAATTTAATATTCCTTGAATGTAGCGGTTTTATAGCCTCCTGAAAAATGGAGTCTCATCATCAAAAATAATACGCTGATGTTGTCTAATTTATCCAGGCAATAATCTTCTTTGCCAAGATAATAATCTTCTTTGCCAAGATAATAATCTTCTTTGCCAAGATAATTTACTGACTCCCGGCTCTCCCAAATTATCTCCACCCATTTATTGTTTTCACAACCCATTGAATTAACTTAATCTTATTTTGAGAACCAACTCTTCTAAGGCTGTGGCATTATTCTTGCTGATATTTAGGTGATAAAGATAAAAATCTCTGGTTTGGGATCAACATTGCTTTTTCATTTGATCTCTAAAAATATTACAATTATTAAACAATAAATTTAAAAAAAGGATATAACCATGCTCAACAAAAATTCAGGGCAGTATTGTGATGTAGAAAAGGGCGATGGTGTCACCCGGCGTTATTTCATAAAAATGTTCACCGGAACAGCTGTATATGTTTCTTTATCGCCATGGTTGTTGGGTGGCAGCGGCTGTGGTTACTGTGTCTCAAGATACCCCATTGATTCAACGGTTGTTAAGACAACCCAAAGGATGATTACCTTTCCGTATATCAAGCCTTCTGAAACACCCCCTTCTGGAAAGATGCCTGACCCGGCTGACCCGGCGACAAGCCCCAATGGCGGAAACGCTCTGACCTGGGATGAGCTTAGCCAGGTTTCGGAATATGACCAGCGGGGATATGGTCAGTGGGAATATCTGGAGCAGCCCCTGATGATCGTTTCGCGGATGGATATCATGCCCACCGGTTATGAAGCGCCACCCAATGAAACAAATACAAAGCTGGTGAACTTCTTTGCCATGACCGATGTCCATCTCACCGACAAGGAAGCACCCAACCAACTGATTTTCCTTCAGCAATCGAATCCGGGGTTTTCCGGAACAAACACATCTATCTACTCGGGGGTCATGCCCTATACCCCTCATGTTTTTGATGCGGCCATTCAGACTGCAAACGCCCTGCATAAAGAAAATCCCTTTGATTTTTTTATCTCTTTAGGAGATGTGTGCAATTCGGGCATGTATAACGAACTGAGGTGGTACCTTGACATCATTGACGGCAAGGTCATTACCCCCAGTTCCGGTGCTCACCTCGGCGCAGATACCGTTGACTATCAGAAGCCGTTCAAGGCAGCGGGGCTCGACAAATCGATACCGTTCTATCAGACCCTGGGGAATCATGACCATTTCATGATCGGTTCCTTTCCTGTCTATGAATCCGGCCTTGAGGATTCATACATCAGCGATACGGTCTGGTCGGTGCCGAGCGAATTGCTCACTCCGGCTGGCAAATTCCCGGCCCTGTTCGATAAAAATGATTTGACGGATTCAAGCTTACCGCAGTTTTATCAAGGAGTCATCGACGGCTCAACCCCTGACGGCACCATTATCAACTCAGGACCAGTAGGGAATTACAGTACCCCGCCAAAAGTTACAGCTGATACCGACCGCAAATTCCTGCGCAGAGCAGAATTTATCCAAGAATTCCTCAAAACAACGACCAGCCCGGTGGGTCATGGGTTCAACCTGGTTTCATCCAACTCGAATTTTCATTTGGTACCGGATGATGAAAGAGCCGGCTTTGCCTGTTACAGCTTTGAGCCCAAGACCGATGTGCCGCTCAAGATTATCGTGCTGGACAATACCCAGCGGGAAGACGACGATTCAGTCGATATCCACGGCCACGGATTTCTTGATGATACTCGCTGGGCCTGGCTGCAAGCCGAACTTGATGATGGCCAGGCAGCCAATCAGCTGATGATCATCGCCGCCCATATCCCCATTGCGGTTGCCAATATAGGCACTGAGTTGGAATGGTGGAGAGGTGCCGATGCCGATGAATCAGCCACGATGACCAACGCTGTGGACCTGACCGGACTTGTCAATAAACTTCAAAGCACCACCAACCTGTTAATGTGGATTGCCGGACATCGTCATGTCAATCATGTCAAGGCTTTTGTATCACCAGATCCGGACGCTGAGCCTGAAAAAGGTTTCTGGCAGGTTGAAACCTCCTCTTTGCGTGATTTCCCGCAACAGTTCCGCACCTTCGAAATTTTCCTCAACAGCGATTACACGGTTTCAATTGAGGCGGTGAACGTTGATCCGGCCTTTGCAGAGGGGACGCCAGCAGAAAAATCCAGAAGGAATGCGATTGCCGCCCAACAGATAGTTCATACCGGTTTAAACGTGGGTTTTGCTAACTACGAGACAATTAATGGGAATCCCTTGCCAACTATGGATCCGTCAAGGGACCAAAGTGGTGACCAACTCGATGGGAGCGGTGGGGTTCCCGACCCATCCATCAAATATCCTGATCTAACATCCCAGGGGATTCCGTACAATGCATCTTACAATGCCCGGCTGTACAAGCAGTTGAGTCCAGCCATGAAGGCACATATGCAGACGCTGTTTCCAGTGGTGTAACTAGATATAACTTGAGTTCCGGGTTGATTTCAATCATATTAATATATCAACAAACCTATAGTAACTACTATAATTTATGTGGAAATAGAAAACCAATAACATTTTAAAGGATGGGAAGCATGAATATTTTCAATTTTACTAAGGCCGTTCTTTTTGCAACGACCTTAATTCTTTCTGGCTGTGGTGACTGCGACAATCTAAACACACCTTTAAACGCTGAGGATATCAACCTGATCTTTGTAACTAGTCCAGATTTGGCCTACAATGACCCCGGAGATATCGACACCGACACGGCAAATCTCACTGGCCAGGGGCTTCAGCGCTCACTCCAGATGGCAACATTTCTTAAGCAGCAGGTTCTTGGTGAAAAAAATGTCAACGCCATTTACACCCTCTCACCGATGACCCATCTGCAGACCGAAAACAAATATCCGGATATGGTGTCCATTGGCTACATTCAACAGTTTGCACTTCTCAACCAGAACACTCTCCTCATTGATGATAATGGGACCAACTATACCGCCAATAGCTACCCGCTCAATGTTTCATATCCTTCTGAAGAGTCACTGCCAAACGGAGTCGCTAAGCCAAGACATGGATACAACGATAATTGCAGCGGACTGGACTTTAACAACACTGGTGGTGTCAACGATGTATTAGTCTCTGCTATCATCGAAAAAGAAACCCCGGGATATTACGTCTTTTCTGCTCCTTGGGAGACCATCGATGCCTTACTATCAACCCTCAATGAAGATCAAGGTTATAACCTTGATCTTCCGGCGACCTATCTGGGGGCGAATCATGTCTATGCTATCTCCTTATCGACGCAGGGAAATGCCAGTCTGGTTCATTACTACAGCAATCTGACACCGCCTGACACCTACCCTGTGCTCCCCTCAGCGGTAGCAAGTGCTGAATGCACTAACTCGCAGCAGTCTTATTTCTACACATCTCGTAGTGAAGGGGTCGATGGCGTCACGATCCCATCGACCATTAACAAAAACCAAACGATATATATCGTCCGCCACGCCGAAGCACATCCAAATGAAAATTTTAAATTCGAAAACGGCAATTTTGTCGCTGCAGGTCAGTGGCGCGCGCTGGAACTTGCCAACACCTTAAGCGGCGTAATAAATCCAGATATGGTCTATTCAATAGATCCAGCACAGTGGTTTCGGGCCCCGGTAGGTAAAATAAATGTTTCATATGTTCGGCCATCGTTGACGGTGTTGCCCTATGCGATTGCCAACCATCTGCCTTATTCGCTGGCCTCAAGTTTCAACATTACGGACCCTAACGTAGCCGAACTCGCCAGTGATTATTTCTTTACCGGCGGCATGCTCTCTAATCTAACCATCCTGCTGGGGTGGGAGTCGGGTCGCATTAGACCGTTTATCAATGCTCTTCTTTCCAGCTATGGAGGTGACAGCACCCTCCTGCAGATTCCGACTGAAGATTTGGATAACAATGGTTGGCCGGCTGACGATTATGACACCATCTGGACCATAACGATTGATGGTCAAGGTAATTTGACTGTGGATAATGCCCTCTGTGAAGGCATAGACTCTACGCTGTTGCCAGCGACAGCGCCTCAATTTTGAAATGGTTACGGTAGGGATGGCTAAATTCGCGAACTTTCTTTGTCTATAATGATTTATTTACGAATGACGCATCAACTTAACTACGTAAAGGATGTCATCGTACCTTGCTTTTAATTATGCTATGCGTTCTCAAGCTAAAAGATTCACTATGATGACCTTTAAAGGTCGGTACCTAGGAAAACAAAATAAGGACAATAACAACAGAAAATGCTACCATCAGACCAAGTAAAATCTGGCGATTTGAAGTTGTCCCATGGGACACCTGTTATCACATTAAAGACATGCGGTTATGCGAAGATAACTATTCATCTAGGGGGTGACTGAAAATCTTCGTGTCGGCAGATCGATTCTGTCTCTTGAAACCATTAATATCAAGGGGTTACGCTTAACGGTGTAGCCCCTTATTATTTTTAGGTAACCCCATCGGCATTTTTATACATATTCTGCTTATCAATAGTCGGATCTTTACTTTTGGAAAAGGTTTTTGCTGCGATTCACCAGTTCTTCAGAACTAGTGCATTGTCATGACTAAATATACGGGCTAATGTACCGATATATTCCTCATAAAGATAACACTTAAATTCTGGGGGATGACAAATCCTGAATTCGTATAATAAGTGCATAACCTCTGTAGGTAGCTGGTACTAAAACACCTTTGAGAAAAAAAAGACTTAGGTGTATTTTGAAAAGAGCTACCAAACTATTTTTGGAGGTTATAGACATAAACAGGCTAATCATCAGTTCGTATTGACCGACAAAGCCAATGGTGGTGAACTTTATAAGCATTTGCATCACCAGGGCAAAATATACCGAAAGCGTTGCGGATCAGCTCACAATCGCTCAGGTATTCCCAATCGTGTAGATATTGACGAACGTCCTGTTGAGGCCAATAATCGTGAACGTATTGGTGACTGGGAAGCTGATACTATTATTGGTAAAAACCATAAAGGTGCTATTTTGTCACTATTGATGACAGAAAATCGAAACTTCGCCTTGCAGCGCCATTACCAGGCAAAAAAGCGCAATACGTTAAAGAGGCAATGATTGCATCGTTTTCTCCTTTGATGGTTAGATAGAAACGACTCTAGAAAATATTTCCAGCGGAATAAAGCTTTAATTAAATGAGGATTTAAGGCAGAATTAAAGAAATAAAACTGGAATAAAATGAAGTTAAAAGGAGGCTTTATAAAAGCCTCTTTCTGAATTAAATGAATAAAATATTCACAACATAATTAAACACGCTACATAAC
>Ga0075115_10000875_pt1 | contig 14951 bp, 14 predicted proteins | sample AntAceMetag02UKH_FD_69785 | JGI IMG/M metagenome (GOLD analysis project Ga0075115, IMG submission 69785) | Saline lake microbial communities from Ace Lake, Antarctica - Antarctic Ace Lake Metagenome 02UKH | ecosystem: Environmental > Aquatic > Non-marine Saline and Alkaline > Saline | place... | reverse complement strand
TTTTGGGAACCTACCTAGGAAGCATTGTGCAGCCTAGGTTAAAACATGCAGGGCATCACTTATGACAGACCCTTTTCCTGTCCTAAAAAGTAAGGCCAGCTCTGTTCCACCATGGCTTTGAATGGCCCGTAGATGAGAGAAGCCGCTTCGATCAACGCCTCTCAGAATGGCCAGACGGTTGGTTTAAAAAATCAACGACAGGTGGTGAACCTTTAATTTTTTATCTTTCGGACGATTTTATCAAGAAGTGCTTTGAAACTATAAATCAAGTAATGAATACATTTGTCGCATTTGTTAAAAAATGCTCGAATGAGGTTAAGCCTTAGCTATCCATTGCACTTTGAAATTTTCGTATGGGCAGGACACTTTCTCTTCTGGACATCGGCTCCACAAATGCACGGAGTTTTTCTCCCCGCCTCTCTTTGCTGTTAAATCGGTATCATTGGCTATAACACCCATATTTCACCGAAGAAAAACCCCGATCGGGTACAAAAGTGTCCGACACCAGTGTCGGACACTTTGATGCTTAGATACAACTCTTGGAAATCATTAAGACAATTCTAATAATTTAGTTTTAGTCAATGGCCGTTGACCAAATTTAGTCATTGCCCATTGACTAAAAGTATAGCGTGTACTTCCCCGTCTGAGTTATTTCCAATTTATTACTGCCATAGCGGTAATAATAGCTATAATAGCCCCGATAGGGTATAAAACGGTATCCAACGCCAGCATTAGGCATTATTTTACTGCCACAGCGGTAAATATTGTCATTTAACATCAAGGTGAGATATCATTTACACGAGAAAACATATTAATTACTGTCATAACAGTAATTTTCCTTGAATATACTGTCATTTTGACTTACACTCAACCATATAATCAAAAAAATACCGCCTTAGCGGTAATTTTATCGACTATGAAGAATACTATTGGATCAATAATTCTAACTCACCGCAAATCGAGCGGTCTTACACAGTCACAACTCGCGCAAATGGCCGGCGTAGGAAAAACCGTCGTTTTCGATATCGAACACGGCAAGCAAACAGTTCGCCTTGAAACGCTCATGAAAATTATGAAAGTCCTGAACATAAAAATGCAATTGACCAGTCGCTTAATGGAAATGACAGAGGTGACGCAATGAGAAGGGCGCGCATTCTTATGCAAGACAGGCAGGCGGGCATCCTGGAAGAACGTGAGGGCAGGAAATATCGTTTCTCCTACGATCATGATTATCAAGGACCACCGGTTTCGCTTTCAATGCCAGTAGCCCAAAGCGTATACGAATTCGACTCATTTCCACCATTCTTAGAAGGTCTTCTGCCTGAAGGATTCCAGCTCAACGCGCTCCTCAAACAACACAAGATAGATCGTCGCGATTATTTCACACAGATAGTTCTCGTAGGTCATGATCTCGTGGGTGCGGTTACCGTCGAGGAAATCACATGAGACGCTGCCCCATCACATATGAAATAATCGACGACGACGAGCAATATTCACGCAGTGGACTCAACACACTTTCTCGCCAACTCACCAGTTTAGAGCAACTCCACCTTACAGCCAAGGAACAGCGATTGGAAGCAAGCGCCCGCGCCGACAAAATGTCAATCCAGGGCGTACAGCCAAAGCTCAGCGCGGTCCTCAAAATCAAGGAGGGCCGATTCGACATCGTCGATATCAACGGACGATATATCCTCAAACCACAGAGTGACTATGAGGACGTTCCTCAAAATGAAGCATTGACTATGACAATGGCTTCAACGATCGACATAGAAATTCCCGCTCACGGCCTCCTCTATTCCAAAGATGGAAGTTTCACCTACTTCATAAAGCGTTTTGATCGCGCAGGGAAAAAACAAAAACTTCCCCTGGAGGATTTTGCACAACTATCGGGCGCAACTCGAGAGACAAAATACGAAAGCTCCATGGAAAAGGTAGCGGCTATCGTTGATCGTTTCTGCACTTTCCCGATGATCGAACACGCAAAACTATTCAAACTCACGCTTTTCTACTTCCTCACAGGCAACGAGGATATGCACCTCAAAAACTTCTCACTCATCACACGTCATGGAAAAATAGAGCTTTCTCCAGCATATGATCTTTTAAACTCCACCATTGTATTGCCAAACCCACAGGAAGAACTAGCACTGCCATTAAATGGAAAGAAGTCACGGCTTAAGCCTCGCGATTTCATCGACCACTTTGCTATCCAACGACTGAGATTAACCCCACCAACGATCGACGACATTCTTGCCACCCTAAGCGCTTCAATTCCATCCTGGAAAAAACTTATCGATATCAGCTTCCTTTCCGATCATATGAAAGACAAGTATACGGCTGTTCTCGCTGACCGATCACATATTCTTTCTCTGTAGCACTTTCACCAATCTTTTTTCTTGTCAGCAGCGTCGGATATACATAGTCTCCGCCGCCATGGCTAAACAAGGTACATCATGCGGCTGCAGCGGGCCCATCTCGTGGAAAGTGGCTCTGATACTGGTCCTGATCGCCATCGTCATCGGTGCGTTTATGTCGTCCTGCGCCAACAAGAAGACCGTCATGCGGCCCAAACACAGCTCAGAGGGCCATGCCTCGTGGTATGGACCGGGATTTCACGGCAGAACGACGGCCAACGGCGAGCGCTACAACCAGAACGCCATGACCGCCGCGCACAAAAAGCTCCCATTTAACACCAAGGTGCGCGTAACCAATCTGAATAACAATAAAACTACGATTGTACGCATCAACGATCGAGGCCCTTTCATCCGCGGCCGCATCATCGACCTCTCAAAAAAGGCTGCAAAAGAGATCGCCATGCTGGGAAGCGGTACAGCCCCTGTACGCGTCGAAACGCTTGAAACCATAGAGGTAACTGAGTCCAAAAAACCGCGGACACCCCTCCGCCGCGGCAGTCACAAACGCATCCCTCGCTAAAATTGACATACAGCATTACTTTTACTAAATCACTTCGGCCATCATAACTACAGGAGGTTGTATGCCTATACCGTTCAAGAATGAAGCAATGTCCGATTTTTCCAATCCGGAGATTAACAAAAAGATGCAGGACGCGCTGGCCAAGGTTAAGGGTGAGTTTGGCCATGAATACTCGCTGGTTATCGGTGGTGAGCGACTGAAGAGCACCGAGAAATTCACCTCCACCAACCCCGGCAACCCATCGGATGTGCTCGGCACGTTTCAGAAGGGCAAACGCGAGCACGCCAATACCGCCATCGAAACGGCGTGGAAATCATTTAAGACCTGGAAGACCACACCAGTCGAAGAACGCGCTGAGCTGCTCTTCAAAATCGCGCAGATCATGCGCGACCGCAAATATGAGCTGGCCAGCTGGATGGTCTATGAAGTCGGCAAGAGCTGGACGGAGGCTGATGGCGACGTTGCCGAGGCAATCGACTTCTGCGATTTCTATGGCCGCGAGGCATTGCGCTATGCTGAAACTCAGCCCGTCGTGGCATACCCCGGCGAAAACAACGAGTCAGTTTACGTTCCGCTAGGCGTAGGCGCAGTCATTCCGCCATGGAACTTCCCGCTCGCGATCTTGGTCGGCATGACAACCGCCGCCGTCGTCTCGGGCAACACCGTTGTCTTGAAACCGGCGAGCGATTCACCGGCCATCGCTACCAAGTTTATGGAAATCGCTGAGCAGGCAGGCGTTCCGGCCGGCGTAATCAACCTCCTCACCGGTTCCGGCGCAGACGTAGGCGAAACCCTCGTGCAAAGCCCTCTGATCCGCTTCATCACGTTTACCGGCTCACGCGAGGTCGGTCTGCACATCATCGAAGAAGCTGGCAAAACACATCCGGGACAAAAATGGATCAAGCGGGTCGTCGCTGAGATGGGCGGCAAGGACGGCATCATCGTGGACGACGAAGCGGATGTCGACGCCGCGGTCGAGGGCATCGCACTAGCCGCGTTCGGCTACCAAGGTCAGAAGTGTTCAGCCTGCTCACGCGCCATCGTTGCAGAGAGCGTCTACGACGCATTTCTTGTAAAACTCACCGAACGCACGAAAAAGATCACTATGGGCCCCGTCGATAATTACGACAACTTCATGGGACCGGTCTCCAGCAAAAGCGCGTTTCAGAAGATCAGCGAATACATCGAGATCGGCAAGACGGAAGGCAAGCTCGTCACAGGCGGCGAGACGCAGAGCGAAAACGGCTACTTCATTCAGCCCACAATCATCGCTGACGTCAAACCGACCGCGCGCATCTCGCTTGAAGAAATATTCGGCCCGGTGCTCGCAGTCATACCTGTGAAGGATTATGACGAGGCGCTGGCTGTTGCCAACAACACCGACTATGGCCTCACCGGCGCGGTGTTCAGCAAAAACCTAGAGAAGATTAAACGTGCCAAAAATGAGTTCCACGTTGGCAACCTGTATCTCAACCGCAAGTGCACGGGCGCGCTCGTCGGCGTACAACCGTTCGGCGGCTTCAATATGTCGGGTACCGACTCCAAAGCGGGCGGCAGGGATTACTTGTTGCTATTTATGCAGGCGAAATCAATTTGTGAAAAGTTATAAAAACGGATGCTGGATGCTGGATTCTAGTAGGATCAAAGGCTTTTTAGATTTTACCAGCATCTAGTATCCAGCATCTGCAGTTAGCAGGCACACAAAAGGACTCTCTATGTCGCTCGGTGCCCGCGTAAACGAGTTGAGCTGGCTCTGGCAACCTCCGGTGGGAAACACACGGCCACCGGCACGACGTCCCTATTTCAAAAAGAGGCCCCGCGATATGATGTCAATCATCACGTTCTTTGCGCGCAGGTGGATTGCGGGATTGACGCTTGCGCATGCATTAGACGTCGTTGAACAACTGAACCGCCGCGGCTTTTTCACCACACTCGATCACTTGGGCGAGGACGTCACAAACAAGGAAGAAGCAGACACCTCGACCGACCAGTACATCGCCATTCTCCACGCGCTCAAAGAACGAAACCTCGACCGCAATGTATCAATAAAACTCACACAGCTTGGCCTGGCCATCGACCCCGAGCTTTGCGCTAAAAACTTGCGTAGAATCGTTAGCGCTGCCGTAGAGGTCGGCGGATTCGTACGCGTGGATATCGAAGGATCACAGTGGACCACTAAAACCTTCGATGTCGTAAAAATGGTAAAAACCAACGTGGCCCCCGTAGGCGCAGCGGTTCAAGCCATGCTCATGCGCTCACCTGACGATGTGGCAAACCTCATCGATCGCGATATTCCGATCCGCCTCTGCAAGGGCGCGTACAAGGAATCATCCACGATTGCACATCAGAAACACGCGGACATCGTCAAGCACTACATCGCGCTGATGAAGCGGATGCTGACTTCCGGCATATATCATGGCATAGCCACGCACGATGAGGAGATCATCGGGGCGGCAAAGAGGTTTGCCGAGGAGAATCATATCGCGCGCGATGCATTTGAATTTCAGATGCTCATGGGCATGCGCCGCAAACTTCAAAAAAACCTCATCGACGACGGCTGGCGCCTGCGCATCTATGTACCATTTGGCAAACGCTGGCTGCCATACATGCTTCGCAGACTACACGAAAAACGGGAGAACATGTGGTTCTTCATAAGTCATCTATTTAAGGGGTAAATAGACAACGGATGCTGGATACTGGATTCTAGATACTAGTAAGATCAAAAGCCTTTACCAGCATCTAGTATCTAGCATCTGTAACACTTCAACATCTCAAGTTAAGGAGACCTAAATGTCACGAACTGAAGATTTTATCCGCGAGGTAGACGCTGTCAGTGCACACAACTATGGACCGCTACCGGTTGTCATTTCCAAAGCCGAAGGCGCATGGGTCACCGATGTCGAGGGCAAGCGTTACATAGATATGCTCTCCGCGTACTCCGCACTCAACCAGGGACACCGTCATCCAAAAATCTTAAAAGCGATGCAGGACCAAGCCGCAACGCTCACCCTAACCTCGCGCGCATTTCACAACGACCAGATGGGACCGTTTCTCAAAAAGCTAACCAAGGCATGTGGCTATGACAAAGCACTCCCCATGAACACCGGCGCCGAGGCGGTCGAGACCGCCATCAAGGCGGCGCGCCGCTGGGGCTATCAGAAGAAAGGCATTCCCGCCGACAAAGCAAAGATCATCGTCTGCGCGGATAATTTTCACGGACGCACCACGACTATCGTTGGTTTCTCGACCGACCCAGTCTGCCATGACGACTTCGGTCCCTACTCACCGGGCTTTGAGATCATTCCGTACAGCGACGCGAAGGCACTCGCGGGTGCCATCGATTCAAACACCTGCGCGTTTCTAGTCGAGCCCATTCAGGGTGAGGCGGGCGTAAACGTTCCAAAGGATGGCTACCTCAAGGAATGCTATGACATCTGCAAAAAGAACAACGTGCTCTTCATCGCTGATGAAATTCAGACCGGCCTTGGCCGCACAGGTCGCCTATTCTGCTGCGATCATGAAAATATTCGACCCGACATCATCTGCATCGGCAAAGCTCTGGGCGGCGGCGTATATCCCGTCTCTGCAATCGTTGCGGACAACGAAATCATGGAAGCTGCGTTCTATCCCGGCAACCACGGCTCAACCTTCGGCGGCAATCCATTGGGTTCAGCGGTAGCATCCGCATCATTCGACGTCATCCTGGACGAACATCTGGCCGAGCACGCAGATGAATTGGGCAAGTGGTTCAGGGGCGAACTGCGCAAAATAGACAGCCCGCGCATAAAGGAAGTCCGCGGCAAGGGACTCCTAATCGGAATGGAACTCAATGAAGACGCCCACCCCTATTCAGTAAAGCTCATGGAAAAAGGAATCCTAGCCAAGGACACACACGGCGTAACAATTCGATTTGCACCACCACTCGTCATCTCCAAAGAGGATCTGGAACATGCATTGAAAGTCATTACGGAAGTAATTAGCTAATTGCGAGCGGATGGGGACGTTTCTCGAGTGTGACGTGTTCCCGCAGGGAACCGTCACCGACGAGAAGCGTCCCCGAAGCAAAGCAACGACAGACTTGGGGGATTTATGAATAAGAAACGTTTTGCATTGGCGAGTGTTGCAACATTCATATTGCTTATCGGATTGGGCGTGCTCTTCGGTTATATCGAGCTCAGCATCTTCCCCGACGCCAACGCGCTGTGGCGCAAGAACCTCGACCCACGCATCATCGCACCCATCGGCTTCCTCTTCACCGCAGTGCTCTCATTCCTCTTTGTCTACATCTATGCCAAGGGCTATGAGCCCGCAAAATCGCGTCTGGGACAGGGCCTGCGTTACGGCGTGCTAATGGGGTTATTGATCGGCACGGTAGCCGTCGTGGACACCTACCTAACGTTTCCGATACCGGGCAAAGTCGCCGTGCTGGAATTCGCAATATGCTGGGTGGAATTCCTAATCATCGGCTCAGCGATCGGCTTGATCTATAAGGCGTAGAAAAGCACGGACAGTTAATCGAGATACTTTAGCGCGCCACCCTGAAGCAATGCCTGGGACAATTCAGTTCCGTCATATGGCAATCTCCACTCCTGCTTCTTCCTGTACGTGGCCTTTACCTCCGCCTCGTCACGCCTAAAGTGCTCAAGGATTCTCGGAAAACCCCGCGTGAGGAGATACGCATACCTAATATCGTTTGTGACAATAGCGCCTGCTATAACGGAACGAATATTTTTATCCAATACTCCTATCCATTCCTCGTCACTCTGAGCACCCAGAAACTCCATGTATCCCTGCAACCAACCCATCGCATATACAAATTCCGTAATATTCACTTGATGCATGCGTCGTTTAACGGTTGTCCACTGCAGCCCCATCGCCTTAGCTAGGATAAACTGTGAATACAGAATACGAGCTGCATAGATGCCCACACTCCTGGAAAATAACTGGACATCATTATCGTAAAGCTGGAATCGATTAACCTTTGCCCATTGCCGAGACAATACGCGAAAAGAATTTGGGGCATCCGGCAGATGATGCTCAACACCTTCCATAAACGCATCCGCTACCCTTGAGGCGGTTTCACCTGCCATGCAGCGCACGCCGGCTGTTCTACTGCGCATCAAACCGAGCAAACAAAAAGCTGACCCTAGAGACTTACCGACACTGCGTCCATTAGAGGTCAGCAGAACATCGGTACGGGGATTCAATATGTGGCCACGCAAGCCGTCCTCAAAACCAACAGTTTCCATGACATAGCCATCGAGCCTGGCAAGGCATTCTTGTGCGCGACTTCTCCTAACGAGGAAAGACTTAAGATCCTGAAGGAATAAATAATTCTCACCGCGCCCCAAATAGTGATGGCAGCGTTCCCTCAGAAATGACTTCTTAGCATCCAATTCGGAAACCACTCTAGAGCCCTCATCAGAGGGCACATGAAATGCCATGGGATGATAGTACAATCTCCTGCGATTTGGGTTGGAAGAAATGCTTTGAAGATCTGCAAACTTGTTCTGCCACCCACACAATATATCATCTAAGGCATGGTAATGGGGCTTAAGATCATCAACATTGTTAGCTTTTGCACAAACCAGCGCAAGATCGGGGTAACCATAATCATACAGCCAGCTCGAAAGTGGCTCGCAACGCCTTCGGACATCATACGGAGACCCAACGGCTCCAAAATAACTCTGCAGGTTTAGGGCAATGGACATAAGTTTAAGTTCACACGATTATCCAGCGCGTCAATGTACCACATCTCAAGTACCTGTATCGCCATATACTCAAAAAGGTTGTGCCTTTTTTCGCATTGACTTCCCTTGAGTTTACGCCTACTTACGCGTCTCTAGCGGTGCTCTTGATCTTGTTTTTCCTGAAAGCTGATAGCTGAGGGCTGAAAGCGGGTTTTTTTATGGCTGAGACGACACTGGCAAAGGCATATGACTCTAAATCCTGCGAGGGCAAGTGGTACAAGGTCTGGGAGGACGAAGGACTCTTCTCCGTCCCCGACTCACCGGATAAACCCACGTTCTGCATAGTGATCCCGCCGCCCAACGTGACGGGCGCGCTGCACATGGGACACGGGCTCAACAACACGCTCCAGGATATCCTGATCCGCTGGAAGCGCATGGCGGGGTTTGCAGCCTTGTGGCAGCCAGGCACTGATCACGCCGGCATCGCAACTCAAAATGTCGTCGAGCGCGAGCTGATGCAGAGCGAAGGAAAGAAGCGTCAGGACATCGGCCGCGAGGCACTGATCGAGCGCATCTGGAAGTGGAAGGACGAATACGGCGATCGCATCCTGGGCCAGCTCAGGGCAATGGGCTGCTCGTGCGACTGGAAGCGCAAGCGTTTCACGCTGGACGAAGGCCTGTCGAAGGCGGTGCGCGAATGCTTTGTGCGCCTCTACGACAAGGGTCTCATCTACAAGGGCAAATACATCGTCAACTGGTGCCCGCGCTGTCACACGGCGCTGGCCGATGACGAAGTCGACCACAAGGATGCCAAGGGTCACCTCTGGCACATCAGGTATCCGTACAAGGACGGCAAGGGTCACGTCACGGTTGCAACGACGCGTCCTGAAACACTGCTTGGAGATACCGCCGTCGCGGTAAACCCCAAAGACAAACGCTACAAAAATTTAGTCGGCAGGTTATTGCTCCTCCCTGAAACGGGACGCGAGATTCCTGTCATCACGGACGACTTCGTCGATCAGGAGTTTGGCAGTGGAGCTGTGAAGGTTACGCCAGCTCACGATCCTAACGATTTCCAGATTGGCGAGCGACACAACCTGCCGCGCATCAACGTGATGAACGAAGATGCCACGATGAACGAGGAGGCCGGCGAGAAATATAAAGGCCTCACGCGTGATGATGCGCGCAAAAAAATCGTCAAAGCATTGGAAGAACAGAATTTGCTTGAGAAGATAGAAGATCATGACCATGCAGTTGGCCAGTGCTATCGTTGCAAGACGACGATCGAACCATGGCTCTCCGACCAGTGGTTCGTAAAGATGCGTCCACTTGCCGAGCGCGCAATCCGCGCGACCGAAGAAGGCAAAGTTAAATTCCACCCAGACCGTTGGGAGTCATTTTATCTCTCATGGCTACAGAATGCGCGCGACTGGTGCATCTCGCGACAGATCTGGTGGGGACACCGCATACCCGTGTGGTACTGCACAAAAGAAGCTGTCAGCGATCAGCAGTCAGCTGTCAGCGAAAGAACGAAGTGCCCTCCGATTGTAAGTCGGGAGGATCCGACGGAGTGTCCGCATTGTGGGAATAAAAATATCACTCAGGATGAGGATGTCCTGGACACCTGGTTCTCGTCGGCGCTGTGGCCTTTCTCGACGCTCGGCTGGCCGAACGAAACGCCCACACTTAAAAATTATTATCCCACGAACGTCCTCTCCACCGACCGCGGCATCATCTACTTCTGGGTCGCACGCATGGTGATGATGGGTCTGGAGAACATGGGGGATGTCCCCTTCTCGGACGTCTACATCCACGGCACGATCCTGGACGATCATGGTCGCAAGATGAGCAAGTCACTCGGCAACGGCATCGATCCTCTGGACATCATCGACCGCTACGGCGCGGACGCTATGAGATATTCGCTCGTCGTCCTCTCGACCGAAGGACAAGATTTAAAGCTATCCGAGTCAAAATTTGAAATGGGACGCAACTTCTGCAACAAGCTGTGGAACGCCTCGCGCTTTGCACTCATGAATCTGGAGGACGAGATTGCCCACAAACCGCCCGAAAAGGGTTTGAGCCTCGGCGACAAGTGGATCCTGAATCGCCTCACCTCTACGATCAACTACACGGTGGAGAAACTCGAAGCGTATAAATTTAACGATGCGGCTCAGGGACTGTACGCGTTCGCATGGAATGACCTGTGCGACTGGTACCTGGAAGCGATCAAACCGGTGCTCTACGATGAAAAGGACGAGACGAAGAAGAAGGCAACGCTAGCCACGCTCAAATACGTCCTTTCAAACACATTAAAATTGCTACACCCATTCCTCCCCTTCATCACCGAAGAGATTTGGAGCAATCTGAACCCAAAAGGCGGACGTTTGATCGTGGCGCAGTATCCCGAATCGACAACCGAGACGTACTTCGACAAGGAGGCTGCGGAGTTTGAACTGATCAAGGAGCGCATCGAAGCACTCCGCACAATCCGCGGCGAGCATAATGTAAAACCGGGCCAGAAGATCAATGCGGTACTGTCAGAATCCGACAAGGAGGCACGGGCCGCGCTTGAAGCCAATGCAGCCTACGTCATCAATCTCGCGCGCGTGGAAAACCTCGATATAGTCATGGCGGGCGGCGAACCCGAAACGACGAAGAAAGCCGCAACCGCCGTCGTCAAGGGCGGCACGGTCTTCGTCCCCTATGCTGGGTTGATTGACGTGGCAGCTGAGAAAGAACGACTCACCAAAGAAATAGAAAAGTTGCGCACCAATGCAAGCCGCATCGAGGGCAAGCTGGGCAACAAGAGCTTTACCGATAAAGCACCGGAAGCTATCGTTGCAAAAGAACGCGCAAAGCTTGAAGAGGCCCAGGAAGCATTGGGCAAACTTGAAGAAGCACTGAAGAAATTAGAAAGTTAACACCCCTCCTTTGTAAGGAGGGGCTGGGGGAGGTAAAAAGCAGACTCTACCCCTCCTAACCTCCCCTTACAAAGGGGAGGAACAATTTATGATAAGCGACCGAACAAAACTCCTGATTCAATATGCACTCGCCGAGGATGTCGGCACCGGCGATGTCACGACCGAAGCAACGGTACATGCGGATGAAGTGGCGACGGCGACAATCGCGTGCAAAGAACCTCTCGTGGTTTCCGGACTCAATGTCGCCAAACAAGTCTTCAAAGCGGTCGATTCATCCCTGAAGTGGACCTCAAAGAAGAAGGACGGCGACCGCTGCAAGAAGGGCTCAACGATTGCCCAGGTTCGCGGATTCGCTTCCTCGCTCCTCACCGCAGAACGCACCGCACTCAATTTCCTGCAACACCTAAGCGGTATCGCCACGCTCACGAGCAAATTCGTCGACACGGTCAATGGGACGGGTGTTAAGATAACCGACACGCGCAAGACCATTCCTGGACTGCGCGAGATAGAGAAACAGGCCGTATTGGACGGTGGCGGCACGAACCATCGTATCGGCCTGTACGACCGATACCTAATAAAGAACAATCACATCGACATGGCGGGCGGCGTAGAGAATGCTATCCAGCGCACGCTGGAACACCGCAAGGAATACACATTGATAGAAGTTGAAGTTCGAACGAACAAGGAACTCGAAGAAGCGCTCACCAAGGCAATCGACATCGTCATGCTGGACAACTGGCCCGTTGATGAAATCGACGATACGATCAAACTCGTTGCCAACCGAGCGCGCGTCGAACTCTCAGGCGGCATCACGCTAGAAAATATCGGGGATTATACAAGAAAAGGCGTTGACTTCATCTCCGTCGGCGCCCTCACACATTCCGCAAAAGCAGCGGATATCAATATGGTGCTGACTCAATTGGCACTGACTTAACCTGAGGAAATTCTATCCATTCAGACACGGGACAACCCCCTGCATGTATAACCGGCAGAATTCCAGCAAACGCGCCACTGGATGCTGAACCCATACTAATATCTATAGTAACGGCATCCTTATTTACCGCATCCGGATCTGTTTCAATACGTATAATTTTGTAACCTAAAATGATCGGTTGATTTTTATCGCTAAGGCCAACACGAGCAAAGAATTCATATTTTATACCCTGCTCTGTAACAAACTGATTACAGTTTTCTTTTATCCCAAACCGCCTGTAACGATGCGCCACTGACATTCCCTGTATCGCCTGTCCAACTACCTTCATTGCAGAATCGTACTGCACGCTAACAGCTGATTCCTGGGGTTCTTTACCGCTATCTATTGATGAAAATGCAACGATACCTAAACCATCATCGTAGGCATCCACAACACCGTCTTTGCTTTTATCAAAAAGCACTCTATCGAAATCCTGAGCCCCTTCGGCAGAACATTTAGCTCCAACTACCACTTCATCCTTCGCATTCAAACTGATCTTCTGAACTTTACATCCCTCCATCTTAAGCGCCGCTCTATCAATGGCAACGGCTTGGTTAAATTGCCCCTCTACCTGCTGAAGCTCCTGCGTCTTTTCAATCTGAACGTTCTGGACTTCCACTTTCTCGAAGTCCTGTACCCTATTAACCTGATCGGCTACATCCTGCTGCATCGTCGCAGCTTCAGCATCCATCCGCACAGGCATAGGATCAGGCTCAGGCTCAGGCTCAGGATCAGGCTGAGCCCAGCTCGGGCTGGAAAATGCGCCCATCAACGCCAGCGCAATTAAGACGACTAATAGATTCCTCATAGAAACCTCCCCATAAACACCCAGGCACTATAGATTCGTGCATCAGGCATGCCATGCTCGCACAAATATAACACTCGGAAATTACTGGTATTTTTTTGATGCGGATTTCTATATCTGCGAAAAACGTTGGAAAATTGGCGATAGCGTCAACGGGAGAGCAATTTTCTGTAGGCTTCCATGTCCTTGATGGGTTTCCCAGCCACCCCGGAATCCATTGCAGCCTGGGCAACCGCTGAGGCCTCCCATGTGAGCACGCGAGGATCCAACGGTTTGGGGATGATGTAATCCGGACCGAACTTCAACTCATCAACACCGTATGCCTTGCATACATCCTGGGGCACGGGCTCCTTAGCAAGATCGGCTAAGGCATGCGCGGCAGCTAGCTTCATCTCTTCGTTGATCGCCGTCGCCGCAACATCGAGCGCGCCGCGGAAGATGAACGGAAAACCCAGGACATTGTTAACCTGATTGGGATAGTCGGACCGCCCCGTCGCGATGATAGCATCCTTGCGCACGGCATACACGTCTTCGGGCAGAATCTCTGGATCGGGATTTGCCATCGCAAAGACGATTGGCTTGTCGTTCATCGACGCAACCATGTCCCTGCTAACGACACCACCGGCCGAAACACCTACGAATACATCCGCACCCTTCATACACTCTGCTAGCAACATCTCTTTTTCACCCTGCGCAAAAGCGCCGCGATACGGCTCGGCACTTGCACGATCCTTGGTCACCAAACCCTTGCGATCGCAGAGCCATACGTTCTCTCGTTTCACGCCCATATCCACCATGAGCTTGGCGCAAGCGATTGCGGATGCTCCCGCACCACTAAAAACCACTTTGACCGAACCTATATCCTTATTCACGATTTCCAAAGCATTGATCAATCCTGCTGCACTGATGATTGCCGTACCGTGCTGGTCGTCATGAAATACCGGAACGTTCATCTCTTTGATGAGCTTTTCTTCGATGTAGAAGCACTCGGGCGCTTTGATATCCTCTAGATTGATGCCGCCAAAAGTAGGTTCCAATGATTTTACGATGGCACAGAACTTATCGGGATCCTTCTCACTGACCTCTAAGTCAAAAACATCGACGTCGGCAAACTTCTTGAAGAGCACGCCCTTCCCTTCCATCACGGGTTTGGAAGCGAGAGGACCTATATCGCCCAAACCAAGCACCGCCGTACCGTTGGAAATTACGGCTACTAAGTTACCACGCGCGGTATAGAGAAGTGCATCGGCCGGATTCTTTGCAATATCGCGACAGGGCTCCGCCACTCCAGGGGTGTATGCGAGTGAGAGATCCTTCTGCGTCTCACACGACTTGGTGATACCCAGCTCGATCTTACCCGGCCGGCCTTCAGAGTGATAGGACAGCGCCTCTTCGCGCGTAATGGTGACACCTTTTTTAACCATGGCGAGAGGATATAGTGAGCCTTCATGGGGAATGCAAGAATGATGTTTGGTGTCATTCCCGCGAAAGCGGGAATCCAGGAACATTCAACACATAGATACCCACGCGCAAGCGCGTGGTACTTACAGGTCAAGCTTCGCTTGACCTGAATCCTGGGCTTGCTGGTACTTTATGTATCTTCGTATCACCTCTTCATCGATCCCTATCGT
>Ga0075115_10000871_pt1 | contig 14965 bp, 13 predicted proteins | sample AntAceMetag02UKH_FD_69785 | JGI IMG/M metagenome (GOLD analysis project Ga0075115, IMG submission 69785) | Saline lake microbial communities from Ace Lake, Antarctica - Antarctic Ace Lake Metagenome 02UKH | ecosystem: Environmental > Aquatic > Non-marine Saline and Alkaline > Saline | place... | reverse complement strand
GAATATGATGTTTAATTGTCGTTTCGTAATCACAGATTCCGGGGGAATACAGGAGGAGACAACATATCTTGGGATACCCTGCTTGACCCTTAGGCCTAATACTGAGAGACCAATTACTATTAGCCAGGGGACAAATCAATTATGTGAAGTGAAGGATTTAGAGGATAAGGCTGAGGCAATTATATCTGGGCCTATACCGCAGGCCAATAAGATAGAATATTGGGATGGAAAAACCGCGGATAGGATCGTGGAGTATTTAAGAAAATTTGGACAGGATTAACATGATTTTCAGGATCTATTTTTTTATATTTTCAGTTTCCAGCCTCCGGCCCGTAGGGGCCTACGCCCCTGAGGGATGAAAGGCAAAAAGTTGCATACCTTCCATCAGGGAAGGTAGAAATAAAACAAACATCCAATGAATCCAGTAAATCCTGTCAGGGACAAAATCAAAACAAGGAGACATAGTGTTTTTCCTTCGCCGAAGGCGGATTGCTTCTCACCACTTTCTTCTGGAAAGTGATGAGGCAACAAATAATCCACAATATCCTGTAGATCCTGTCTAACTAGCATGAAAAACGAAGATATCACTCATAAAATCATCGGCGCTGCATATAAGGTATTTAATATTTTAGGCTTCGGATTCCTTGAAAGTGTATATCAAAAATCAATGATAATAGAGTTGATTAAGTCTGGGCTCAATGTTGAAGCTGAAAAACCGTTGAAAGTCTACTATGATGAACAGATAGTAGGTGAATTCTATGTGGATCTATTTATAGAAGATGAGATTGTTGTAGAGCTCAAATCTGTCAAAAGCATTGCAAAAGAACACGAAGTACAATTGGTCAATTACCTCAACGGCCTGAAAAAGGATATAGGCCTTCTCATAAATTTTGGCCCATCAGGCGTGGAGATAAAACGAAAATACAGGAAGCCCTCTCAAGATAGTTGAACCAAAAAAATAATCCAGTAAATCCTGTAAATCCTGTCTAATAATACTAAAGAATTAAAAATGACTTCTCTCAAAATAAATGATGATTTTCAAAAAAAGCTTACTGAATCCATAACCAGGTTATTGAATTACTGCAAGAACAACGATTGGGCAGGGTACGATCCTTTTGATGGACTAAACAGTAAAATCTTTGCCTTAATGCCTTTTCACAGTAAAAGGCTCCCCAGACTTTTCTTTATCCAATTTATGAAACGTTTTCCGATTAACCTCCGCCGGATTATCTTGGTGCCAAAAGAACAGAATCCAAAGGGACTTGCGCTATTCGCTTCATCACTCATAAGACTGTCAGACATGGGTTTGATAGACGGCTTAGATTTAATTGACGCTATTATAAAAAAACTCATTAAACTTAAAACCCCAAACCAGGAAAACTATTGCTGGGGCTACAATTTTGACTGGCAAAACCGTGGTTTTTTTCTCCCTAAATTTTCCCCTAACATTATATGCACAACCTTTGCAGGGAATGCTTTTCTTGATGCTTACGAGAAGTACTCAAAAAAGGAATACCTTGATATAGCTGTCAGTGCGGGACACTTCTTAACCTCTGACCTTAATAGAACCGAGGATGATAGTGGATTATGCTTCAGCTATACCCAATACGATCAAGGCCAAGTACACAATGCAAACCTTTTGGGTGCTGCCTTCTTAGCTCGATTATATAGCATTACAGGCGAAAAGAAATTCCTTGATCCTGCCTCAAGTGCTATTCGTTTTTCGATTTGCAGGCAACATGAAGATGGATCGTGGCCATATGGAGAACACAAAACGCAACAATGGATAGACAACTTCCATACCGGGTACAACTTGATCGCATTGAAGAAATTCAGGCAATATACAGGGAATGAAAGTTTTACGGGCAACATTCAAAAAGGCTTTCGATTTTATTTAAACAATTTTTTTACGCCCGAAGGCATACCTCAATATTATCATAATCGTATGTATCCAATAGACATCCACTCTATTGCACAAAGCATAATTACATTGACTGATATGAGTGATTATGATGAAAGCTCAGTGGATGTGGCGATTCGCGTCTATACATGGGCAATAAAAAATATGCAAAGCAAAAACGGTTATTTTTTCTATCAAAAAAAACAATTTTTCAAAAATAGAATTCCGTATATGAGGTGGTCACAGGCATGGATGCTGTATGCACTTTCGACACTTTTTGAATATTTCCTTCATCTACGGAAGATTCAACAACCTTCCGTAGATGAAGTCTAAATAAGATTTTTTGCTACAACAATTGAAATAGGAATAAAAATAGGAATGATTCGTGTTCTTCTTATAAATCAAAATAAGATTCCGCATTATCGTATTTCTATTTATAGTTACCTGTCCAGTTATCTGGAACATTATGGATTTGAATTAATAATTGTATCAGGAGGAATACAATCTGGAAAATCGGGCGTAATAGAATTTAGACATAAAACAATTACCCTATCTACAATAAACCTTTTACGGTTCATCTCTAGGGAAAATATCGAAATTATAATTTTCTGGGTAAACTTGAAATACCTTTACTTGTTCCCAACGCTATTGATATCAAAAATAATTTTTCAAAAAAAAATTATTTACTGGGGGCATGGACGTGATCTTATTGATATTGATTCACGATTGAAAAATATTGCCTATAATACCCAACATGTTCTAAGCGACGCAATGATTCTCTATGCGCATCATCTCAAAACTTATATTCCAAATTTTTTACATAAAAAAGTTTTCGTTGCTAACAACACACTTTGCATCAATTATGAAGGACTTAAGCTTGACCAAACAAAGAAGAATGTACTCTTAAAATATGGTATTCATACAAATAAAAATATTATATGTATTGGAAGAATACAAAAACGTAAAAGAATTGAAAATCTTGTTAGGGCATTCACCAGTATGAATCGTTCAGACGTCGGATTAATTCTGGTTGGTCCTGATCCTGATGGAATTTTAAATAAATTTGAATCTAATAATTTGTATAAACTTGGGCCAATTTATGGCAACGACAAATTTGACTTACTTTCTTCAGCCGATGTATATTGCCTCCCTGGTGCCTTGGGGCTTAGTATAGTAGATGCTTTTTATTGTAAATTGCCGATCGTGACTGAGAATGGTGACATGTCCCCTGAAATAATGTATTTAAAAGATGGGATAAATGGTTTTATTGTACCGCGAAATAATGTGGAACAGCTGGCTGCAAATCTACAATTGCTATTAGATAATGATGTTTTAAGGAATCGATTTTCTCGAGCGGCGAAGAAAGAAATTATGATAAATGGTAATATTGATATGTTTTGCATAGGCTTCAGGGATGCTTTGCGCTTTGTTTGGTATAAGTAATTACTTCCTTTTATACCTTTTAAAATTATAAGAATACATTTTCAGAAACAAGTGGCAATGATCTATGAGAAAGACCATATATGTGTCTGTATTTGCACTTATAAAAGGCCTGAAATGCTCTTGAGATTACTTTCTGAACTTGAAGAGCAGGAAACAGAAAATCTTTTTAACTACTCAATTGTGATCGTTGATAATGATAAACTTGAATCAGCACGGCAACCATTGAAATCAATAGCGTTAAAGTCGAAGTTGCATATACAATATTTTGTTGAAATGGAACAAAATATTTCTCTTGCGAGAAACAAGGCATTACAAAATTATGAGGGCAACTTCATTGCCATGATTGATGATGATGAGTATCCTTCTAAAACATGGCTTCTTAATTTATTTAATGTTTTCAACACGTTTAAGCCAAATGGGGGGGTGTTGGGCCCGGTAATTCCATTTTACCCTGAAGGGACCCCTAAATGGCTAATAAAAAGCAAAATATGTGATCGTCCAAATTATCCAACTGGAACAAAATTAGATTGGAACATGACACGAGGTGGAAATGCCATATTGTCGCATAATATATTCCATAAAGGTCCATTTCTATTTGACCCTAAGCTAGGACGAAATGGGGGAGAAGATAAAGAATTTTTTAAGCGAATAATAGATCACGGCTATTCTTTCATTTGGTGCCGTGAGGCAGAAGTAAATGAGATTGTATATCCAGGACGATGGAAATTATCTCACTATCTATATAGGGCTATCTTGAATGGAGGAGATGCTGGTAAGGAACATGGCATAAAATCATTTTATTTCCTTATAAAATCAATTATATCGTTTTTATATTATTCAGTATTATTACTTTGTACAGTCTTCATGGGGAAGCACTATACGTATAAATATTTTATTAAGGTGGTATACGATTTTGCAAGGATCATGGGGTGCTTTAATATAGCATTTATAACTGTAAGACATGAATAAAGAAGATATTCTCAAAATTACTTGGTGATACCTTCTTAGGATTGATGTAGTGAAGAAAGATTGGATAATTAATCAGGCAAATCTTATTTTGATCACTGGAGCTAATGGTTTTATTGGCTCAAAAGTATTTGAAACATTACTGGAATATGGGTTTACAAAGGTACGTTGCCTTGTGAGATCCAGCCGGAATTTTTCTAATTTACAGCGGATCGCCGACTCCTCAAAAGCAGATGTTGAGTTCTTTAAGGGTAACCTCTTATCACAAGATGATTGCATTCATGCTGCCAAGGATGTTGCCGTTATATACCACCTTGCGATAGGGTCAGGCGGTAAGTCATTTCCCAATGCATTCATGAACGCGGTCATTCCTACGCGGAATTTACTTGAGGCGAGTCTAGGACAAAAATCCCTTAAACGTTTCGTAAATATTAGCTCTTTTGCGGTATATTCGAACCGGAACAAGCCTCGGAGGGAATTGTTGGATGAATTATGTCCCATTGAAGAACACCCAGAAAACCGGGCAGATGCCTACGCCTTTGCAAAACTAAAACAGGATCAAATAGTTATCGAGTATGGGAAAAAATACGGAATAAAATACGTGCTTATGCGTCCAGGAGCAGTTTATGGTCCAGGAAAAGAGGCGATTACAGGTAGGGTTGGAATTGATACGTTTGGGATATTTATGCATTTAGGCGGATTAAATCGAATTCCCTTAACCTATGTCGAAAACTGCGCTGAAGCCATTGTATTGGCTGGTTTGGTTAGAGGAATTGATGGAGAGGTCTTTAATGTTGTGGATGATGACCTTCCATCCAGTAGACATTTCTTAAGTTTGTACAAGAAAAATGCGAAGCGTTTCAAATCCATTTATGTGCCTCATGCGCTAAGTTACTTACTGTGTTTTCTTTGGGAGAAATACTCCGCTTTATCTGAAGGGCAGTTGCCACCTTTTTTTTCTCGAAGTGAATGGCATGCCTACTGGAAGAAGACACAGTACAGCAACGAAAAACTTAAGATTCGGTTAGGATGGAAGATGAAAGTGTCTACAGAAGAAGGGCTAAAAGGATATTTCAAAAGCTGTCGCCAAAGGGATGAACATGCTTAAGGTTGCCATCGTCGGATGCGGGAAAATTGCGGATTCGCATGCCTCTCAGATTCAGAGAATCCCTGGATGTGAAATCGTTGGGGTATGTGATAAAGAAGAATTAATGGCGATACAGCTGTATGAACGCTTCCCCATTAAGAGCTATTTCACAGACATCGGTGATCTTTTGGAGGAGACACAGCCGGATGTCGTTCATATTACAACACCACCCCAAACTCACTTTGAAATTGGCAGGCAATGTCTTGAGAGTGGATGCCATGCTTATGTAGAAAAGCCTTTTACAATAGATACAAAAGAAGCCGAGGTGCTAATCGAGATGGCTAATAAGGCCGGGCTTAAAATAACAGTCGGCCATGACGCACAATTCAGTGAGGTGTCAAGGCGGATGCGAAAGCTGGTTCGAGATGGTTACTTAGGTGGCATGCCTGTGCACCTTGAGAGTTCCTGGTGCTACGATTTCGGAGACATTGCGTATGCGAAAGCGCTTTTAGGAGATAAGCATCATTGGGCGCGAACGCTGCCCGGCGGATTATTGCATAACATAATTAACCATGGGGTATCTAAGATTGCTGAGTTCCTCACAAGTGAAACCCCTCATGTTATCGCACATGGTTTTGTGAGCCCTTTTCTCCAAAAATTGGGAGAAGACGAAATTATCGACGAACTTAGAGTCATCATTTCTGAAGAGCAAGGTACCACAGCCTATTTTACCTTCTCCTCACAGATGCGTCCTTCATTACACCAATTTCACATTTACGGCCCAAAAAACGGACTTCTGCTCGACGAAGACCAGAGGATACTCATCAAACTCCGTGGCGGAAGATTTAAGAGCTACGCAGAGCATTTCATTCCACCGGTGATTAATGCAGGACAATACCTTGCAAACTTTGTCCGCAACGCGCGACTCTTTCTCGCAATGGACTTTCACATGGGGTCTGGCATGAAACATCTTATCGAGTCCTTCTATCGCTCTATTACTGATGGCGCGCCGGTACCCATACCGTACCGAGAGATTTTGTTGACCTCCAGGATTATGGACACAATATTCGAGCAAATCGAAGTCAAGCATCGGGATCCTCAAGAACGAACTATCCCACCGCAGAGCAGCGGGGTATCTACAAAGGCATTGTAACGCCGCAAGCGGCGGGGAATTAAACCCTTGTCCTCCGATAATGCGGATTGAGTCCCCCTTAATTCCGCTCCCCATTCATCCTTGACGGAATATTTTGCGAGAGATTTTTATAAATCAGACCTCATATAGAATAACAAATGGAATCACCGTCTATGAATGCCAAATTTCTTTCATGTAATGGATTAGGGTATAGCCCTGCCCAGATGATCTCCGCGTTGGTGCATTCATATTCAAAATCGCCGGATTGGCTTCAATTTGCAGATCACGACATTATATTTACCTATCAAGCACGTTATGCCATCGCTCTAATCTGTCAATTATTGCATATTGGATCGGGTGATGAAGTAATTGTGCCCGCATATAATTGTGGAGCGGAAGTTGATCCATTTGTCTGGGCTGGTGCGAAAGTAATTTTTTATAGAACCGACAATAAGGCATCCATAGACATAGAGGACATCATCCGCCGTGTGACACCATCAACACGGATAATTTCTGTTACTCACTTTTTTGGGTGGCCACAGGAAATTAGGGAACTTGGTAAATGGTGTAAGAAAAGAGGAATATTCTTAGTGGAAGATTGCGCACAATCCCTTTTCAGCAAAGGGCCCAATAATACAATTGGTCTGGTTGGAGATGCTGCTATTTACAGTTTTGTAAAATCACTCCCTGTGCCGGATGGAGGCGCTTTAGTATTAAAAAAGAACATTTGGAATGAAAACAAGATTTTTAGGCCACCACGGCCTCGTAATATTTTCCTTAATAGCCTGCCTTTGTTAAAAAAATGGTTTATGCAAAAAAACAAATTTTGGCAACGTTATGAATTCACGCGCAAATTAATTACTAAGAGCTGGTTAAATAATACCAAAGGTCAGAGGCGTGAACTTCGTCCTGAAATGCTCAAAAGTAATTGCCTTGATGAACAGAAGATTGACTGGTCTATGTCGAGATTATCTAAGGGAGTTTTAAGTATAACCAATTCTTACAAAATTGTTGAAAGACGTCGGCGTAATTATCAGTATTTACATAACACGCTGTTCAATATCCCAACCTTTAGCCCATTATTTGATGGTTTACCTGATAATGTGTGTCCCTTATCGTTTCCTGCTTTTGTTAAAGACCGTAACCGCTGGTATAAGGCTCTAAGTGATAAGGGGATTCTTGTTCTTGGATGGCCTGGATATTACCCCGGATTTAACTGGGAGGAATTCCCGGAAGCATGTAACCTGAAGGATAATCTCTTGACGCTTCCTGTACATCAAAACCTCGATATTTTTCACATGGAACACATTGCTAAATGTGTTAAGTTTATTGCTGAGGGAAATGATAAATCGACCAAAAAGCTTACTAATGAGTTCATAATCAATTAGACATAAAGCCAAAATGTTTTCTGACAGGATTGACTTGATTTTTTTCACGGCTTCCTGATGAAGCCGTGAAAACGTAATCCCGCTTCAGCGGAAAGAAAGGGGCGAGAAATCAAAAATGGATGTTTTTTCCCTTGCATGACTGTTTAGTTTGCGCAATAAGTGAATGCCTCCCCTCGAAGAGGGGTAATGCTTTTTGCCTTTCATCCCTCCGGGGCGTAGGCCCCTAGGGGGCCGGAGGCAGGAAAGGCAAAAATATCTTGTTTATCCTGTAATCCTAGCTAAACATTAATGCTCTTATTAGTAATAGAATATATTAGACCATAAAAAAACCCATGCTAATTATCACAGCCGATGATTACGGCAAAACACGACATGCAACGGACAATATTAATAAGTGCTTTTCGAGCAAAAGAATTACGTCCGCAAGTGCCATGGTTTTTATGGAGGATTCGGAGCGTGCTGCATCAATTGCTTTGAAGACGAGCCTGGAAGTGGGATTGCATCTTAATTTTACTGAGCCTTTTACCTCTTGTAATATCCCCTTGACGCTTCGTGACCACCATAATAAGATTGTGTCATATCTGGCAGGAAATAAATTTTCTCAAGTCATTTACAACCCATTTTTAGGAGATTCTTTAAAGTATCTATTCCAAGCTCAGTACGATGAATTCCTAAGGCTATATGGCAAACCTCCGGATTTCTATAATGGCCATCATCATATGCATCTGTGCGCCAACATCCTCGCAAGCAACATAATTCCAAAAGGTTTGCGATTACGCGGAACATTTACCTTTGAGTACGGTGAAAAGAATCCAATCAATATCTTGTATAGGCGCATTCTGAATGTTTGGATTTCAAAAAAATATATTTCAACCGATACTTTTTTTAGTATCGATCCTATTCAAAATTACGAACGCCTTCGGAATATCATCAACCGTGCTGCCAAAGAAACCGTTGAGATTGAGGTGCACCCGGAAAACCCTGAAGAAACCGAATTTCTTCTCAGCGATCAGTATAAGAGTTTGATTGATTCCGTTCACACTGGTTGTTTCAGCAATTTGTAATATAAAGAAATATCTCACAGAGTACGCTGAGATCACTAAGAAAACTCTTTTAAAAAACGCTGAGACTCTGTGATCTCTGCGAGAGATAAATATAATGGACATCAACAAAATATCCTCAGATGCCATTAAAGCCTCGATAAATGTGCACAAAGAGCTTGGCCCAGGGTTATTAGAGTCTGTCTATCAGTCATGCATGATTATTGAATTAAATGAAATGGGACTAAATGTGAAGGCTGAGGTGCCCGTACCTATAAAATTCCGAGGCAGAGATATAACAGATCAGGGTTTCAGGATTGATTTGCTTATTGAAGACTCGCTCGTTGTTGAACTAAAATCCGTTGCTCAGATCAAAGACATCCATAAAAAACAGTTGCTGACATACCTAAAATTAACCAATAAACCTTTAGGTCTCTTGATAAACTTTAATGAAATATTATTAAAAGACGGCATAACCCGTATTATCAATGATCCACAAAGATGTCAGGTTTTTAAGAAGTTTCCTCTCAAAACTTCTTAAAAAAACTCTGTGACTCTGTGTCCTCTGTGAGAAACTAAAATGAGTGCTAAACCCATACCCCTTGAAGATGGATATACTGCAGAATTCGACGCTGTTGATAAGCATGAATGGTACAAAATTATAGATAAGTTTTCCGATTCAAATATTTACCAAACTTGGGCCTATGATGCGGTTAGATGTGGGGAAAAGAATCTTGGCCATTTTATTCTAAGGTTGTCAGATAAAATCGTTGCAGCCGGACAAGCACGAATTGCTAAGCTTCCCTTGCCTGGTATGGGAGCTGCATATATCCGTTGGGGACCTTTATGGAAGTTGCAAAACCAAAATCATGACCCCAATGTTTTTCATATGGCAATTAGAGCATTGAGGAATGAATATGTGTGCCGGCGTGGTTTGATATTGCGTATTTATCCGATTGTTTATGATTCAGATTCCAATTTATTAGATAACATTCTAACCACGGAAGGATATAAGCCGGCTCCTAAAGAGAGTCCACAACGAACACTAATCCTTGATATACAGCCATCACTTGAAGAGATACGCAAAAATATGAAACAAAAATGGCGGAACTGTCTAAACAAGGCAGAGAAAAACCAATTGGAAATAGTCGAAGGAACGGAAGATAATCTGTTTGAAGATTTCATCAGTATCTATCAAGAACTATTGCAAAGGAAAAAGTTTAAAGAGCCAAATGATATTAATGAATTCAGAATGATCCAAAAAGACCTTCCAATAATGATGAAAATGGGGATTTTTCTTAGCAACTCAAATGGTGTTAACTCATCAGGCGCAATTTTTAGTGCAATCGGAGACACCGGCGTTTACTTATTCGGAGCCACAAATGATGAAGGTATGAAAAATAATGGTTCCTATTTGCTTCAATGGAAAGCAATCCAGTGGATGAAGAATAATGGATGCCGTTATTATAATCTCAATGGAATAAGCCAAAATGTGAATCCAGGCAGTTATCATTTTAAAGCAGGGATTGCAGGCAAAACTCACAAAGACGTTCATTATCTTGGACGTTTTGATTGTTATCCCGGGGTCATCAGTTCTACTATGGTATCCAAAGCTACTTTACTATTTTCATTCGTTAGAAATAAGCTATCCACTTTAGGATTGCCCTCTATCTCGAAATTCAAAGGCTCATGACTGAGATTTGACAATATGGTAAACGATGCGATCGTATTTAAAAACAGACTGTTATCTGTCACCTTAAATCGAAATATTATCCCATGCCCAGCATAGTAGCACTCACCCTTTGCACCATATTCGTTCTGTTTTTATTGCAACTCGACCGCAAACAATATCCGGGCGTTTCTTTGTCTTTATGGGTACCCACCCTTTGGTTTTTACTTGCCACCAGCAAGCCCCTGGGTATTTGGTTTGGAAGTAGCGGTGGGAGCATGGAGGAAGGCAGTGCCATAGACCGAAGCGTCTTAATTCTTCTTTTATGCCTTGGACTTCTCATTATCAAAAAAAGAAACGTCAACATTATTGGCTCTCTCCAACAAAATCCATCGGTAATTCTATTGATTGGTTTCATGCTCATCAGCATTTCATGGAGCGACATACAGTTCGTTTCCTTCAAACGATGGGTCAGAAGTTTCATTCCAATTGTAATGGCTTTGATAGTTGCTTCGGAGGACAATCCACGCCAGGCTCTGCAATGTATTTTCAGAAGAATAATCTATATACATATTCCTTTTTCTCTTATGCTGATTAAATACTATCCTGATTTAGGTGTTCAATATGGAGGATGGTCGGGTGCACTCATGTGGGTGGGCGTCGGTACACAAAAGAACGGCCTGGCATTTTTAAGTATGTTTTCTCTTTTTTATTTTATATGGACATTTATCAGAAGACGGCAAGGACGAGATATCCCTGTTGTTTGGTATCAGAAATATGTTGAAATTTTTATTGTTTTTTTGTCAATTTGGCTTTTTATAGGTCCGAACAAAACACTTACCTACTCCGCAACAGCAATGGCGGTTTTGGCAGTTGGCTTAATATCTCTTGTTGGGTTGCTATGGTTGAAGCGACATAATATCATCATGAGTGCCAATACATTGACGATTTTAATCATGTTAATCATTATTTATGGTACGGTTACGCCTTTTATCGGCGGTTTTACTTTATTTGACCCTACTGCAGCTCTTAATCGGGAGGAAACAATAACTGGAAGATCCGATATTTGGGCCAATCTTGTCCCTTATGCCATGCAAAAACCAATCTTAGGTCATGGATATGGAGGTTTCTGGACGGTAGCAATACAAGAGTCTACATATTTTCCTGCACATAATGGATACCTCGAGACGATCCTGAATACAGGTTTTATCGGGCTTCTTTTTTTATCAATATTTTTGATTTCCAATTGTCGCCAGGCGCAAAAATTAATGGCCCGGGACTTTGATTGGGGAATCCTTTGGTTTTGTATACTTCTAATGGCTGCGACTCGTAACATAACTGAATCTGTCGTCATATCTCTAACGGAGTTTTTGCCAGCAGTCCTGCTTTTTATAATGATATCTACATCATTAAACTTGACAAAGCAAACCGAACGACAATAAATGAAGCATTTTTGCGAGCTAAAATTCTCACAAATTTATAATTGAATATTATAGAAAAGGTAAATATTAATATGTCAAATCATCCCCTGGTTTCTATCCTCATACCTGCCTTTAACGCACAAGATTGGATCAAAGATACTATTCGATCCGCAATTAACCAAACTTGGGAGAATAAGGAAATTATTGTTGTCGATGATGGTTCCACCGATCAGACCTTTAATGTAGCTTACAGCTTAAATTCTCCAATAATCAAGGTTATTCAGCAGGAAAACATGGGCGCTTGTGTCGCAAGGAATCGGGCATTTAATGAATGTCAAGGCGAATATATTCAGTGGTTAGATGCCGATGACCTTTTGGCGCCCGATAAGATCGAGCGGCAGTTAACCGTTGTGGAGGGGCAGGCTGATCCGGATGTATTGTATGCTTCGGCTTGGGGTAGGTTTTATTATAGGCCCCGTAAGGCAAAATTTTGGCCGACGCCTCTCTGGCGGGACCTTGATGCCGTTGACTGGCTGATTCTGCGCCTGTCCAATCCCTGGATGATGCATCCCTCGGTATGGCTTGTCAGCCGGCAGTTGAGCGACAAGGCAGGGTCATGGGATGAGCGCCTGACTCGTAATCAAGATGGAGAGTATTTTTTCCGGGTTGTTTCCCTCAGCCGATATGTCAAGTTTGTGCCTGAATCCCGTTGTTACTATCGGATGATCAATCCGTCCAGTGTGAGCAATTCAACATCACGGAAGGCCTGGGAATCTATACTTCTTTCCGTAGATTTGGAAACTCGCCATGTGCTGACACGAGAAAACAGTGAGCGCACCCGGAAAGCCTGTGTCAAGCGTTTGAATATGGTTGCATCCATCCTGGGCGCCAACGCCCCCTACCCCTATCTGGCAGATCGTCTTCGCCAGCGTATCACCGAATTGGGGGGTGAAATTGTGCCCGTAAGCGCCTCGAGGAAATATGCGCTCATTCAAGGGATTATAGGTGAGAGGAACGCCCGGCTTCTGAACCAGGTGGTATCGCGAATCCATCAGCACATTTCTTGCAATTCAGACCGCTGGCTGGCCAAGTTGTTTGGCACTAACCTTTAAAGTTAAGATGATTACAATTGACTGATAATCAAATAACTGCGAAAAGTAATTTGCGTTCACCGTTCGATACGGAATACCTCAAAACCGACCTGAAGGGGCGATCCGTGCGTGGTGGGGCGGCGACGATGCTTGGGCAGGGATCGCATTTTGTCATTCAAATCGCTTCTACCATGGTCCTCGCCCGGTTGTTAGTGCCTGCCGATTTCGGCCTGATCGCCATGGTGACGGCGCTCACTGGTTTTGCAGTCCTTTTCAAGGATCTCGGTCTTTCCATGGCTACGATTCAGAAGGCTGAGATAAACCATGCACAGATCAGCACGCTTTTTTGGGTCAACGTGGCTGTAAGCGGCCTGATTGCCATAGTTACAGCGGCATTGGCTCCGGCTATCGCATGGTTTTATAACAAACCGTGACTTATTTGGTTTGCAACACATCTAGTTTCGTTGAACATCTTTTGGGGGCAAGTAATGCAGCCCTAACTTTCACAGCCTTACTGAACAGGGGCAAGATTTACTGAGTGAAAAGGCTAAATAGAGATATTATATTTGATTCGGAAGAACTGAGTCGAAACCTGGCTCAGAAGTCAGTCCGGGGCGGTATGGCCATCATGACTGCCCAGGTGATCCAATTCGTTTTGCGTACCGCCGGAATAGTAGTTCTTGCCCGCCTGCTTACGCCGAACGACTATGGTCTAATCGGGATGGTTGCGGTCGTTGTCGGGTTCGCCCAGATGTTCAAGGACGCAGGACTGTCCATGGCCACGGTCCAGAAAAGTCGTATCTCACACGAACAGATCAGTACACTGTTCTGGATAAATATTTTGATTAGCGCTTTTCTAGGTCTTTGTGTTCTTACGGCTTCGCCATCGGTAGCCAGATTCTACGGTCGATCGGAACTAACTGGCGTTACTGCGGCGTTGTCTGTCTCGTTCATTATCAGTGGGCTGATGATTCAGCACCAGGCCTTACTGAGACGCCATATGCAATTCAGCACGCTGGCGATTATCCAGATCGTCTCGCAGATTATTACACTTGGCGTGACGATTGTTTTGGCTCTTTTCGGCTGGCGATATTGGGCGCTTGTCGGCGGCACAATCACCACTGCCTTGGCCAGTACACTCATGACCTTCTTTTTCTGCCCGTGGATTCCAGGCCGAATGAAAAAGGGTAGTGGTGTCCGCGATATGCTTAAATTCGGCGGGCACCTGACAGGGTTTAACTTCGTCAATTATTTTTCCCGAAATCTTGACAATATTCTCATCGGGAAGTTCATCGGGGCCGATGCCCTAGGGCTTTATGCCAAGGCTTACCAGTTGTTCATGATGCCGATCAGCCAGATCAGAGCACCGATGGTGAATGTGGCGATGCCTGCTCTCAGCGCACTTAAGGAACAACCTGAACGATATATTAAATACTATCAACGGATTCTTGACATTATGGCGTCGCTGACAATTCCGCTAACGCTGTACTGTGTACTCGAAGCAGACTTTTTGATTCGTCTGGTACTTGGGCCGCAATGGTTAGAAGCAGTCCCAGTTTTTCGGATTATGGCAATAGCAGGGGTAATTCAGCCGATTGCTGGAACGCGAGGATTAGTGCTTTTGAGTTTCGGGTTTTCAGATAAATATTTGTACTGGGGTCTGGCTAATGCAATTTTAATGATCACTGCGATTGTAGCAGGCATACCGTTTGGAATTAAAGGAGTTGCGGCAGCTTTAGTAGTTGCGAACTACGTAATCCTCATGCCCTCGCTTTTTTATTGTTTCCATAATACTCCTGTTACAGTCACCCTGTTTATGAAGACTTTG
>Ga0075115_10000870_pt1 | contig 14967 bp, 10 predicted proteins | sample AntAceMetag02UKH_FD_69785 | JGI IMG/M metagenome (GOLD analysis project Ga0075115, IMG submission 69785) | Saline lake microbial communities from Ace Lake, Antarctica - Antarctic Ace Lake Metagenome 02UKH | ecosystem: Environmental > Aquatic > Non-marine Saline and Alkaline > Saline | place... | reverse complement strand
CGATGTGCGCATCGACGGTACGGACGGAAATGCCATCGGGACTTGGACTATCCCAGAGACTTCGGTTCCGCTTCTGTTGGGTGACAATCGCTTGGTCGAGAAGGTGGCAGCCCGCTACCAGAAGAAAAAGCAAGTCCCCAAGGCCGACGGCAAGGGGACGACCACCGTCTACGAATACAGCGACGGACAGGTTGCCGCCCGGAATCGGGAGAAGGCCAAGCGAGTCGAGAAGCTCCGGGGACGTCTGACCAACCTCCAGACCCAGATCAAGAAGGATCTCAAGTCCAACGACCGGCAGAAACAGATGGCCGCTTTGGCTGTCGGGCTCATCAATGACACCTACGAGCGAGTCGGCAACAAAGCATCTGCCAGGGATGGTCACTTCGGGGTCACCCAGTGGAGGGTCGAGCACGTCACTGTTGGCAAAGGTAAGGCGACTTTCAAATATGTCGGCAAGTCCGGGGTCAAGCAGACCAAGGACACTACCGACGCCGATATTGTTCGGGTCCTTCAGGAAGCTGTCAAGGGCAAAGACAAGTCCGACCTGGTGTTTGACACTGGGGACGTGGTTATTGACAGCGCCGATGTCAACGCCTACCTGGAGCCATTCGACATCACCGCCAAGGACATCCGGGGCCTGCACGCCAACCGGGTGATGCAGCAGAATCTCAAGGCTGTCCGGGGTAAGGGCGGCCAGGTTCCGACCGACAAGAAGAAGCGGGAGGACAAGCTTAAGGCCGAGTTCAACAAGGCCCTGGAGCAGACGGCCGCCGATGTCGGCCACGAGCCCTCGACGCTCAAGAGCCAGTACCTGGTGCCGGGTCTCGAAGACAACTTCATGCGGGACGGGGCCGTCAAGGACAAGTTGGACAAACAGGGGGGTAGGTTCAAGGTGCTGGACCTCACGGGGGATAGCCATCTCACTCTCCGAGAAGCACGCAAGCTGAAGCGACATTGGGAAAGCCGTGGTTGGTCAGCAGACATCAAGTCTGTCGGACGGGGCCGTTTCTCCGTCTCCGCTACCAAGATTCCTCCGGGGATGAAGACGGCCATTATCAACGTCAACCACGCCACGGACGGGGATACACCAGACCTGCGAGGGCAGGCCGGGATGCTCTCCAGCCTGATGGGGTACGAGCGGGCTATCGTACAGGACATGCTGATTCAGGGCGCTCCCATTCTGAAGGATGGTGGGTACACGCTCCGGGGCCATGTGGTCCGGCCAGATGCCGTGACAGAGCTCGTGGGCGCTGGATACTTGGAGGACAGGGGAGAGCAGGTCACGCTGTCCCCGATGCTTCAGGCGAAGCTGAAGCTCTACGCCAAGATAGCGACCAAGACCCCGGCCGAAAAAGAGCAAGATGAAGCCGAACGGATGGTCCGGCCGCTGCCGAAAAAGAAGCCGCCCCGTCATGACCTGCGACGGGACCGAATGGAGCCCGAGGACGAGGACGCTGAAACCCAGGGTGCCGACAAGAACAAAGACCTGTCCCTGAACTACAAGCGGGTTGCCGCCCGGTGGGTCGCCAAGATGGCAGGCAAGGTTCCCCACGACAAGAAGCCCAAGAATAAGGGCGACTATTGGCAGACCCCGACCGGTTCCTGGGGCGTTTTCCCGCCCAACCAGGAGAATCCTACGAGTGCTCCCGATGAAGCCAAGGCTAAGGCTATGGCCGAAGGTGGGGGGGGCAAGCCTGGAGAGGAACCTTCCGATGAGGATGCAGCCAAAGTCGAGAAAGAAGAGACCAAGCGCCACAGAAAGGAGGAATACAAGAAGGCCCTGGGTAATTTTGACAATTTCATGAAGGGCCTGGATGACCCTTCATTAGAACGTCAGATGGCCGGAATCAGTACCGGGGAGGTGGACTCCCACATCGACCGAGCCGAGAAGGAAATCGAGGATCTCCGGCAGAAGGCAGAGGACCCCGAGACGAAGGACGAGGAACGTCAGAAACTCAAGAAGCAGATAGACAAGGTCAAGGATGAGGTCAAACGACTGGAAGACAAGCGGGACAGTCTGGGGGCCACCAAAAAGGAGATGGTCGAGGCATACCAAGGTACTCTCGATGAGCTCCAGGACCAGATGTATGATGCTGATGGGAATTTGTCCGAAGACCTCATAGAACGGGTATCCAAGGCGTTTACTGGCCGTCCGGCCGATGATGCTCGGCCGGTAGAGTTGGGCAAGTTCTTGGCTCGAAAGGCTCTGGCTCAACGGGTGCTTGCTAATCCGACCATCGTTGGGGGACGCCGTATCAACAACAGCATCAAGACTCCGGATCAACTGGCAGAACGAGCCAAGGAGTCTTTGGACCAGTACATCAAAGTTGGTCCTGAACTGCGTCAAGAGGGCGCCAAGCAAATTCAAAATCAGATGGAGCAGATGGATGAGGGCTCTCCTGAACATCAGGAGATGGACCGTATCCTTGACGGGCTTTATTTGGCTGCGGCTATCAAGGATGAGGCATTAGAAGTCCGGGGAGAGGCTCTTCGCCCCCCGATGTCGAAGTCGTGGCGAACCTTGGCTATGACGCTCTACAATCAGGGCAACATCGACACGATGTTGGGAACTGTTCAGGACTTCTCTAGTCCTGAGGGCCGGGAGAATATCAGTGATTCCCTCAATGCGATGTCTGACGATGAAATGATGGTTTACGTGGGTGGCGAGGATGGCGAGTATGGCGAAATCGTCAAATCTCTCAAGGACCCAGATGTTGGAGCAGAACAGAAAGCTTACCTCATCGACTATCTGAAGCGTGCCAACTTGAACGATATCACTACCGGTCATCAGGTTTTGGTGGACGCTGCGGATATCGCTTGGGCTGACAAAAAGAAGATGTCCCCCCAGGAGGTCCAGAACACTCTGGACAAAATTCATGATGAGGTCCGCAGATCCCCGAGCGTGAAAGATACTGAATCGAAGTTTCTGAAGTGCATGGAGAAGGCGGTCACCCAAGATGACGTTGATTCCTGCAAGAAACTTCAGGCCACTGCTGAAATCCGGCAATTATCTGAATACCTCCATCGGGCCGAAACCACATTTGGAGAACTCCCCAAGGACCACCCCGTAGCCGTTCAGATCCGAAAAGTCATAGAAACTGGGGATGTTTCCGAATTGACAAAAAAGTACATCCAACAACAAGAAAAGAGGTCAAGTTTTCACCTCAATTGAGAAACTTTTCAATGATTACCCTATATCCCGGGGATATTAGCAGAGGGCCGTGTGCCCAAGCTCATCTACCTCGGATGAAGAAACCTCAAGGAGGAGCCAGACCATGGCGAAACTCACGAAGAAGGGCGCACTAGCCGTAGTGGCCGATCAGGAACGGTTGGCAAACCTGTACCAGAAGGACTGGGGAACTCTCGGTGTGCCCCAGAAGATAGCTTTGGACTTTGCCCGTCGATGCGACCTGTTGTCGGATCATCTCGACAATCAGGTGGGTATCGACCGACGGGCATTGACCGAGGATCCCAAGCCCAAGCTGGACTATCCCCAGACGGGACAGACCTTCGACGCCGAAGAGATCGGCCAGGAGGACTCGGGTCCGTTGGAACAGGAACCGGACGAGCCCTTCATGAAGGACGAGTTCACCCAGCAGCGTTTCCGGGAGCTCCGGGAGAAGCAAGAGGGTGGGGATCTCGGTGCCGTCCCCAACGACGAGCAGACCCCGACGCCTGGCCGACAGGCCACGTTCGAGGCTCTGGGTCGCCGTGAAGCCGCCGGTCGTCTCGGTGGTGTGAGCCAGCGTCTCCAGAAGGCGGCTCTGGCCCTGGCCGAGACCCGGTTCAAGGCGTTGTCCCAGCCCCTGACCCATCTGGCGGGTCGTCTCCTGGATATCCAGACGGGTGTCTTGGGTGGATCCGTGGACGGTCCTTTCACCAATGTGGTGTTGAAGGCTGCCACCGAGGTTCTGCCACATGTCGAGTCCCCTGTTGCCGAGAACGGCGAAAAGGTCGCCAGAATGCTGAATCTCGCCGCCAAGGTCGCCGCCAAGAAGGCGGAAGATGACGACCAGGACGAGAAAGCTGAAGACGACGAGAAGGAAGGTGGCAAGAAGAAGGCCAATCTCGACCATGGCTACGACCTCACCGCCAAATAGTTTGGCACGGAGGACCACCGAGTGTCAGGGTTCCGCACTGCCGCATACGTTGATTATCAACAACGAGCCAGTGAGTTCGCTGTTGGGGATCTCGTGTATCCGTTCTTTTCGGGGAATTCAGACCTCATTGGACGGGTGATGGCAGTGTGGCCTGCTATCGGTATGGTTGATGTCGAGTGGCCCCACGGGTCAGAGCGGTGTCCGGTCGAAGATCTCCAGCAGTACCAGAGCAAGGACTACCGGCCACCGGACGTCGGGCATGACAATATCCCCGGTGGTGCTGGGGCGGTTTCTGTGCCAGGTGGTCCAGCCGAGCTCCCTGGTGATACCCAGGACCCACCCAGGAAGGACACAGAGAAAATTGCCCGAGTTGCCCGAGCCTTCGTCAAGCGAGCGTTGTATTGGGCTAGCAAAGACCGGCAATATCGTGCCACCCGTGGTGAGGTCAATAGTGGCAACTTCATGTGCCCCAAGTGTGGGAAGCATCCTCTGCGTCCGGCCGTGTACAAGCGGCGGGACGGTCAGAGTGTGCCCCTGATGGGGTGTCGGGGCTGTCTGTTTTTGATCAAACAGGTGGACATCATCGGGCATCCCAGCTACGACGACGGCTCATCGGTCAATGAACCATTTGCCCAGCTGCGTGTGGGGGCTGCCTGATGGCATTCCTCAAGACAGCCTACGCACAGGTCATTTACCCACATGTCACCCGTGATAGGTGGAGCGAGATCCGCACGGCAGGTGAGGGGGCCCATCATCAGGGCACCCTGGCTGGTAACCTGGTCGAACGGGCTACAGAGATGTTCCAGCAGAACTTCCAGCCCGGTAAGTACCTGATGACGCATTGTTTTCCGGCCGGGCATAAAGTTTTGATGGCGGATGGGACAGAAAAACCAATTGAAATGGTCCGCGTTGGTGAAAGAGTCATCACCCATAGGGGGAATGTAAGACCTGTCACACATCTTTTTCAAAAAGAAGTGGATGAAGACCTTACGGTCATAAAAGCCGCTTCCCTCCCCGACGTGTCCTGTACCAAGGGACACCCATTTTACGCTATCCGAGAACAGGATTCTTGGTGTCAGATATATCCTTCTTACCAGGGACACGTGAAGTGTACGTTCGGTGGTAAAAAGGTGTGCGCTCGTCATTCCTGTTTGACCAATGGATCTGTTCCGGAGTGGGTTGAAGCGGGAAACCTCCATGTGGGGGACCGCACATACACACCTACCCTGAACCGCACCCGGGTAGTGGATGGTCTAAACCCTAATCGGATGCGTCTTCTTGGGTATTACGTGGCGGAAGGTAGGGTTGACCTAGATTGCCGGCGGAAACAACCCTATTCTATCCGGTTTGCTCTCCATGACAGAGAGCTTAAAACTTTGGGGGTTGAGATATCCCGATTGATGCGGTTGGAATTCGGGATTCAGAGCCATTCCGTTATCAAGAACAAGAAGAGGGCGGCGGCAGAGGGGGATCTGGGTGTTGTCATTGCTTTCCACTCTTTTGAGCATGCCCCATGGTTTTTGAAACATGGAGGGTTGGGTTCTAGGACCAAACGTCTTTCCGAGGAAGTAGTCCAGGCTCCCGCACAGTGGCAGCGATACCTGATGGGATCCTGGATCAACGGGGATGGCTGTTACGACGCCCTTTCTTCAGGGGTGGGGGGCAATAACGGAATACGGCTGTCTACCACTTCCGATGCTTTAGCTTCCCAGGCCACAGTTATCCTGGATAGATTGGGGATATATTCAAGACTCCAACGTTATGTGAGCCGCCGTCGCCAAATTCGGGGTCGGTGGATTGCTGAATCCAGAGGGTGGCATGTAGACATCAGCGCTAGCTACGCACACTACCTTTCCGATGTGGTCAAATGGGCGGTTCAGAAAAACCCCAAGAAACGGTTGAGTACGAAGCAGAGATATCGTTATGCAGCTTCTACCATATCGAGGGTTGTTCAACTGGGGCATCGCTCTTTTCAGGGTCTTGTCTACAACCTTTCGGTTGAGGGAGATGAATCGTACATCATAAACCGCCAGGCTGTCCACAACTGCACCATCATCGCCTCTGTGGATGTCTTCGAGCCGTCAGGGGTCAAGATAGGCTCCGTCCTGGAAGGGGGGGTCCAGGTCAACCGGAAGTTCGCGGACTACCGTGTGACCCCCAGTACTCAAAAATACATCAACAACAACTATGATTTTTGGTCTCGACCAGTTCTGCTCGCCTCCTATCCGACCTTCGTCGGTGCCCACAACTTCGTGGAACATGTTCAGATCGAGGATTTGTCCAAGGGCCGGGTCATCGACGCTGTCGCACGAGACATCGGCGATTCCGTCTACGTGGACATCCTCATTGCCACCGACCGGCAGCACCGAGACCTGATCACCGCCATCGAGAATGGTAAGATGGCCACCCTGTCTATGGGCTGTGTTGTTGACGGTACCAGTTGTACGAGGTGTGGTCACTGGGCTGCCGACGAAACAGAAATGTGCGATCACATTAAGTACAGCAAGGGGAACGTCTTCTATGACGAGCAGGGCCGGCAGCATGTCATTGCTGAATCTTGCGGGCACCCGAGCATTGACCCCCACGCTGGAGTGCAATTCGTTGATGCCAGTTGGGTTGCTGCCCCAGCGTTCACCGGAGCGGTTCTCCGGAACATTCTGGAACCGAACGATGAGATTTCTCGCCGGGCCCAGGAGATCCTGGCCACACCCCCGCCCCAGTGGTCAGCCGACGCTGTAGCGAAAGCGGCCAGTACTGGGACCGGGGAAATGGACGCAGCGCTGGCCGAACAAGCGGCCAGACAAGGCATTCCAGTGGCCCGTATCGGCAAGTCCACCCGTCAGAAATTCACCGTCGGGGGGCCCGCATACCATGTGTCAGGGTTGGGGTCCGACGAGGATCTGTTCCTGGCAGGGTGGGCGGACGAAGGTGGTGACGAAGAGGGTGGGGAGGGTGGAGAGGGTGATGCTCCTGCAGATAAGCCTGCAAGCCCACTCAAGGGCCTCGAAGAGGAGCTTGCCCAACACATGATGGATCGGGTGAAGAAACGCATCCGAGAAGACATGCGTGGAGATGTAACGGACGAAGCTCTCGAAGACTCCTCGATGGCCCCCAATGACAGCATCATCAAAGAAGGCAAAACCCGGCTGTATTTGGCCGGACTTGACAGCATTACCAAGACGGCCACATCTGATGTGGCCCTCATCGACGGTGTTGCTGCCTTCAATAGACGGGTCGGGGTCCATGTCCCTGTTCCGTTGTATCGGGCTGCCCTGAAAGTAGGCCGGTCCGACAAGTACAAGAACCTTCGGGCATTCTGCACTGCTTGCGTTAAGGCATTGGGCCGAAGACCACAGGTTGCAGAAGCCAGGACCATATTGAGACTAGGAAAACTCCTGACCCGGAGAGAGACTTTGGGCGGGATAATTGGCAGTCGCCAAGGAGGAACGCAATGGAACAGCGAAAGCGTCTGACGTGGACGGCGGACCGACGGGCGTCTGCCCCACCCGCCATTCCAGGTTATGGAACAGAGGATCAGGATCACCCGGCCCACACGCAGGATGATCCGGCCTACGAGCAGTACAAGAAGGGGGACCCCGATGCTTGGGCCGAGACGCCCAACCCACCGCCCTATCCGCAGGGAAACCCACCGGCCACTCCGGGGTACGACGCCGAGGACCAGGACCATCCGGCCCATGTGAATCCTCCCCGTGTTCCGAAGGAAGCCACATTCCGTGCACAGGTAGAGGCCAAATCTGCCAAGTGTGTAGCCTTGGCCAGGCATATGCTCGGCAAGAATGCGGCTGAGGATGCCATCGGGGACCAAGCTCTGGACTTGATGGACATTCCCATCGAACAGCTGGATTCGACCATCGGTCGTCTCGGTGGTGATTTCCTGGCCCAGTACATGGAGGAACCCCTCTTGGACGAGAGTGACGAGATGGGGGAACTCGACATGATGTTGGGGATGGAAGACGACACCGGCGACGACATGGAAGCCATGTTCGGAATGGACGACGTGGAGGCGTGCCGTCAGGCTGACCAGAATGACCCCAGTGGTCCAGCTCTTGCTCCGAATCCCCAGTCGGAAGAGCAGGAGCGCGCAGAGGGTGCCGCCACCGCGACGGGTGAGACCAGACAGGCCGATCACCCGATGGCCATGATGTTCGATTCGTACGACACCGATGGTGACACTTTCGTCACCGTGGATGACTGGAAGGGTGACCGGGCCGTCTTTGCTGCCCTCGATACCGACGGTGACGGCATCCTGGCTCGTAGCGAAGTCCTCGCAGCCTTCATGCCCCAGTCGGATATCCAGTCGGCCGACATCATGGCCGGACTCGATTCCGAAGAGCGTGCGATGCTGGCTGAGATGGTAGCATCCCGGGTCGCCAAGGGTGATGTCCCGCCCGAATTCCTGGAACAGCAGGAGAAGATGAAGGACAAGGACGAGGACGAGGACAAGGCCAAGGACGAGGACAAGAAGGACGAGGACAAGAAGGACGAGGACAAGAAGGACAAGAAGGCCAAGGACGAGGACAAGAAGGACGAGGACAAGAAGGACGAGGACAAGAAGGACGAGGACAAGAAGGCAGGGTTGCTCAGTGGTCCGGGAATCCCAGACGGGACAGGTCCGCTCGGGGACACTGAGGAATGCCAGATGTCTGGCATGGAACCAGAAGCCCTGGAAGAGGCCGTATTCTCCATGACCACCGACCCGATGGGTCTGGGTGAAGAGGTGGTCGAAGAAGACGAGATGCTGGCCGAAATCTTCGGTGGCCGTGTCGCCAAGAAGAAGGCTGAGGACGAAGAGGCCGAAGAAGCCGACGAAGGGGCCGACGACGAAGCCAAAGAAGAGGATGCCGACGACGAAGCCAAAGAAGAGGATGCCGACGAGAAGGAAGGTGGCAAGAAGAAAAAAGCCGCCCAACGACCCCAACCGCAGAAGCCCCGCACGGGTGTTCGGACCGTCGGCCAGATATCCAAGGCTGCATCGAGCCCACAGGGTAAGGAAATCAGTGAGCTTTCCCGCCTGTGGACCTCCCAGCCGGATGTTTCGGACATCTTTGGCAGCTAGTGGCGGTAAGGGGGGCCCGCCCGCCTGTTCCAACAAAGGCGGGCGGTAGTCGTCCTATACGGTACGCCATATAGGTGAAAAGCGAGCCCGACCGCTTAGTTGTCGGGATGGATAGATGCTGCGGTGGCCATGGGGGTTGCCGTTAGAGACCACCAGCCCTAACAGGGAGCAGAGGGAGGTACAGTTATGCCACTGCTTGGACAGGCTTCGGGTGGTTGGACAGAGAGTTCCTCAGCACTTCGTATTCTGAACGTCGGTGTTCGGAATTCGATCGGGGTGTTGACGGACGATTCGTTCACCCAAACGAACCCCACAGCCGTTTTGACAAACGTATCAACCCGAGTGAACACCACCCTTCGTGGCGTCCTCTCCGGTTCGGTTGCGTTCACGAGACCGGATGTGGGAAGCAATCTTCTCGGTGGACCGGGTGACGACGCCATCCAGACCGCCATGGCCGCAGACGCCGATCTGTTCACGGGATTCCGTGCACTGGGCGTCTTCATCAACAGCGCCAACGGCAACGCTTACGAGAACCTTCCCGGTGTCGCATCGGGCAAGGGTCCCTACGTGTCGTCACAGGGTTCCTACGGGAACGCGTTGTACGAGACGCTCTCCATCGGGACGTCACACACCGGCGGTATCGCCCCTGGTGTGGCCCTGGTCTACGTCAACGGGCAGACCCTCATCGCCAGCCGCAACGGTTTCTTGATGCCGGCGTGGCAGGTCGCTGCTGCTGCCGCTCAGGACATGGACAGCGCCACGATGACGGCGGAATCGTTCGTCTGGGGAGCCGCCGGCAACGCGACAGTCATCGGCGTTCTCAAGATGCCGCCGGATGCCGTTCAAACCGAGTTGGTTTACGACCAACGCATCTAGAGGGGAAAAGGAGGAAAATCCGATGGGTGTATCCAACGCTGTGAAGCAGAAGATCATCGGTGAGTACGTCAAGACCCCTCAAGGTCGAGCCAAGCTTGCCGCTTCCATGACTCAACCGCTCCGTACCCGGCGTGACTACGCCGCCGTCGGCCGCAAGACCTTCCTGGTCGAGCAGCTTCCGGACGGAGCCCTGCCGATCTACGACAAAGACCCGGACGTGACCGCATATGTGGTGGGTGAAGAGGGCCAGAATATCCTGGCCATCACCAAGCCACGGCGCGTGATCTTCCCCTTGTTCGAGATCGCATCGAACCCGGAAATCCCGCTGACCCAGATCAAGGAGCGCCGCTTCGACCTGATCGAACGTGCTCAGGATCTGGCTCGGGCACAGATTCAGGCAGCCGAAGACGAACGTGTCTTCGCCGTTCTGGACTCCATCGCCACAGCGGGCTTCGACTCGCTGCCAGGTCAGCTCAACCCGGACATCCCGGTCGTCGCCCCGTTGTCGGGTGCCGTTCTCGCAGACGCCTTCTCGCTCATCGAGCGTCACGACCTTCGGGTCGCCCGCGTCTACATGAACGCCCGTGACTACGCCGACCTCCGCAAGTTCGGACGGGACATCCTGGACATCGAGACCCAGGCTACACTGCTGAAGACCGGTCTGATGGCTACCCTCTGGGGCGCCCAGGTCATCACCAGCCGTCTGGTTCCCGTGGGTACCTGCTATGTATGTTGCGAACCGGAGCATTTCGGCCGCATCCCGGTGCGCACTGAGTTGACTGTTCTCTCCGCGGACGACCCCAAGGCTCGCACGATTGGCTTCTCGGTCTTCGAGAACCTTGGCATCGGGGCCTTCAACCCCCGCGGCCTCAGCCGACTGACTATCACCCGTTAGTCTGGTAACCTTCCGTAAACTCACCTGAGTTCTCACCCCGGGCAACCTGCCCAATGCCACACCCTCGTGTTTTGCCTTCTGTGGCTTGGGCAAATCCTTTTCCTTGTGCCACCACCAGCAGGTGGAAACCGGTTGACCCGGCTTTTGCCGCACGCTATAGTGGGGTACCGATTATCGGTGACGGGGCCAACGGAATGGGAATCAACCGAAACACTTTTTCAGAGAGGGTCTCCCCAGAACTTTTGCGGAATCTCTATGCGGAAAAGACCGACAAGGAAATTGCAGTCCGCTTTGGTGTGTCGGATGTGTTGGTTTCACACTGGCGGAAGAAGTGGGGGATTCCAACAGTCACGCCACGACAAAGACGAGACCGGGAACGGGTAGGGCTGCCCCGGTTAGATGAGATTACCCCAGTTCTGTTGGCGGAACTTTACACCAAAATGGGGGACCGACAGATTGGCCAGCGGTATGGGGTTCAGAAGCCAGCTATCTTACGGCTTCGTAGGAAGTGGGGTATCCTCGGGATTTCAAAGTCCGAGAGAGCCTTGTCGAAGAGGGAACTGACGGAAGAGCAACGGGAGATTATTGTTGGGGTGCTCTTGGGGGACGGGCACCTTCTCAAAAGGGGCGCTTTTCAGGTGAGCCACTCCCATTCTCAGTTGCGGTATCTCCGACACCTCCACACCATTCTCTCCCCATTGTCCCGGTCTATTTCCTACTACGAGAAGGAGATGTCGGTAACGGGGACAAACACCTATACCTTCGGGTTCCGGACAAAGATGCACTCTTGGTTGAAACACCTCCGAAAGGTTTTCTACCCAGAAGGCACGAAGGTATTTCCCGAGGATTTCCTGAAGAATCTCACCCCGCGTTCTTTGGCTTATTGGTATTTTGATGATGGGAACCTGGATTCCAACCTACCCTCTTTTGCCTTGGGGGATATCTCGTTGTCCGAGGCTCAGGCGGTTTGTGGTTGGGTCAAGGGGCGTTTTGCGCTGGATGCTTACGTGAAGCCCGCATCACCATCGACCTGTCAGTTGATGGGGCTGCGGGCACGAACAACGGATCTGTTCTTCACGCTGATTCAACCTTTCCTTCTCCCCGAACTGCTACACAAGGTCCCCCAAAAGCACCGACCTCTTGGGTCCCATCCTGTGCGACCCTTGACCACTCAGGAGCCGCACCCTCTTCCGAAAGACCTGGCGGGCCAGTCCAAGCAATGGCCAAATTTGGGAAGCACGGAGCAGGAAAACTTGCTGGATGATTTGGTGACCTTCTGGGAGGGCGAGGGTTTTCCCTACTCCCAACCCCGTCCTGAAGACCTGGATGTGCTCCATCACCTGGCGGGGTCACAGGTTATTCTGGATGGGCGTATCAAACGGCTGAACGTGGGACAAAGTAGCTGCCAGGCGGTTATGCCTCACATCTGGGACACGAAATCTATTCAGGCCCGGGAGTCTCCACTGGGTCTTTTCCAGGAAGACCTCCGAGGTGTCCTCAAGATGGTGTTGAAGATGGGAGGTGTGCCGAACGCTGCCCGTGTGCGGTCTGGGTGCCGGCTGTACCATTATTCGGGGGCTTACAACTTCCGACCTGCTGCAGCCAAGGTCTTGGTAGACCGCTACTGTGGCGTTGGGGGCCTTGTTTTCGACCCCTGTGCAGGCTGGGGCGGTCGGTTGATGGGCACCATCCTATCTCAGTCGGGGGCGCTGTATGAGGGCTGTGAGCCACAGCCAGAGACACACGCTGGGTTACTACAGCTACGAGACTGGCTTGATTCGTATCTACCTGGTGTTTCTTCCCGAGTCACCGTCCACAAAGTCCCCGCGGAGGACCACCCCTTCCCGACGAATGTGGGGATGGTCCTGACATCCCCACCCTATTGGAAGAAGATGACCTACGGGCAAGGTCCCTTGTTGGCGGGGAACCGTTACCCCACCTATGATGCGTGGTTGAGGGGGTTCTGGCAGGTGGTCATCCAGAAGTCCGTGGCATCTTTGAAACCTGGGGGGTGGCTCGTTTTGAACGTGGACGACGTCACGATTGAACGGGTGGGCTATCCGTTGGTGGCGGATACCAAGGAAGCGTGTGCCGATTTAGGTTTGGGGGAACCCGAGGAATTTAAGTACAACATGGGGAGACCGGGAAACCGGGACAACCACGAAGCGGTACTCTGTTGGCCGAAGGGGCCGGGCGCCATTGTTTCGGTACCCGACCACTCTTTGGAGAGTCTCAAGTGCGGGACCTGTGGGAAGCCAACGCCAGCAAGGGGTCTGAAAGATGGTGCCTGTGAGGTGTGTAGGGGGAAAAAGAAGTCCCGCCCGTGTGCAGAGTGTGGGGAGAATTTCACCCCTGTACGGGAGACGGCCCAGTTCTGTTCTCCAAACTGTGGTGCCCGTTCAAGACGGAAACGGATGCGGGAGGTGACACCGGCCAAGAAGACTCGTTTGTTCGTCTGTAGGGACTGTGGAGGGCATTGGGAAACAGCAGCCCTGGGCCGGTTCACCAAGTGCCCTGAGTGCCGAGATGCGCAGGACAGGGTTGCACGGACCAAGGAGTGCAGCTACCGGTATTGCTGCCAGCGAGAGTTTCTGGACACCTCCGCCAAGAACAGCATGACTTACTGTTGTGTGGAGCACCGTCGGAGGGAGAAGTTGTTTCGTTCTGGGAAGGCGGTTTCTGTTGAGTACTTCCAGAAGCCAGATCCTGTTGAAGTCTGAGTTGCAGATGCCATTGCCGAAACTCAACCGAGACGACCCGTGGGAGCCGGTGCTGGCATTCAGAAAGGGACATGGCGTCTAGGGGTCTACAGGGGCCCCTGAGATTTCTGCCGGTAACCTCTCTATATCCCCCAGTAAGCAGGACGCTGATTGGAGGAACACCCATGTCCGACACCCAACTTCGCAAAGCCCTCATCCGACTAGCCCACGACAGGCCCGAGACCCGAGAGCACATTTTGCCTCTGTTGAGGACGGCGACAACACCCGCGGAGAAGTGGGCCTGGAAAATGCGTGATGCCCAACGTGCGCTCGTGACTGCTATTGGGTATTTCCGGGATGAATACGACAAGAAAATTACGGAAATGCAGAAATATATGGAAGTTGGCCCGGGAGCCAGTGATCTCCGCAACGAGGGGGAGGTTCTCAAGGTCGTACAACAGGCCATGCCGGTCTGTGACCTGATAGCCCACACTGCTAAAGGGGTAGAGAAGCTGCTCAAAAGCTTCGCCCGAGTTGCCCGTTAGGTTTTTGACAGCCTGACTCCGGTCGGCGGCTGCTGACTCCGGTCGGCGGCTTTTGTCGTTCTTGGGTATAGTACCTTGGGGGTACACCCATGCACGAACCCATCACAGAAGACGAGCTCCACAACCGGATGTTCTACGTTCGGCCTGATCAAGGCACCATTGTCCGGCATCAGAACATCCAGGAGGCAGCCTTCGAGTTCGGGGCTGCTCTTATCAAACTCTGTCCGAACCCGAGCCGGGAGTTGTCCCTGGCTCTGTCGAGGGTGGAAGAAGCCCGGATGTGGGCCAATGCGGCCATTGCCCATCGGCAAGGAGAATCAGGATGACGATGACTATCGACGAGATTCGAGAGAAGCTTGGTTTGGGGAACGCCCAGGTTTGGGCCAAGAAACAGATCCAGCATAATTTGACCGACCCCGCCGTGCTGCCGCACGAGATCGGAACCCGTCGGACGGGACGCACAACTTCGACTATCGTGGAGGGGCTGTCCCAGGTCTCTCGGGGGAGGACCGTCCTGTTTCAGGGTACCGACCAGACGGCCACGAACTGGATACGGGAAAAGGCTCGGGATTGGGCGGCCACGCTCGGTCTGAACCAGGATCTGATTCTGACGAAGTCGGTGTTGGTGCTCCGGGACCATGTCCGGGAGCATGTATAACCTAGCCCGAGCGAAAGTCCCTTAATCCGTCTCCGCGGGCACTTTGAAGTTCGGCTTCCAGGGAGGCCAGCTGTTGTGCCATCCGTTCCTTCTTTTCTTCCAGTTCCCGTATTCGCC
>Ga0075115_10000862_pt1 | contig 15086 bp, 11 predicted proteins | sample AntAceMetag02UKH_FD_69785 | JGI IMG/M metagenome (GOLD analysis project Ga0075115, IMG submission 69785) | Saline lake microbial communities from Ace Lake, Antarctica - Antarctic Ace Lake Metagenome 02UKH | ecosystem: Environmental > Aquatic > Non-marine Saline and Alkaline > Saline | place... | reverse complement strand
TTTTTACGACATTCTGGACTAGACAAGCTCTGAAGCTTAGATACTAAATCATCCGCATTACCTTCTTCGTAAAGTACTCCATTTGCATTGATACGCTCTTTAACCTCAACGCGATTACTAAGAATAAGTGGAAGTCCACATGCAGCAGCATCAAGCTGGCTAGTAGATTCTTGCTTAGGCCATACACCTACATCGGAAGCTCTGTAGAAAGATACCAACTCTTTAGTTGGAACAAAAGCATGAACTGTACACCCAGGACATTCTTTTATAGCATCTACATTCCCCTGCAAACCATTACCAACAAACAAACCGCGAAAAGGTTTTCCCTGTTCAACAAGTCTACCTATTGCTTTTGCCAAGCATAGAGGATCTTTAGACTTATCAATACGGCCTGTGTATATACAAACAACGTCTTCTTCTTTGAAGCCAAATTTTTTTCTAATTTGCGAACGCTCATTTTTAGAGCTCTCATCTGAAATAGGCTTAAAAAAACTAGTATCCACCCCAAGAGGCCTTACTGTTACTTTATCTTTCTGCATGCCTAAAAACCGAATAGCTACATCTGCAGCATCACTACTAATAGGGAAACACTTCTCGCACATATAATTTACTAAGCGGCCAGCTGTAGATTTATAAATAGCTAATTTCAAACGTTCTTTCATGTTTCCTCTGCGAAGAGCTAGAGGAAACACAGATGCATGCACATGACATTCTACGAATAACTTATAGCCTAATATCGGCTTGGCTAATGCAGTCTCATAAGTACTTATACAAATAAACTCGCCTGCCTGGACAACATCAGGCCGTAGCGAACGAAGTTTTGCAAAAAGACCTCTGATCCGCACCCTACCTCGATATTCCATATAAGGTAGCCTATGCAAGGTGTAACCATCCACTTTCTTAATCCCGCACTTTACAAATCTTGGCCCCAGAAAAGGCTCAAAAATATCTTTATACGATGGTGAATTAAAATACACCTGGCCATTGGAAGTAACAAGATGTACTTCATGCCCCAAAGAAGCCAATGCCTTTGGCATAAAATTATCCGAATACCCCATGTTCTCAGAATGCCAATCTGAAATAAGAACTATTTTCATCTAGTATTATCCTCTGATATCTTTTTTCTTCTCAATAAATCTTTCATACGATGCTCTAAAACAGTCGAACTACCTTTATTAGAAAAAATATTACCTACAGTTCGAAATATCCTGCCAGGATATAAAATATAACCTATGCCATAATTTAAAAGCATGAATAGAGCCCTTAATACACCGAGCACCCATCCTTTCATATTCTCATTTGAAGAAGCTATTTTCGGAGAAAGATAAGAGCCGTTCAAGGAAGTGAGATCGAAAAAATAATCATCTTTCAATTCTATTTTTCCTTTCTGCCTGAGCTCCTTAAAAATCTCCGTACCTGGATATGGAGAAAATATAAATACAGGTACTTCATCGACACCCATAACTGACATTTTTAAGCCATAAAAAAGTGTTTTAAAAACGTCTTTCCACTTTTCGCATGGAAAACCCACAATAAGATTGATCCTGGCTGTAAAACCTTTTTCTTTGGCAACCATTACAGACTCAGTAAGCTTATCAAGATTAACACGTTTTTTTATATTCTTCAGAGTATCAGGAGAACCGCTTTCAGGAGCATATACAATATAACTGCAGCCTGTCTTTTTCAAAAGTCCCAATGCCTTTCCATCCAAGGCCTCGCTGCGAGTCCCGCTTGGCATTGACCAAGACAGACCAATGCCTTCCTTGATCAAACGTTCGCAAAATTCTATTATCCAACTCCTTTTAACAATAGCCGTAAGATCATAAAGTTGTATGCTTGTAATACTATAACGAGACATATAATGCTTTATCTCTTTAATTATATCGGTGATATTTCTTAAAGAATAGCGATTAGTCCACATTTCACAATTAGAACAAAAAGTACATTGATATGGGCAACCACGCGAAATCATAAAAGGCATGTCCCTTTTTGTAGATATTCCATAAGATTTATTCTCTTTCCAAAATTCTTCAAGATATCCATCTGGCCAATAAGGCCAGGGTATACTATCTACATCCAAAATCCTTGGGGTGTTATCTCTATTTTGTACATAGTTACCCTCTTTAGTTATATAGGCTGTGCCTTCTACATTTTTAAAATCTTTTGATTTTGAATGTGCTTCTAGGACCTCATAGAATTTTCTTTCTCCTTCGCCTCTCACGCAGATATCTATTTCAGGACAATCTCTAAGACTGTACTCTGTAAGTGCAGTTATATGTTCTCCTCCTGCTACAAAGAGACCTCCAGGAAAAGCTTTCCTTGTTTTCTTAATCAATTCTCTCATAACAGGCCACTCACCTGAAAACATTGCTGAAAAGCCGATTACATCAGAATCTTTTGGGATCCTATTGACAATCTGATTAAAATCCAGACCCTGACAACTAAAACCATTTCTTTCCTTAAGCGGCCATGTTTTATTAAGTCCTTCCCTTATTGCATCAACTATTGTAATTTCATGCCCTTTATTACGCAAATAACCTGCTATATATGCATAAGCTACACCAGGTGTAGCCTCGTTATTGATAGCTCCATTTTTAAAGACTATCGGTCCACGGACAAGTGTTATTTTAAGTTTTTTAGTACTATTATCCATTTTTACTTCTTCTTTACGTATACAGGCGCTATAAGCTTATAGCTGTACATATCAAAAAATAGCCATATTATTCCATATAATATTCCCATAAAGGCTATATTTTCCACCCCTGCAAGAGCTAATCCTGAACAGAAAAAAGGCACTACAAGTGAAACAAAACGAAAATGTATCGAGAAAAACAAACGAAATCCTAGCATAACACACGATAAAATAAATGTCATAAAAAATAACATATTGAAACCATATCCTGCGTATAAAAACACGCTAGCCATAGACCATATGCTAGCTAATAAACTAAATAAAATGCGTATTGTTCTGAATTTAGCATCCGGATCAAAATAAGATAGAGCTGTATATATAAAAGATGCTGCTAATATTCCAGGGTTCAGACTCGTAAAAGCAAGAAACAATAAATAAATAGTTACATATAATTTCCCTTTTTTCATCCACTCCAAAAATAAAAGAGGCGCTAATAAAATAAGCTGTATTATATTCAATCCACCTAGCGTTGCTACGAAAAATAAGAAAATTACATTTCCCATTATTTTACACAATTCCCGTAGTCCAATAATCCGGAACCCTTTAGAATCTATCCCTTCTTTAATCCCAAAAATTTTATTTACAAAATCATTTGCTAAAACACTATTCTGATTCGTCTTAAAATTTCCAGGGGTTTCTCTTTCTTCTCTTAAATCCCCTCTTTTAAAAAATTCAAATTCTTCCTTATCAAAAATTCTTTCTAGTTGATTTTTATTTTTTTTCCAGGATACTCTATAGCCATTGACTTCGGATATTACTTCTAAAGATGAAACCACTTCGTGAAATAAATCTTTCGAGACTTTGCCTTTAACCTTTTGCATATACCGAAGAAATAAATATTTTAAAGCATTTTCATTTTTCATCTTACGGAACCTTCCCTGCGCACTCTGTTCTTTAAATAAATATCTTGTGCAAGTTTAATCATCTCTTCCTTGCTCATCCTTTTAAGCGTATTACCTTTTTCTGTATTGAATAGTTTAAACCTATGCATAAGCGGTTTTAAAAAACGCGCTGTTAATGTGATCTCAGGATAGCTACCATACATACACCCCATACACTTAGCAGTGTATTTTGATATTTCATCTCTAATCTCTCCGCTCCTAAACATGTTAGGAAAATTTTCATCATAAACAAAATAGTCTTTATCGATTTTGTAATCACAGCAAGGCTGTATCCTTCCGTCTGGTTCAATTGCAAAATATAAATTCGGAGAATCGCATATATTGTTATTTCTCCTTCTCCATTGTATAGGTTGTTTTGTTAAAAACCTGTATATATCATCAATGTATTCATCGCAATCATATAAATTAAACCCTTTTCTTCTGGATTCCTTAAGAGCTTCGAGTACTCTTTTTAAAACAGGGTAATCACTATCCTTAAAACTACAAACACCTGTGGCATCAAAGGTTCTAAATCCAAGTGGTGTATCCAGTGTAGTTGTATGACAAGGTACTAAAGATACCCACCAGCCAATAGCCGTAGCAAACTCTAATACATCTATTATATGCTCCATATTCCTAGGCATAAGAACTGTGCCGAAAAAACCTTTCCCATAATCAGGAAACAATCTATTTACAATAGAGACGGATTCTATCATACGCTCCCAACTCCTTGGAACGCCATTAATGACATCCTGTACTCCCTCGTCTAATGTATCAAGGGAGATGCTTATATCATGACCTCCTGCATTTACGCAATCAGAGATCATCTTTTCAGTAGCCAGACCGTTTGTCTGCATGCGAACATGGATACCATTATCTACAAAAGCCTTTATTATTTCAGGAAGATCTTTTCGCACAAAAGGTTCTCCGCCTATCAATAACACCATACATACGCCTATTTTAGAAAGATTGCGCGCTGTATCCCTAATCTTTTGAATATCCATTTCAGGACAATCTGCCTGTGCATAAATAATATTGCATTGTTCGCAGTTCATATTGCAACGTGCGGTAATGTAATATTGTACATATAGAGGGCTCGTTTTTGTAAAAAGGCTTCGAGCAAGTTTCATCCTAATCTTTTTGTCAAAAAAACTCATGTATTATCCTTTTTTCTTTTTTATAGCCACCAATAAAGAAGTCCCTAAAAAAGGTCTCCTGAGTAAAGATAACTCAAGACTCATAATCTTCTTTATAATGTAATCAAAAAATCTATTGGGAGGCTTGAATCCATTTTTTATTATGCTAGAAGTGTCTTTTTCTTTTTTCATGTTAACTAATTTACGAAGGAAAAGAAGAGGTAACATGCTCATCCCCCAATATCGCATATTCTCTATAATGCAGTTATGTTTAATGAAAATATTTTTTATCATGGATTTATCATACCTACGCTTATGCCCCACAGATCTATCAAAATTACTGTAAAAAACATTTAAAGCAGGCACATTAATAAAAAGATGGCCTTCCTCTTTCAAATGGAATAATACAGATTCAATAAATAGGTCTTCATTTTCTATGTGCTCCAACACATCAAAAAGTATTATAAAATCGTAAGAATCTTTTAATTCTGTCCTACGTTCATTTATATCATATATGAAAGTCTTTCCTTTCTTACTGTATTCTTTTTTTAGAGCTGTCTCGTCTAAATCAACACCATCTATTATCCAAGATGAAGCTTTTTCTAACTGTTTATGTAATACGCCACAACCACTTCCAACTTCTAACCCTTTTAAAGAGCTAGTGAGAGAAAAACCAATATCACTAAGCTGAAGAAGAAGCGCCCCTAACCTCCATTTCATCCAAAAATGTTCTTCAGTTGCAATAGAATACCACTCTTTAGGAAATGTATTTTTTTCGATCTGCATTATTATCAATTCCTTTTATTACTATATATCCAAAACTTCACTAATTATATAAGTAGGTCTATTCTTTATTTCTAGATAAGACCTGCCTACATATGCTCCTAATATATATAAACATAAAAGTATTATAGAATTACCTACGGCATAAAGAAGCGTCAAAGCAAAAACAAGATCTATGCCAGTATTTTCAAAAAATCTAATCCTTACTAATAAAAATATAATAAGAGAAAATAAAAAGAACGCGAGAGCAAAGAATTGAGAAACCTTTAATGGAGTTATACTCATAGATGTTATCCCTTCTGTAGCAAGGTTATATAAATCCTTAAAAGTATACTTACTCTCTCCAGCTGCGCGTTTTGGTCTCTCATACTCAAAGCCTATTTGATTGAACCCAACCCACGCACGTAGGCCTCTATGAAAACGCAATTTCTCAGGAAACCCCTTGAGCACATCCACTACTTTCTTATCCATAATACAAAAATCACCACTGTCTACTGGCACTGCTACTGGAGAAAGAAACTTGTAGATCCTGTAAAAAAACTTATAGCATATATTTTTTAATATCCCTTCTTTTCTGCGTTTCCTCAAACCATAAATAACATCATACCCATCACGCCAAAGTTTTAGCATATCTATAATATTGTCCGGCGGATCCTGAAGATCAGCATCAATTACAGCTACAACCTGTGAATCAGCCACACTTAAACCCGCACTTACTGCTGCCTGATGACCAAAGTTCCTGGATAAAGAGATAATTTTTGCTTTATTGGCTATCTTTAATTTATTTTTAAGAAAATCAAGTGAAGCATCTGTACTCCCGTCATCAATAAAAACATATCTAAGAGAACCTATTTTGTTTCTACCGAGATTCTCTGAAGAAAATATTTCTTCAAGTTTTTCTACAAGTAGAGGTAGCATCTTTTCTTCATTATGGAGAGGTATTACAATATCTATATCGGGAACGACATTCTTTCTTAAACTATTAATCATAAATCAACCTCCTCGTATGGTATAAACTAATATTTTTTCATTACTGATTACCTGCGGGAGCTTTAGATTCCATCCGGATGGTGTTATAACATCAGTAACTCCAAATTCTTCTTTTATCTTGATCCACTCTTCTAAGCTTCGATCCTCCCATAAAACTTTTATAGATTCTTTTGGCAAGCCATCTTTTATAGTCTCTAGCCCATCTGGTGGATTTAAAAAATCTACTCCGTAAGCCTTTATCCACATATTTCTAAACGCAGGCCCAGCTTCAGGCGCATAGGTGAGAATAGAACTGCCTCCATTATATAAAACAGGGCGTCGAGCCCTGGCCATAATCAAGCCACCTGCTCCGGGTGCTTCTAATACTAACCCGTCCCTCTTGTATAATTCAGCATATAAACTGTTGTTAGTCCTATCTAAAAAATGTGTTTTTATGTTATGCTGCCATCTGTTATAAGCTGTATTAATTGTAAAAAATACACAGAACAATAGAAAAAATACAGTCCCAATATTTAATACTCTTGAAAAAATTCTGTTATTCGAAAAATCAAGAAAATCGCCTTTTATAAACCCTACATTATTGAACCTACTGCCGGATATTAATGAAAATATGACAATTAAGCTCCCTGCTATGAACATATAGATAAGCCCTACTATTAGTGGCAGGCTGTATCTTTCAAAAATAACAGTATTTTCGCTCTTTGTGAATAACCACATAAGACCCATAAATATAAAAGCAAGACCTTCTAATAAAAAGATATTACCGGTATTCTCTTTTTTAAGCATAAACATAGATAATATAACAGTACCCATAGAGAGTAGTATTGCGATAAATGGAATAAAAAAGCTTCCTTTAAAAAAAGGTGAAAAGCAATAAAACATACCTATAATAAAAGCACTTATATTGATCATCGACCAATAGTTCTTTGTGTTTATCCGGTTTTTATTCAATAAAGGAAATGAGAAAATTAAACCCAGGCTACAGGAAAGCATGACACCTATAGTCAAAGGTGATAAAGGTATAATATAGCTTTCTATGTTTATAAATTTATAAATGCTCAATATGGCAATCATTAAGAAAAGATTTGTTTTCAAGAATATATTATCCCTAAACCTCAGCAATAATCCCACAAGTATAACAAATGAACCTAATATGCTGTAATTAAAAAGCCTTGCCGGATACATTAGTATAAGATTGTAATAAAATCTAGCCTTTTCCGGAGGCAGCCAGTAAACTATGGAAAAGAAACTAGCTATAAATATAGATACAACAAAGCTCCTTATGAAAAATATTTCACTTCGTGACAACCTCTCTTTAAGAAATCTTAGGCTCCACAGTCCCAACGTAAGAGCAACTACAGTTCTCGCCATATTACCCGTAAATACATTAAATCTCATCAGATGTTCAGTCCAATATTTTATCAAGGCATAATAGTATTTTGATAAAACTTCTGGCCGCACCTTTGGCACTTCATAGAAAAACAAGAGATGGTAAAGTAGGCTAAGGCCACTCATAGCATAACCCAGCATAATATAAGGCATTGCCTTTTTTAAAAAATCCTTATGATATTTAAAATCCATCATGATACAAATAAATATTACTAATGTATACCAAAGCCCCTGAGTAGCATGTACTGCTGGAGCAAGGCCCAGCAAAAAACCGCCTAACTTATAACGCTTAAGACTAAACAGGGAAATTACTAGAAAGTTAAACGAAAGTCCTAATGTAGCGTAAGTCCCTTCTGTCCCCATTAAAGTTATAGGATAATTAATACCTTGGGTCCATGTGCTATAAAGAAAAAATATAAAAAAACAATAGGCAAAACTTAACTTAATATTACGACTTAGAATAAAAAGGCCTAATGCCAACGCCTGAAAAGATACCATGCCCATAATACTGCCCCAGATATAAGAAAGTAGTCTTTCCGAGACACCTGCACTTAAAAGCACTGCTGAGACCTGGTTTAATATTGACCAGGACTTCATGGTCAATATATAAAAATGATTTTCTGGGGGATACTTTACTATGCCGGCCAAGATCTGAGCTGGTTCCACTACCCACTGATACTGAGCATGTAAAAACCCCAGGATAGCTCCAAATAACCCGCTAAACAAAAGTAACTTCAAAACATCTTTATCTTTTTTCATTTGCAATTTCATTGATTATTCAGGTCCTTTACTTAGATGATGATTTTTTCCAGAATCAATAAAAGTTTTCATATTAACAATGATGCTCTCGTGCTTAGCCTCATTCCATTGGTCTAAAAAATAGTTATAGACTCTAGAGCCAATTCTTTCTTTTACAGTAAGATCCTGCAAAAGCCTATTGTAGGATTCAAAAACAAGGTCATCATCATAACGGTAATAGTAGTGCATATAATAAAATTCATACAGGTCTTCCATATTGATGTCTTTGTGTAACTTATCTAGATTAAGTAAATAATGTTCATATTCCTCTAATGATCTTGGGTTCCAATTAAAGTCATAGCCTACGCGAGGGTTATATGCTGCATTTATTACTTTAAGGCCTAGTGCAGGACATTCACTCCCTACAGAACCATAGACAGTAAGGACAAATTTTATTCCCTCCTTGATCAACTGATGATGCGAAGTGTCATGCGGTATAAGTGTAATGTTAGGAAAATCCTTAAGTATTCCTTTAACAATATCCAGTGTGCCTGATCTAGGGTCAGGATGCACCTTCAAATACCAATCATAATTTGTCCTTTTAGAGATCCTGCCAAGATAATTCAGCCATTCATAAAAATCCAAAAAAAGCATACCTCCATATCCATGGGGATTATCATAAAAACAATGACTGCAAATCAATACTTTTATGTTTTCGGTTTTCTTTAAGACTGATTTTCCATTTTGCTCCAAATGAAATGCTGATTTTATCGAATATGGCATATCAACCCCTACCTCGCCATTAAGCCTTTTATCTAGTTGCTGTTTAGCTAATAAAATGCCTTTTCGCTGTTCTTCATTGGATAGCCTTGCTCTAAACATCTGTCTATAATTTTTATAATAATTATGTACAACATATGGTCTATCGGCATAAGTAAGGTAAATTGGATTTGGAAAATATACAGGAACTTTTGTTTTATAAGCAACTTTACAGACAATATTGTAGCATAGGTAGCAATCATGGCTTACAACAACTGCCTCTACTTTATTTTTTAAAAAATAATCCTGCCAGAACACTAACAAACTGATACCTTCTTCTATTTTATTAAACAAATTCGGATCATCTAAAAACAGCGTTGGCTTGCTGCAATCCATTAGATAGCTCTCATATATATCCACTCCTACCCAAACCTCATTAACCTTAAGATTAAATACATCTTCTTTTGTCTTTAGACCAACCACTGTTTTTTCGTATATCTTCTTGACGCGGTCTTTTTGTTCTTTATTTAAGTCTGTAATTATATGGCTCTCTACATTGAAAGACTTATAAACTCTATGTAAAGCTGGGTTAAATGAATATTTTCGAGAAACAAAAGACTTTATTGCTGCATTATGTTTTTTAGCTAATATATTCAAAAAGTAACTGCGCGCTATATTAGTCTCACTTACACCATAAAAATCAGCTAATATCACAGAATCTTTGTTTTTACTAGACCAATCCTTCCATATCAGTTTATTATGTTTTATAAATTTTTTTGTGTTTTTATCTGCAAACAAAATACTTCTTATATGATTGAATCTGTTGATTAACTTTTTAAGAAATAATTTTGGATCTTTAAATAATAAAAATAAAACATTCATATATACTCTACCTTTAACGATTATGTCTTTCCCATGTAACTACAAAATAAGGAACGGGTCTTGCGTTGAAACTAGTTTTAAAATCTCCTCTATTAGGTGAATTTATCCCAACAAAATCAACTTTCTTAAGGCCCATATCTTTACACAAACGAATATGTTCCAACAATAGATAGGTGCCACTCCCTGTCTTCAAATATTTTTCATTATTAGCTCCGAATAAATAATAACCGCATCTATTATCATGTAAGAACAGTGAAGCAGAAGCTACTTCTCCATTTTTATCAATACAGGTTAATAATTTACCAGTATTTTTCGATAATACTGCTTCTCCTATATTTTTAACTAACTGTCTTTTTCTATCGTCTCTTTTTATGCCTTGTCTTTCAAATGTCAAATCATGGAGCTTAATCAACATATCCAGATCCTTGGATTCCTTGACTACAAACTCCTCTCTCTTAGCCTGCCTGTATTCATAACGCCTAACTTTCCTGATATTCATAAGGTAGCTTTCGAAATCTGCTATAGTTGAGATATCCAATAACCCTGTATAGCAAAGGTCAATATTAAACTGACCATGTTGCGGCTCATGATAATGAAACCATTGAAAACTCCTGATATCATCAATGCCATAATGTAAACAGAATGATATAAGGCTATATCGCTTTTCCATCTCAGATAAAAGGAAATCTATTAACTCTAATGCCCACTTCGACCGCTTATGATAAGGCATATCCATAGAGGCCTTGTTGAGCAAAATCCCTTGATACATAGTAAAGGGATACGGGGCCAGACATGGTTGGCCTTCGTGTTTTAATACCAATGCACCAAGCTGGATATCCCCATATTTTTTGACAAATAAAAGATCATGTTGTTCGCCTAAGGCCTCGAGGAAATACGTTGCGCAGAACGGATTCCCCTGCGGCGAAGATCGCACAAAACCATCCCATTCTTGTTTATTGTTGCATAATTCTAAAGTCAAGGGCATATAGCCTCTCTAAAAAAATCCAGGAAAGCTCTGTTAAAAACAAAACGGCTCTTCTGGCTCCCGGTGTTGCTATCTTTCTTAAACGCTTCTATCTCTCGCCTGAGCCCATTAAAAGAATTAATCTTGCGTATCTCTTTTTGAGGAAGCGAGCATGACTTTTTAACGTTTGGTATATACGAAATGACCTTTTTGCTTAATATCCAGCCGACTATCAACGCGGTAGTATCGGCCCCGATCGCTATATCAGACCACAGATAATCCTTCACAAGAGAGCTATTATGCGCCGCTGTAATACGCACAGATTTATTGTTTATAACAGCGGCGTATTTTTTGTCTTCCTCGGCCGGGTGCAGGCGGATCTTAATCTCTATATCATTATTCAGCTCCTTAAGCCGCAGTAAATCTTTGACAATATCGTACTCCGTATATCCCCAATAATATGGGTCATTATATTGCTTCATGGCATGGTCGTAGATAGGTTCGGACAAAAATAATATACTTATTTTGTTTTTGTGGTCTTTTATAACTCCTTTTTTACGTCGTAATATCATATTTTTCTCTTTCAAAATATCTTCGAAATATGCGTTTTCTACTTGCCACAATTTGTTCTTTGGAAAATTATTTTTTAAAGCAATATTATAGGCCCATTTGTCTCCTACAAAAACAAAATCGGGAAGAGCTTTTTTCCATTTGCCAGGATATCCAAATCTTTCCCTGTAATTACACCAATGGTCTAGGAATGAAGCGCACTTTATATTTTGGGCCCGGCTGGCTTTTAAAAAATCTCTCTCAAAACTAGACGACCATCCTGTCCCGGTTAAAATTAAATCCGGTTTCTCTTGGCTAAGCACTCGCTCTATGTCAAAAGTTTTTTTGATAAAATTTATATTCTTAGTTTTTTTGAATATTTTTGAAGCTGGACCGCTTACATATACCTTCCAATTAAAATCAGAGTTATATTTTTTTACCAGGGCATTTAAAATATTAGCCCCTCCTGCATCATGAGAAACAACTAGGATTTTTATCATTCATTTATTATTTTATAGTATTACGCAGTTGATACACCTTTTCAAACGCATCGACTACATCATTCAAATCCTGCCTTTTCATAAAAGCGTGAGCCAGATCATGCATGAATAATTCTTTTTCATGCATCCTTTCTGTAACAGGACATATGCCTTTTTTATACTCAACTGCACCTTTATACATAGGACATTTGAAAGGGCATCCTTTGGTGCCATAACCAATCATGTTTTGATATATAGGCTCTAAATAGAGCGGTTTAACATAACCTGTAGCTATCCGCACGCCTTCTACCTCACGGCCTTTAGTAGGCGCCAATTCCACCTTCACTGCTTCTACAAAACTATTGCGCGGGACTCCTACAATATCCTCATCATATTTGAAACATTGAACATAGTAAACATGCGAACAATCCTTCCTGACCAACCCAGGCTTAATACCTGGCAGATTTCCAAGTTTACGTGCTATATAATTAGCATTGTCTATACGTTTTTCTGCTAATTTCTTTAATTTGCGTAATTGGCATCTGCCTATAGCAGACTCAATCTCTGTCATCCTGAAATTAAAACCTATCATATTCGTAAAGTCTTTAACGCCTTTATTCCCCACTACTGCTTCGGCATGATTACGTATCAACCTGACCTTTTCAGCTAGTTCATCATTATTTGTAACTACAACACCGCCTTCACCTGTATGTATATGCTTATGATAATTCAGGCTAAAAACGCCTATATCACCAAGTGTCCCTGCCCATTTCCCTTTATACTTTGCATAAGGCGCCTGGGCACAGTCTTCTATGACAAAAAGATTATTTTCTTTAGCTATTTTATTTATTTTATCAGCATCATAAGGCTGCCCAAAAATATCCACAACCACAATGGCTTTTGTTCTAGGTGTTATTTTATTTTTAACAACAATTGGATCAAGGCAAAAATAATCTTCCTCTATATCAGCGAAAATCGGAATCCCATTAAAAATAAGAATACTTGTTGCTGTTGCAGACATTGTATACGGAGAAACAATCACTTCATCTCCAGGCCCTACATCAACTGCTCCAACAGCGCAATAAAGGCCTGATGTGGCAGAATTAACTGCTATGGCATGTTTTACATTAAAATAATCCGCCCATTCTCTTTCAAATGCCTGAACTTCAGGGCCTCCATAAAAATATTTATGCCAGGAACCCAAAAACTTAGACAAAACACCTGTTCTGATAACTTTTAAAACAGCCTTTTCTTCCTCTTTCCCGATCGTATTATAAGCAGGAAATTTCTTTACCCTTATTTTTTTTCCGCCATTAATAGCTAATTTCATAATATTTAATCCTTTAGATTTCCCCTGATACGTATGCACGTTTGCATTGTTTTATAGGCATCATTTATAGTGCATTTTATCTCTTCGCCTTTTGTCAAATAGTTGTATATATTCTCTGCAGAATAATAAAGCGATTTCTTGCATGAGGTAATTATCTCTCTTATTTGAACCATATTTTTGTATCCTTTAACAAATTGGCCCTCTTTAACATCATATTCTTCTATTCTGCACCCTAGATCTTTTATGCTTATTCTTTTCTTTTTGAAAAATAGATCTATTTCAAAAATGGTATACAGATTAGAATCAATATATTGCAATAAAAAATTCTTGTCATTGCCAAAATCCAGAACAGCAGAGATACTCGGGTCATCTTTAGTAAAATCAAAAAACCTGTCAATCTGTCTGGAACCTTCAATACCTCCGATAAGATATATAAGAAGATTGATTAAATGAGAGCCATTATGAAGGATGCCTTTTCCATAATAGCCTGTTCCTGTTATGTAATCGCCATATAGACCTTTATTTATATCCCATTTTATTTTTTGAAATTCAGGTATAAACCGACGGGAATAATTCACAGCTAAAGGAATTTTTTTCCGTTGATATAATTTCACTATTTCATCGGCCTCTGCCATGTTCGCAGCAAGAGGCTTCTCTGCAAAAACAAATTTAGTGTTTGCCTGAGAGATATTTTTGAGTACAGAATAATGGCAGTCATCAGGCACAGCAATACAAACAATATCCATACGTTCTTTAGCTAAGGCCTCTTCAGCATTTTTAAATGCCCTGCCACCCCATACTAAAACCGCCTTTTTGGCCTTTTTCATATCTAAATCAACAAAACCTGCCAGATTAAAACCTTTATGCTTAGTAAATGCATGAGCATGCGTAAGGACATCTTCAGAATCAGGGGTATCAAAAAATGCACCAATATTACCCGCACCTATTATTAAAACATTATATTTTTGTTTCATTCTTTAATTAGTCTTCCTCAATAAAAACCAATTAATATCGCCGAAATCATAATCATTATCCCGATGATATGTAAATCCATAATTGACAAGGTGTAAATCCTTAAATTTGTCAAGCATCTCACCAGAAAAATCCCGCTTAAACAATTTATCTTTATGCCCACGATAATCTATAGATACAGGGGATGGGTTATAATATTCGGCTATAAGTATATATTTTCTAGTCGTCTTATATAACGCATCATACGCTAATGAAAGCATATCAGGGTTGATATGTATCAAAACTCCTTTAATCAAAACTAAGTCACGTTTATAATCTGGGCTGAATTCTAAAATAGATTTGTGATAAATCTTTATTCCTTGGATCTTCTTCAAGTTATCTACAGCTTTCTTATTTATTTCAATTGCCGAAAGTTTAACATTTGGAAGAAGCGTTTTGATTGCAATTAGATTGAGCCCTATATTTGCTCCAAATTCAATAACTGAATTGACACCTCTGGTATTATCTAAGATTTTAGAAAACATATTTATATTACCAGGTAC
>Ga0075115_10000856_pt1 | contig 15141 bp, 10 predicted proteins | sample AntAceMetag02UKH_FD_69785 | JGI IMG/M metagenome (GOLD analysis project Ga0075115, IMG submission 69785) | Saline lake microbial communities from Ace Lake, Antarctica - Antarctic Ace Lake Metagenome 02UKH | ecosystem: Environmental > Aquatic > Non-marine Saline and Alkaline > Saline | place... | reverse complement strand
GCGATTGAATTAGCTCAAAAAAACATGGTTCACAATAATATAAAAAATGCTGTTTTTTTACTTTCTGATTTTTATTCAGCTTTAGATACTAAATTTGATTTAATAATAAGCAATCCACCATATATTGCCCAAAATGAATGGGATACATTAAACCCCACAATTACCGAATGGGAAGATAGCAAAGCGCTTATTACAGATAATAATGGGTTGTTTGCATTTGAAGAAATCATTAAAAATGCTCGCGACTATTTGAAGGAAAATAAAGATTTAAAAGAACAAAACATTCCACAAGTCACACTGGAGATAGGAAAAGGACAAGAAAGCAGTGTAAAAGCACTACTTTCTGAAGAAAACTTTGAAAATATTAACATTTTCCGCGATTTAAGCGGAATTAATCGATGGATAGCTGCCTCACCCTTTTGACATTTTTGTCGATTTGGCATAAGTTTTAAAGACACTAGCCTTTGTAGGGCTAATTCTTGAGGCACTAAAATTATCTCGTTTGAGAATAATTATTTAAACTATACTAATGTATTAAATATGATTTAAAATAAATTTGAAATTGAGGGCCGGTTCATGAAAAAAAGTATAATTTTAAAATTTTCTGCTATTATCGCTGTGACGACATTAAGTCTGTCTTACACTGTCATGCAAACAATAAAAGACTATCAACACTGTTTTTTCCAAGATTTTAATTTTACAAGTGATGCTATTGATAGCATTAAACAAAAAATCGATGAAGAAAAATACGAACCTTATAAAGTTTGTAGATCATATCAAGTTTGTGATAACAAACCCGTTTCTGCTATAACAAAAACTTATTATAAAGAATATAGAAAAAAACCTGATTTCAAAAAACAAAATTTCTCCACCAAGGAAGACGAATTAAACAACATTGATACAACAATTGTTTTCACTTACAATAGCAGTGATAAAAATCACTTAACACAAAAAATCAATAAAAAAGCTAATAAGCATAACTCTGAAATAAAAAAAATAGCTTTCAATTCCAACGATAATAAACAAGAATCTAATTCTATCTTAAATGCCTAAAAATCTATAAAAAGGAGATTTCGGATGAATGCCTACATTTGTTCTGTATGTGGTTTCTTGTATGATATAGAATCTGCAGAAAAAGATATTGAAAACAATCCTATTCCATTTGAAGAATTAGATCGTGATTGGATTTGTCCAATTTGCGGCGCTAATCAAGATATTTTTGTACAAACAGTTTCGAATAGACCTCCAGATACCATTAAATCTAAATAAAATTATTACCAAAATTTCTTAGGAGAAAGAATGGCGAATCAAACTGAACCAAAAAAAAGTGGGTTTTTTAGTTTAATCAAAAATCTTTTTATCTTATTATTATTCCTTCAATTTGCTCCCACGATCATTATCAATATCAAAAATTATATTAAAGAAGCCATTACTCCAAAGTCTCAAGTTGGATTGTTAAAAGTCAGAGGTCTTATTGAAGATTCTTCTTTTTACGTAAAAAAAATTCAAAAGTTTCTCAAAGATCCAGAAATTAAAGCTTTATTATTAAAAATAGATTGTCCAGGCGGACTACCAGGAAGCAGCCAAGCAGTTTTCAGTGAATTGAAAAGATTTAAAAAAGAAAAACCTGTTGTAGTTTATGTAGAAAATGTTTGCGCTTCTGGTGGTTATTACGTAGCTGCTGCAAGTAATCACATTATTTCAACACCATCTGCTTTAATTGGCAGCATTGGAGTTTGTCTATCTTTACCTAACGTAAAAGAACGACTAAATGATTGGAAAATAAAATTTAATTACATACAAAGTGGTAAATACAAAACAATGGGCAGTCCACTAAGAGATACTACTCCTGAAGAACTAGATTTTTTACAAAATCTTTCTAATAATCATTACGAACAATTCATAAAAGACATGTCCCAAAGCAGAAATCTTGATATTCAAAAACAAAAAACATGGGCCGATGGAAAAGTTTTTGCAGGAAACGAAGCTTTAAAATTAAATTTAATAGATCAAATCGGAGCTCAAGAAGAAGCTATAGAAAAAATTAAAGAACTTGCAAAGATAGAAACTGAAATTAAATTCATACGTCCAGTTCGCCCTTCTTTTTTAGCAAGACTTTTTGGAGCAGGAGAAGAAAATGGAACTTCACCTAGCTTTTCAAGTTATATTGCAACAACATTAAGTGATATTTACGATAAATTTGTTATAAAACAAACAACTGAATGTTGTGGAAAAATAAATATTAACTAATGCTTATTTTTCTACAATCTTTAAATCTTCAACTTTGCGATACAGCGTATTTCTGCTGATTCCAAGAACTTTAGAAGCACGAAGATAATTATGTTTTGTTTCTTCTAAAACAAGACTAATTATGTATTTTTCAACTTCTTGCATAATTAAAGGATAAATGTTTCCTTTTTCATTATCCCCAATCCCACTCACCATTTTCTTAACATCCCTTTTTAAAAGCTCATACAAAGAGAACGACATATTAACCCCTATTCCCCTTTTTCAAAGTTTTTATTCATAAAGTGATTAACAAAAAATAAATCGAGAGAACAAAAAGTTGAACCTGTCTTGAATGCAAAGTCTATATTGTAAAGAAACTGATATCGATTTGCCAATTCATTTAAAGAAAAGTTTTTCCAACCTTGATTAATAAACATAAAAGGCAGTCTAAAGCTCATTGATCTAGCGCTTGCAAAGTTTTTCTGCTTTAAAAATTTTACAACATTATAAGCTTTCCAAATTTGCTCCGACCAAAAAGATACCCAAAACATTTCTGAATAATCATTGCAAACAGAACTCCAAACTTTAAAAAATGCTTCTTTTTGTCTAGAAAAAAAATATTGCGATAACAAATTTAATGAAGGTTGCACATCTACTAAGATTGAAGATAAATAATCAAAAAAATCATCTATCATCTTTGGATTTACTAGATCAAGATATTGCATCAACATACAAGACTGATCTAAAGACAAATGTTTTGCCTGTTGAAAAATTTTTTTCACTAATCCCAATTTTTTACTACCTAAATCTATATTAAAAAACTTTATAAGCTTCTCAAATAAAGATCTGTCTATATTTTCTTCTATTTCAATGAAATCCATCTTTTTAATCGGAGCTGAAACTTTGGAAGTTATTTTTTCATCATTAAGATGAAAAGCAATAAAATTTGGACCCGAATAATTAATCATAAATTTAAAAAGATCCGATTTGCCTTTTGCAGCATCTGTAGCCTTACATTCACCAAGCCAATAAAAAGTTTTTTCTCCCAAAAAACTCTGCTGAAGACTGCCAAGAAGCTTTATTTTATCAACCTGTGAAATAATGAGATTTTTATTATTAGCAGGTAAAAGTTTTTTATCATTTAAATAATTAAACAGATTGCTATAAAACAAAAATGGATAATCTTTGCCTTTAAAACAAACGATTCTCTTATTATCCCAAAATGTTTTTTTTGATGCCTGCTGGAAAAAAGATTCTAAATTCATTGTTTCAACCAATACCGCCTAAAATACTGTTCTATTTTTGGCACAGCTTTATGCATTAACTTACGATACTCAAATTCCAAAAAGTCTGACCTTTTAATGGGATCATTTGGTCTGGAAATTAAAGCATAAAAACAAAAAGTTTTTTGAGCAAGTAGATTTCTTTGCATATCAAAAGCTTCACATAATAATTCTAATTTTATTCTTCGATTATACATCAAAACATCTGGGGAAATAAATTTATATACAGGCTCTAAATTTTTTATCTTCACCTTTAAAACACAAGCATTCAAATCATTGTCTAAAAGCTCATATCCAACACTATTAAAATAATCCCATAAAGATCTATAAACAATTAAAGAAATCTCATCAAACACCAAAACATTTTTTGGCATTTGTATAAAAATGGGAACATGAACATTTTTTGCAACTTCATTGTATGGAATTTTTTTATATGCACATGAATTAAATAAAAAAAGAAGAATTATAAAAGAAAAGTTATAAAATCTCATGCAGAAAACTATGTAGTTTTATCTAATCTATTGCCTAAACTAAAAAGTGGCGCCTTCTTAGTTCTCATTACTTCAGACTCAAAATTATTTTGTTGTTTTTTCTTTAGAGTCAAATCTAAATCTTTTGAATAAGCTGAACTTATTTTAAAGATTTGATTCGATCCATCAATTGCTAAATTTTTAAGACTTTCAAAATCATCAAAAGAAAGTGGTTGTTTTTCTGCTGTACCTTGAACTTCTATTAACTTACCTGATTTAGTAATAACAAAATTAAAATCAGCTTCTGCTTGACTGTCTTCTATGTAAGACAAATCTAAAAGTAATTCTCCATTAACAACCCCAACAGAAACAGCATTAATTTGTTCCTTTAAAATATTTTGTTCAATAATTTTGGCATTTAACCAGCGTTTAATGGCTATCTCCAAAGCTAAACCTGCTGCTGTTATACTTGCAACGCGAGTGCCCCCATCTGCTTGCAAAACATCACAATCTATAATTATTGTTCTTTCTGAAAGTAAGGAAAGATCAACAACAGATCTTAAGCTACGACCAATTAATCTTGAAATTTCAACACTACGAGAATTTTTATAATGTTGAGAAGATTCACGATTTGTTCTTTTCTGAGTTGCGCAGGGTAACATTGCATATTCTGCAGTTAACCATCCAACTTTTTGTCCTCTCAAAAAACGAGGTACTCCATCCTTCAATGTAATGGAAGCTAAGACTTTTGTGTTACCAACTTCAAGTAACACACAAGCATCTGCATACCCCAAAGCATCATGTTGTACACACATGCCTCGCAGTTGATTACATTCACGACCATCATTTCTTTTGATAGACATTTTTTACCCAACACAACTCTATTATTTTAAAAATTATTTATTATGATTTTCTAACTAAGTTCTGGAGCAACTAAATATACTCGTCCAGTTTCTCTATCATAATCTCTAACTTTAACTTTTAATTTATCGTTAACTTTATAACGTTGTCCAAGTTCTCTTTGTTTATCTCTAGCTATAGTAGAAATATGCACGAGACCATCTTTTCCTGGAACTAATTCTACAAACATTCCAAAGTCGGAAATACGTCTAATTATGCCATCAAAGATTGAACCGATCTCGATTTCACCAGCTAAAACTCTAATCCACTTTTCAGCATCTTTAGAAGATTCACCATCTTTTGAATAAATCATAACAGAACCATCATCTTCGATATCAATCTGAGTCCCTGTTTTTAAAATAATTTCTTTAATTATTTTGCCTCCAGGTCCAATAATAGCTCCAATTTTTTCTGGAGATATCTTGAAATTTGTAACGCGTGGAGCAAGAACAGAAAGACTTGTTCGAGGTACAGTCATAACTTTTTGCATCTCTTTTAAAATATGCAATCTAGAAACTTTTGCTTGTTCTAATGCTTTTGCCAACAGTTCTTTTGTCAAACCAGCTTTAGCTTTGATATCCATCTGAACAGCCATGATACCTTTTTCTGTTCCGGTTATCTTAAAATCCATAAGACCAAAGGCATCTTCAGTACCTGTAATATCTGAAAATATATGAAATTTATCTGAAGAATCTTTCATCAATCCCATAGCAATACCACTTACCATATCATTAATTGGTACGCCTGCATCCATCAACGCCAATGTTGTTGCGCAAACAGTTGCCATAGAAGATGAACCATTTGATTCTAAAACATCAACAACCGAACGAATTGTATAGGGAAATTTTTCTCTACTAGGTAAAACATTATAAAAAGAATTTTCAGCCAAATAACCATGACCAATTTCGCGCCTTGAAACAGAACGCATCATTCTAACTTCACCAACGGAAAAAGGAGGCATATTATAATGTAGCATAAAATGCTTTTCTATTGGATCTCCGATCAAAAGTTCAATTTTTTGAGCATCTTGAGCTGTTCCTAATGTTATATTAGCTAAACCTTGGGTTTCTCCCCTTTGAAACATTGCAGAACCATGCGTACACGGTAAAACAGCAACTTCAATTTCAATTGGCCTGACTTCATCTAACTTACGCCCATCAAGTCTAGTTCCTTTTTTAGCAACCTCATCTGGCAAAACTTCTTTAAGGAGTGAACTAAAAAGAAATAAAACTATAGACTTAGAAATCTTACCGGATTCAATATCTTCGTTAAAGTTGGCTAACAAATCTGTACGAAGTTTATCCATACCTTCTCGACGTTCCAACTTCTTAGAAGCAAAAAGAACTTGTACAAAATCTACAGGAAAAGAGTCTTTAATTTTTTTCTTCCATCCATCCCAATCAAATGTTTCTTTTAATTCTTTTTTATCTACATTTAATTGTTTCTGGATATCAAGCTGCCAATCAATCTGAACTTTTATTTGCTCATGAGCATGAAACATTAAATCAATTAATTCTTTTTCTGAAAGATTGTTACTATGCCCCTCAACCATGCAAATACCATCTTGAGTTCCAGCAATAATGATGCTAACATCTGATTTTGAAAAATCTTCTGCTCCCAAATTAAATATCCATTTTCCATCAACTCTACCAACTTTTACAGCTCCAACAGGACCATAAAAAGGAAGATCTGAAATGGTTAAAGCCAAAGAAGAACCAATAAGAGCTAATATATTTGTTGGAAATTTTCCATCAGCAGAATAAACACTAGATAATAACTGAACTTCATTAAAATAATATGATGGAAACAATGGACGAATTGGACGGTCAATTAAACGTGAACCCAAAATTTCTGCATCAGATAATCCTCTTTCTCTTTTAATATATCCACCAGGAAACTTACCTGCAGCAAAAGCACGTTCTCTATATTCAACAGTTAAAGGGAAAAAGCCCATAAAATCTTTTGGCTCTTTACTTGCAACTACCGTTGATAAAACAATGTTATTACCACTTTTAATCCAGGCGGCGCCATTTGCTTGGCAAGCATATTTACCAATCTCAACTTCCAAACCCAACTGTGGCAAACTAAAAGTTTTTTGCATAAATCTACCTTCTTATTTTCACATCAATAAAAAATAATTTTAAAATTATATAAATAATCCAACTAACAAAGTTAGACAATTAAATATGTAAACACAAACAAATAATTAATAAAAACAATCAAACAGATAATAATAACAATTGTTTATCTGATGGAAAATAACGCCTAGATTATTATTAAAGAAAAATCTTTAAATATATCCATTCTCTTTTAATCTTTGCATTACAGTTTCATAACCGATTTTATCATTTTTTTTGAGATATCTATAAAACACACGTCTTTTTCCAACTAATTTAACCAAGCCGAAGCGAGAATGCTTATCTTTTGGAAAAAGTTTTAAATGCTTAGCTATTTGACTAATTCTTTCAGATATAAGTGCAATCTGTACTTCACTTGAACCTGTATCTTTATCTGACTTAGCAAACTTATTTATAATATCGCTTTTGGTATCCTTACCTAACATTACAAAGTACTCCACAACAAATTGTTTTTATATTTTTACCAATAATCTTAATCAACATTTCAAACAAACTTAAATACAAAGTTTATTTTAACTGGTAGGCACGAGCGGACTCGAACCGCTGACCCTTGCTACGTCAAAGCAATGCTCTACCACCTGAGCTACGCGCCTATAAGTATCATGTCAAACAACCGACCACGTATCAGCCCAAAGAAACATTCTCCAAACCAACCTCTAATTCCTCTTCTTCTCTAGCCTGTTTCTCTAAATCTGAAACTTCTTCTCCTAAATATTTTAATTTAAAGGAAGGAATTCCTGTGCCTGCAGGTATGATTCTACCAATTAAAACGTTCTCTTTCAAGCCATAAAGGCAATCAACCTGACCTGTAATTGAAGCTTCTGTTAATACTCTAGTTGTTTCTTGGAAAGAAGCAGCTGACAAGAAACTTTCTGTGCCCAAAGAAGCTTTTGTTATTCCCATCAAAATGGGTCTAGCTATTGCTATTTTTTTACCATCTTTTGCCATTAACTTATTAACAGCTTGCAAGTGTCTCTTATCAACTCGGTCACCTACTCCAAAATTTGTATCTCCTGGATCAGTAACACAAACTTTTCTAAGCATTTGTCGTACTATCAATTCGATATGCTTATCATCAAGTTCAACGCCTTGCAGTCTATAAATTTCTTGAACTTCTTTGACTAAGTATTTTTGAAGCTCTTCAGGTCCAAGAATTTTTAAAATATCATGAACATTTGGAACACCTGAAGTTAAAGCATCACCAGCTTTTACTGATTCACCATCTTCAACATTTAAATGCTTACTTCTAGGAACATTATATTCAAAAACTTCGTCTTCTTCAGTTGTAACGGTAATTCGTCTTTGGCCTCTGTGTAATCCACCAAATTTAATTACACCATCAACTTCACTAATAAAAGCTGTATCTTTTGGAACTCTTGCTTCAAAAAGTTCTGCAACCTTAGGCAAACCACCTGTAATATCTTTTGTTCTTTTTTCTTCCCTTGGTAATCTTGCCACCACATCACCAGCCAAGACTTTTACACCATCTTTAACTGTTAAAGCAGCTTTAGTAGGCAAGAAATATCTAGCTTCTTCGTTGCCATCTTTATCCAAAATAGCTATACACGGCTGACGTTTTTCTTCTCTTCTTTCAAGAATAATTTTGCTAGATTTACCGGTCACTTCATTGTATTTTACTTGATAGGTAACATTTTCAATTAAATCAACAAATTGAACTGTTCCTTCTTTCTCAGTCATTATGACTTTATGAAGATCCCAATCAACAATTTTTTGTCCTTTGGAAATTTTGCTTCCATCTTCCACAAACAAATGTGAGCCATAACTTAATTTAAATTCTTCTAATTCACGACCATCGTCAGCAACAACAGCAAGCCTAGACTTACGATTCATCACTACCGATTTTCCATGACGATCTTTAATTAACAGAACCCCTTTATATCTAACGGTACCGTTAACTCTTGCAATAAATTGATTTTGTTCAACCAAACCACTAGCAGTACCACCAATGTGGAAAGTTCTCATTGTTAACTGAGTTCCTGGTTCACCAATAGATTGAGCTGCAATAATTCCAACAGCAGTTCCAACATCAACTAACTTACGTGTTGATAAATCCATTCCATAACACTTAACACAAACACCTCGTTTGGATTGGCATGTCATAACAGATCTAACAGCAACTTGAGTAACAGCTGAATCTTTTATTTTGTCCATAATATCGTCAGTAATCAATTCACTTTGCTTTACTAACAATTTTCCAGTTATAGGATCTTTCAAGTCTTCAGCAACAACTCGTCCTAAAATTCTTTCTTCTAATGGTTCTATAATTTCGCCAGATTCCTTGAGGTCTTCTATTAAAACATACCCCAATGTATTACAATCTTGCTGTGTTATTACAACATCTTGTGCAACATCAATTAATCGACGAGTTAAATATCCAGAGTCAGCAGTTTTTAAAGCCGTATCAGCTAAACCTTTTCTTGCTCCGTGAGTGGAAACGAAATATTCAAAAACATTCAAACCTTCTTTAAAGTTTGCCACAACGGGAGTTTCCATAATATCGCCAGAGGGTTTTGCCATTAATCCACGCATACCAGCCAACTGTCTAATCTGCTGTCTTGAACCCCTCGCCCCAGAATCTAACATCATGAATACAGGATTAAATGGAATATCTTTCTTTTCTTTATTTGCAAATGAAAGATTATCTAATTCTTCTAAGCCAGAAATCATTGCATTCGAAACAAGCTCTGTTGTTCTTGCCCAAACCTGAATTACCTTGTTATAGCGCTCTCCATTTGAAATTGCACCATCTCGGTAAAGAACCTCAGCTTTTTCAACTTCTTTATAAGCTTTTTTAACAATTTCAGTTTTTCCTTCTGGAATCACTAAATCATCAACACAAAGAGAAATTCCACCGATTGTTGCATGCAAAAAACCTAATTTTTTAATTTTATCTAAAGTAACAACGGTTTTTTCTAATCCAAACATTCTAAAAATTTTGGAAATAAGTTTAACTAAATCTTTCTTTTTAACAGCCTTATTTATCCATTCAAATGGCGTTTCTTCAGGTAAAGATTCATAAATCAAAACTCTTCCAACAGTTGTATCTACAAAAGTTTTTAAGTTTAATCTTAACTTAATAGGAGCTTGAACATTAATTTGACCATGTTGATAAGCAAAAATAACTTCTTGAATGCTAGAAAAAACTAAGCCTTCGCCTTTAACATTTTTTCGCCCTTTAGACATGTAATACAGCCCTAAAACCATATCCTGTGAAGGCGTTGCCAACGGACGACCATTTGATGGAGATAAAATATTATTTGATGAAAGCATAAGCTTATCAGCTTCTTCACGAGCTCTCTTGCTCAATAAAACGTGCACAGCCATTTGATCACCGTCAAAATCTGCGTTAAAAGCCGCACAAACCATTGGGTGAACTTTAATAGCTTTTCCCTCAACCAATACTGGATAGAAAGCTTGAATTCCAAGCCTGTGAAGAGTTGGCGCACGATTTAATAATACAGGCCTATTTTGTACAACAGCTTCTAAAGCTTCCCAAACTTCTGCCGACATGTTTTCAACCATTCTCTTGGCAACTCTTAAGTTTGGAGCAAGCTCTCTTTGCTGCAATTCAAGATAAACAAAAGGTTTAAATAATTCTAAAGCCATAACTTTAGGCAAACCACACTGAGAAAGGTGTAATTCTGGATCAACAACAATTACAGATCTTCCAGAATAATCAACACGTTTACCCAATAAGTTTTGTCTAAACCTACCTTGTTTACCTCGTAACATTTCACTTAAAGATTTAAGAGGTCTTTTATTTGATCCTCTTACAGGCTGTCCTCTTCGACCATTATCAATTAATGCATCAACAGCCTCTTGAAGCATTCGTTTTTCATTTTTTATAATTACGCCAGGAGCACCTAGCTCTATTAAGCGACGTAATCTTATATTTCTATTTAATACTCTTCGATATAAATCATTTAAATCAGAACTTGCAAAACGTCCACCTTCTAATGGAACCAAAGGACGAAGATCTGGCGGAATAACAGGCAATACTTCCATTATAACCCACTCAGGTCTAATATTTGCATGCAATAATCCAGATAAAACTTTATTTCGCTTTGCTAATTTATGCTTAACAGCAACAGAAGTAGTTTGAGTATACTCTTCTTCAATCTTACGAACTGCAAAACTTAGATCCATTAATGAAAGGAGAGAGTGAATAGCTTCTGCGCCCATGTCTGCTTTAAAAGTAGTATCATCTGGGTGCGCTTCAAGATATTCTTCATATTCTTGAGCAGATAAAAGAACCTTTGGAGGATAAGGGGAAGTTCCCTGATTTATAACAATATAACTATCGAAATAAATAACACGTTCCAAGTCTCTTACAGTCATACTTAAAATTAAACTTAAGTAACTTGGAATTCCCTTTAAATACCAAATGTGACAAACAGGAGAGACAAGATTAATATGTCCCATTCGTTCTCGTCGCACTTTTGATTGAATAACTTCAACACCGCACTTTTCACATGTAACACCACGGTGCTTCATACGCTTATATTTTCCGCAGTTACATTCCCAGTCTTTAACTGGGCCAAATATACGCGCACAAAACAATCCATCTCGCTCTGGCTTTAGTGTACGATAATTGATTGTTTCAATTTTTTTTACTTCGCCATAAGAAAGAGACTTAACCTTTTCAGGGGAAGCAACACCAACCTTCATCGCATTAAATTGAGATGTATTAATATATTCTCTAAATCTTTCTAGTATTCTATTATTCACCAGCTTGCTCCTTGCCTGTTTTAAATAGATCTACTTGTAAACCTAAACTCTGTAGCTCTTTTACCAACACGTTGAAAGATTCAGGTATTCCAGGCTCTGGAATATCATCCCCTCGAACGATCGCTTCATACGCCTTAATTCGTCCATTTACATCATCGGATTTAACAGTCAACATTTCTTGTAAAGTATAAGCTGCACCATATGCATACAAAGCCCATACTTCCATTTCTCCAAGTCGTTGACCACCGAACTGAGCCTTACCACCCAAAGGTTGCTGTGTAATTAATGAATATGGCCCAACGGAACGAGCATGCAATTTATCATCAGCCAAGTGATTTAATTTCATCATATAGATATTTCCAACAGTCACAGGCTGATCAAAAACGTCTCCCGTTTGACCATCGTAAAGCTTGTAAGCTCCACTTTCAGATAAACCCAAATCCCTTAATAAAGGAATAATTTCTTTTTCATAATTAGCACCATCAAAAATTGGAGTTTTTGTTGCTACTCCGTTTTCTGCGGTTTTATGTGCAAGATCCATCACAGAATCTTTACCGCTATCTTTTTCTATGCTATTAATTATTTCTTTTCCGTAGAAATCTGAAAGTTTCTCTTTTATGGCACTATAGCTAAGTTCATTTAATTTTTTAGCAAAATCATTACCAAGTTTTTTACCCGCCATTCCAAGAATTGTTTCAAGGATCTGTCCAACATTCATACGACCAGGAACACCAAGAGGATTTAAAACAATATCAACAGAAGTACCATCTCTCATGTAAGGCATATCTTCTCTATTAACAATTTGAGAAACCACACCTTTGTTACCATGTCGTCCGGCCATTTTATCACCAACTGATATATGTCTTCTTGTTGCAACATATACCTTGATCATCTTTAAAACACCAGAGGGAAGTTCGTCACCTTTTCTGAACTTGCTCAACTGATCTTCTTTTAAAGCAGTTAAAACTTGAACCTGATTTTTTAAAATTTCTTTATATTCTTTTATTTTTGTACTGATTATTTTATCTACTACATCTAAACTTAATAACTCACCAGCACTTAAAACTTCTAGTTTTAACTTAGAACATACTCCTTTTTCAGCAAACTTTTTAAGTTTAGCACTGTTAGCAGGAGTACCTTCGAGCAATTCACAAACTTTCTTTTTAATTCCTTCTTCTAAAATAGAAAGATGGCAATTAAAGTTTTCTTCTGTCTTTTCAGTTGCTTTTTGAACAAAATCTTTATATCGCTTATCTTTTCGGATACCACTTCTAGAAAACATTTTAATACCAATAACGGTAGCCTCTACTCCAGGTGGAACCCTTAAAGAAGTATCTCTAACTTCTCTAGATTTTTCTCCAAAAATTGCTCTTAATAATTTTTCTTCAGGAGAAACTTGTACGTCACCTTTTAAAGTAACCTTACCAACTAAAATATCTCCAGGTATCACACGAGTACCTACTTTGACAATCCCATCATCATCTAAAGCTTCTAAGTCTTTTTCGCTAACGTTTGGAATATCTCTTGTAATTTCTTCAGCTCCGAGTTTTGTATCTCTAGCGTCAACTACAAATTCTTCCACGTGTACAGAAGTGTATACATCCTCACTAACTAATCGTTTACTGAGTACAATAGCATCCTCAAAGTTATATCCGTGCCACGGCATAAAGGCCACTAGGATATTACTTCCCAAGGCTAATTCGCCATCAACTACAGCTTGACCATCAGCTAAAATGTCACCTTTTTCAATTTTATCACCAACTTTTACTGTAGCTAAAAAATGAATCCACGTGTTATGACTAGAACGACCGAACTTTTTCAGACTATAAATATCAATTGGCTTAGAAAACCATTTTTTCTCATTACCTGAAATTTCTTTGGATCGTACAACTATTTTATCAGCTGAAACATATTCAATTGTTCCTGCATTTCTGGCAAGAAGTGATGTTCCATATGTAGAACCAATTTCTTTTTCCATGCCAGTTCCAACCAAAGGAGCTTGACACTGTATTAAAGGAACAGCCTGACGTTGCATGTTAGAACCCATTAAAGCTCTATTCGCATCATCATGCTCTAAGAATGGAATCAAAGAAGTTGCAACAGAAACTAACTGTCTTGGAGAAGCATCCACATAGTTAACATCTTTAGAATCTATAGATATAATATTTCCGTTTTTTCTAACTAATACATGGTCTTGCTTTAAGTGACCCTTTTTATCTACGGGAGTAGCTGCTTGCGCAATGCTTTTTCCTACTTCTTGAAACGCATCCAAGTATAAAACGTCATCTTTTACTTCACCTTTTATAACAGGCCTGTATGGAGTTTCAACAAAGCCTAAACTGTTTACTTTTGCATAAGTAGCAAGAGAAGCAATAAGACCAATATTTTGACCTTCAGGAGTTTCAATTGGACAAATTCTACCATAGTGAGAAGTGTGAACGTCTCTAACTTCAAACGTTGCTCTTTCTCTTGTAATACCACCGGGTCCTAATGCAGACAAACGCCTTTTGTGAGCCATTTCCGCCAAAGGATTAGTTTGATCCATAAACTGTGATAATTGACCTGTTCCAAAAAACTCTCTTAAGACAGCAGCCAAAGGCTTTACATTTAAAAAGTCATATGGCATTAAAGCTGCATAATTTTCTTGAAGTCTTAATCTTTCTTTTATTATTCTTTCTACACGAGCTAAACCAGTATAAAGTTGGCCTTGCAATAATTCTCCAACCAATCTGACAGCCCTATTTCCTAAGTGATCAATATCGTCTAGCTCACCTTCACCACGTTCTTTAAGACCAATTAAATATTTAATTGTTGAAATAACGTCTTCACGTGTTAAATGAGTAACTGATTCGTCTATTTCTAAGCCCAACTTTCTATTGGTACGAATACGACCAACAATAGTTAAATCATAATATCGTGTATTAAAGAAAAGATTATTAAAATACTCTTCCATAATTTTAGCAGAAGGAATATCACCAGGTCTTAGCTTAGAATAAACTTCCTTAAGAGCATCTTCATAACTAGAAACACGATCTTGAGCAAAAGTCAGTGCAATGGTTGGTTGAAAAACATATCCAGAAGAATGGATTACTTTAATAGAACAATCACCAACATTGGAAATATTATCAATGAGTTCTTCTGTGAGAATTGCACCTTGCTGCGCTACTATTTCTCCAGTCTGTGAATCAACAATATCTTGAGCCAAAATACGATTTAATAAACTATTCTCTCTAACAAAAAGATGTTTAACACCTTCTTTTGAAAATTTATCAAGCATTTGCTGAGTAAAACGTTGACCAACAATGAACTTGCCTTCTAATGTTTTTGGCAAAGCCCCAAATTCTAAACGTTGTCCAATTAACTCTTTCCCAA
>Ga0075115_10000854_pt1 | contig 15147 bp, 13 predicted proteins | sample AntAceMetag02UKH_FD_69785 | JGI IMG/M metagenome (GOLD analysis project Ga0075115, IMG submission 69785) | Saline lake microbial communities from Ace Lake, Antarctica - Antarctic Ace Lake Metagenome 02UKH | ecosystem: Environmental > Aquatic > Non-marine Saline and Alkaline > Saline | place... | reverse complement strand
CTTGGAGGAAATCTTGATGAAGTTATATCAGTAGCACAAAAAGCTATAGATAATACTAAAAGTGTAGGAATAGGACTTACTCCTTGCACAATCCCTGCATTGGGGAAACCTAATTTTGTAATTGAAGAAGGTAAAATGGAATTGGGAATTGGACATCATGGGGAGCCCGGAATTAAAGTAACTGATCTTAAAACCGCTGACGAAATGGCGGAAATTATGCTTGATATTATACTTCCTGACTTGCCCTTTGTTTCTAATAACGAAGTAGTTGTATTAATTTCAGGATTGGGAGCAACTCCGGTTATGGAGCTTTATATACTATATGCAAAAATAGCTGAAATTCTTGCTCACAAAAATATTAAAATATATCGACCGTACGTTGGAGATTATTTTACTTCTCTTGATATGATGGGAGTAACTGTTACGCTTATGAAAGTTGATGATGAATTAAAAGAATTAATTGATCTTAATGCAAATTCAATGGGTTTTAAACAATAGTAAATATTGTAGGGGATGAGAAATGCAGTATTTTTTAAATAACAAAGGCGTAGTAATTATTTATGACTTAATTAAGACAATACAAGATAATGCACTATATTTGAGTGAAACAGATGGTGCTATAGGTGATGGAGATCACGGAATTAATATGAATAAAGGTTTTGCGCTGTGTAAAGAGAGATTAATTGGTGAACAAATCAACCTATCTATGGGGTTAAACATTTTAGGGGAAATTCTACTAAACGAAATAGGGGGTGCTATGGGTCCCCTGTACGGGATGTTTTTTATCGGAATGTCAAGTGCATGTAATAATAAAAAGAAAATTGATCCAATTGTATTTAAAGGTATGTTGGAAGCAGCAGTTTTAGGTATAAGAGAAATTAGTGAAGCAAAAATTGGTGATAAAACAATGATGGATACACTTACCCCAGCAGTAGAAGCATATAAAACCGCTATTAATAATAGAGAAAGTTTTATAGAAGCTCTGGAAGAAATGAAAATTGCGGCTAAAAAGGGAAAAGAATCCACCAAAGAACTTATTGCAAAAGTAGGAAGAGCAAGTAGACTTGGAGAACGTTCCAGGGGTTTTTTAGACGTAGGTGCAGTCTCAAGCTGGTTAATATTAAGATCAATAGCAGATTCTATAATACAAATTATAACAAATAAATGGTAAAAATATGGAATTATAACACAATAATATTAAAATATAAAATTGCAATATATTGGCTTTCAGAGAACCCAAGAAGGGTAATTTAGGTTAAAAAATTCACCTTCAAGCCTATAAAAAACCAATAAAAGGAGTAGAAATTTATCAATAACTTTCCTAAAGCCCTTATTAGATGGGGGTTTTGAGGATGGAGGTCAAGAATAAAATAGAGGTGCTCAAAAAGCCTTGTAAGACAAGAGTTTTAGAGTTTCCCAAAAGGCACCCAATAATAATAGCGAGGGGGTGATTTTATACGACCATTGAATTTTGTGAATTGGCATAAATAAAAAAAGTAAAAAAAAGGAGAATAATAAAATGAAAAAACGAATATTGTGGTTGATGGTAGCAATAATTATTGTATCTTTTGCAACTGTTGTGGTTTCTGCTGCTGATTTTGACTGGAGAAAACATGAAGGAACTGAGCTCAATATCTTCATGTGCAAGCATCCATATGCAGAAGGGGTACTTGCTGCAATTCCAGAATTTGAAGCATTGACTGGAATTAAGGTTAATTCAGAAGCAATTTCAGAAGATGAATTTTTTGATAAATCAATGATAATGTTATCTGCTGGTTCAAAAGATGTGGATGTATTAATGGCTGGTGTAATGCAGCTATGGACTTATGCCCCCGCAGGATATATTGAACCTTTAGAAGGGTATATTGCTGACCCTGCTTTGACAAATCCGGATTATGACTTTGAAGATATTTTTGAAAAATTAAGAGAAGGTACTCAATGGGATACGGTTGATGGCCATCCAGTCGGAACAGGATCACAGTGGGCAATTCCTCTTGGTTTTGAGCAGATGGCACTCATTTATAGAGCTGATCTGTTTGAAAAATACGGCATTAAAGTTCCAAATACTTTACCGGAGGTTTATGAAGCAGCAAAGATACTCAGTGAAAATGAGCCAGATATAACTCCTTTTACTCATCGTGGTCTTAGGTCCTGGAATTTGTGTCATACCGGTCCCATAAGTATGATTACTAACTATGGCACTAGTGATTTTGACGAGAACTTACAACCAGCTATGGGAACACCAGAAGGTCTTGCATTTCATAAGGTTTTTGTTAAGTTGCTCCAAGATTATGGACCAAAGCAATGGATAGGCCATGAATGGTATGATGTTCTGGCAGATTTAGCAGCTGGTTCAGCAGCAATGGCGGTAGATGCAGATATTTTAGGTTCTTTTGCAGTTAATGCTGAGGATACTGCAGTGGGCAAACCAGGTATGCTTAAGTGGGCACCTGTTCCTACTAAGCCAGGCGGAGATAAGCATATGGCTAACCTTTGGATATGGAATATTGCTATGAACGCAGCTTCTGAGAAAAAAGAAGCAGCATGGTACTTTATGCAGTGGGCTACTGGCAAAGAAAATGACTTGAGGGGTGCAACCGCAAAAATGAATCCTGTAAGAGAATCTAGCTGGCAGAATAAAGAGCTCCTTGCAGAGATTGAAGCCAAGTTTCCGACTTATATAGAAACATTTATGTATTCAATAAATAATTGCTCTGTATTGTTTACTCCCCAAGTAAGAATGGTTGAAAGAAACACGTTGTGGGCTGTAGCCTTACAAGAAATGTTTGGTGGTGCAGATGTTGAGAAGAGATTAGCAGAACTTGTTGAAGAATTAACGATAAAATAAAAAGATAGTTAGAAGGTTGGACATGTTAATCTATAATTGTATAACAAAATATAAGAGGTTAACATGTCCATTTTAAAGCAAGAGGCATTTTTTTTGGAGGAAAAGACATGAATGGAAGTACTTTTAAATCTAAATTATCTGAAAAGGGGCCAATAATTGCACTTTTACCTGCATTGTTGGTATTAATACTTATATTAGTGCCGTTTGGTTACAGTATTTACTATTCTTTAACTGATAAAACTTTAATATGTAAAGATGTCCATTTTGTAGGTTTTGGTAATTATTTAAAGTATTTTAGCAGTGGTTTGTTCTGGAACAATATTAAAATTACATTTTCTTATGTTTTTTTGGCACTTTCACTTGAATTTATTTTGGGATTTATCATTGCCCTTGCATTAAACCAGGATACCTGGCTGGGGAAGATTTTAAGACCATTTTTACTTTTTCCATTAATGATTTCTCCGATTATAGGCACTCTTATGTGGAAACTAATGATGAATCCTGAATATAGTGTGTTAAATTATATTTTAAGTCCATTTGGTATTTCGAGAGAATTTAATTGGGCTGGGACTGCTAGCTATGCTTTGTATTCGGTAGTATTAATCGATGTTTGGATGTTTACCCCATTTTTTGCTGTTATAATATTAGCAGGCTTAAAGGGCATATCTCCGAGAATTCTTGAAGCTGCCAGCGTAGATGGATTAAGTAAACGGACATCCTTTACAAAAATTACACTTCCATTTCTTAAACCTTATATGATTATATGCTTAGTTTTTAGATTTATTGAGTCGATAGGTCAATTTGATATTATTTTTGGTTTAACGAGGGGTGGGCCAGGTAGTGCAACAATGAATTTTCAAATTGAAGCTTATACCCAGGCATTTAGTTACTATAATTTAGGATATGGGTCGGCTATTATGCTGGTTATGTGGTTAATTGTATTTATTGTTGTTAACTGGTTAATTAAATATTGGCATAAATCGAAAGAACAGTTAAGATAAAAATTTAAGTTAGGATTTTATGCTCTTAATTATAGAAAGGATAAATAATGAATAAAAGAAAAAAAGTAGGAAAAAATATTTTTGTAAATTTATTAAGTTATATAGTGTTAATAGTAAGTTTTTCCTTTTTATTATTTCCTGTATATTGGATTTTTACTATGGCAATAAAGACTAATCCTGATATTCTTAGTTATCCACCTAAGTTTTTTTTCCAGCCTACTATTAAAGGGTTTCAATATATATTAGGTTTAACAAAAACAGTGGGAGCAACAGGTGTTTCGGCTGGTGTTGAATCATTCTTTTTATTGGGCATTAAAAACAGTATAATTGTTGTGGTAATTTCTGTCTTAATGTCTTTAGCTATTGGCTTGCCAGCAGCATATGTATTAGCCAGATATGATATAAAAGGTAAAGAGAATATAGCTTTTACAATTCTTAGTTTTAGATTCGCCCCTCCCCTCTTGGTTATTATACCTCTTTATTTATTGTTTACCAAAATAGGTCTGTACAACTCTTATTTTTCCCTGATTTGGGTATATCAACTGATTGCTTTACCTATGATAGTATGGATTGTAAGAGGATATATGGAAGAAATTCCCATAGAAGTTGAGCAAGCAGCAATAGTTGATGGATATTCAAAGATTTGGATTTTTTTTAGAATAGCATTACCTTTAGCTAAAGCTGGAATTGCTGCAGGAACCCTTTTGGCCTTTATTTATTGTTGGAATAATTTTATATTTGGAATGATATTGGCTACGGTGAAAATACAACCCGTGACTGTTCAAGCAATGAGATACCTTACTCCTGATGCTATCATGTTTAGAGAAGTTGCTGCTATATGTATTGGAGCGGCTTTGCCCTTGTTAATTCTTTCAATTTTCTTGCAACGATATTTAATTTCTGGTTTGAGCATGGGTGCCATAAGAAGATAATTAATTAGAAGTTTGTTTTGATGGATGGTATACTTTTTAACTTGTTGTGTCTACAATATTTAATATTAATCAAATTTTGGAGGCTAAAATGCCAAGGATATCATTAGAGAATGTTACAAAGAAATTTAAAGAATTAGTTGCACTTAATAATTTATCCTTTGAGATTAAAGATGGAGAATTTTTTGTTATCCTTGGACCTTCTGGGGCTGGCAAGACTACATTTTTAAAAGTAATTGCTGGATTGGAGATTCCAGAAAATGGTAAAATTTATTTTGATGGAAATTTAATAAATCATGTTGCTACACCTAATAGAGATGTTGCTTTAACATTTGAAAACTACTCTTTATATCCACACTTCACAGTTTTTAATAATATTGCAACTCCGCTTAAATCATCAGTACAGAAAAACAAATACAATAAAAAGCAAATACAGGAAAAAGTAGACAAACTTACCAAGATGTTAAGCATAAACCATTTGTTGAATAGACTGCCTTCAGAATTAAGTGGTGGGCAAAAACAAAGAGTAGCTCTAGGCAGAGCATTAATAAAAGAGCCTCAGGTATTATTATTAGATGAACCACTAGCCCATGTAGATGCTAAGATAAGAAATCAATTAAGGACCGAGTTTCATTTTTTAAAAGAAAAATTTAGAACTACTACTATATATACAACTCATGACTATAAAGAAGCCATTTCTCTTGGAGACAGAATGATGGTATTAAATAAGGGAGGAATAGAACAAATTGGGATTCCTGAAATAATTTATAATTTTCCAAAAAATACAAAAGTTGCTTTGGCTGTAGGATGGCCGGAAATAAATTTATTTGATTGTACAGTTGATTTTGAAAATAGCCAGTTATACTGTCCTAAAGGAGATTTTGTCTTTAATATTTCTAGTAATGTTTTAAAACATTTGAAAATTTATGGAAAAAGTGAATATATAGTGGGAATCAGGCCGCATTATATAGGCTTTTCAGATAAACCTTCAGATACGTATAGTGTAAAGGCTATTTGTGGAACGCCAGAAGTTCTTGATAATCAGTTGGTGTTTTTTGCAAAAGTCAAAAACTTAGATCTAAATATATCAACTCATGACCCGGATTTATCTCTAAAATATGAACAGGAACTATGGTTAGGTTTTGATGATCAATCATTAATATTTTTTGACAAGGAAACAAATGAGAATATTAAATTAAAAGAGTAAAGGGGTTTTTTTATGGCGTCAGTTTCACTAAAAAATGTGTATAAATATTATGAGAGCAAAAAGGGAAGAGTCGAAGCAGTTAAAAACTTAAATCTTGATATAAAAGATAAAGAAATTATGTCTTTGTTGGGCCCATCTGGTTGTGGGAAAACTTCTACTCTAAGGATGATAGCCGGTATCGAGGATATTTCCAAAGGAGCATTGTACATAGGTGGTATTCTTTCGAATGATCTGACTCCCTCAGAAAGAAATATTGCACTTGCATTTGAAGATTATGCATTATATTTTCATTTGACGGTTAAGGAAAACATTGCACTTTGTTTACAAGCAAAAAAAATAAAACCTAATATAATTGTAAAGAAAATTAAGGAAGTAAGTGAAATGTTGGGAATTGAAGATATCCTTGATTTGAAAACAACCGCCTTAAGCGGAGGGCAACAGCAAAGAGTATCATTAGCACGTGCATTGGTGAGAGACCCATCTATATTTTTACTGGATGAACCAATTTCACATATTGAAACAGAAAAAAGGTATCAAATATTAGCTGAAATAAAAAAGATAAATCTTGAATTTGGTTCAACCATGTTATATGTGACACACAATCAGACAGAAGCTGTTGCTGTGAGTAAAAAAATCGGAATTATGAATTTTGCAGAATTACAGCAAGTAGGTACAAGAGATGAAATTTACAATAATCCCATCAATCTTTTTGTTGCAAATTTTGTTGGCGAACCTCCAATGAATATTATGAAATGTAAAATTATTTCAGAGGAAGATGTTATTATTCTGAAAGTTGAAAATTGTTCACTTAAATTTATTCCAGAGGTTAAAATAGTTAAGAAGTTACATGAATTAAATTTAAAAGAAGCAATTCTTGGTCTGAGGCCGCAAAATATTTACATAAGAAGGCTATCTAATAAACAGAAGTCTGTCAAGGGAATTATTGAAGTAATAGAATTTTTAGGTGAAGATGTAAATCTGGTTTTAAGAAGTGGAGATCAGAAATTTTCTGTCTATTGCAGTACTGATGCGGGATTTAAAAAAGATAAAGAGATGGAGTTATTTTACGATCAACACAGATTACATTTGTTCCACCCTAAAACAGAAAAAGTAATTAGTATATAATTATAATAGAATATAGTTATATTAAAATATTACTTTTATAAAGTTGTTAAGTAATGCTTAACCTAATAAAATAAAGGAAGAAATTAGCAATACCGTTTAAGGAGAAAGAGTATTATTTTTTATATATAAGGAATAATTATATTTATTATAAGATATTATAATTAAGAAGGAGGATTATTATGTCAAGATTGCCTGTAAAAATGCAAGCACTCGTTGCGTATGCACCGGGAGACTATCGGTTAGAGGAAGTTGATACTCCGAAAGCAGGCGAAGGCGAAATTGTTATCAAAGTCGAAGCTTGTGGAATATGTGCGGGAGACCTAAAAGCCGAGCATGGGGCGCCGAGTTTTTGGGGGGGAGAAGGAAGTCCATCATATATTAAGGCACCAATGATTCCAGGACATGAGTTTGTAGGTAATATCGTAGAAATGGGTTCCAAGGTAAAAGGAAATTTTAATATCGGTGATAGGGTGATATCAGAACAGATTGTTCCCTGTTGGGAATGTAAATTTTGTAAAACGGGAAGACATTGGATGTGTCAAAAACATGATGTATATGGATTTCAAAATAATGTAAATGGCGGAATGGCAGAATATATGAAATTTCCCAAAGAAGCAATAAATTATTCTGTGCCGGAAGATATTCCGATTGAAAAAGCGATTCTAATTGAACCATACGCTTGTTCAAAGCATTGTGTTGACAGGGCAAACATTAGAAATGAAGATTTTGTTGTATTATCTGGAGCAGGAACCCTTGGTCTCGGAATGGTAGGAGCTATCAGAATGAGGAATCCAAAAAAATTTGTAGTATTGGACTTAAAAGAAAATCGGTTAGAGCTTGCTAAAAAATTTGGTGCCGACATCGTAATGAATCCAGCTAAGGAAGATGTTGTTAAAAAAATAATTGAAATGACTGATGGTTATGGTTGTGATGTCTATATTGAAGCAACAGGTCATCCAAAGAGTGTACAACAAGGACTTGAGGCAATTCGAAAAATGGGTACATTTGTAGAATTTAGTGTTTTTGGAGATCTAACGACAGTGGACTGGAGTATTATAAGTGATAGAAAAGAATTAAATTTATACGGGTCTCATCTTAGCCCATATTGCTATGAGCCCGTTATTGAATGGATTAGAAATAATAATATGCCGACAGAAGGGGTTGTTACTCATAAATTACCACTAAAAGATTGGAAAAAAGCTTTTGAAATAGCTGGGAAAGGAGAAAATTCTATTAAAGTTATTTTAATTCCTTAATTCCTATAGTTAATAAATAATAGAGATAGGAAATAGTCTAAAATTTAATTAAATAGTATATTTAAATATTATTTATGTTACATAAGTCTTTTATAGTGAGGTGATGATAGTTAGTGTATTTTTTAGGTATAGATGCAGGTACTTCGCGAATAAAGGCAGCATTGATTGACGGTGAAGGGAATCAAATTGATATTGCAAGCATGTCTGTAAAAGTATTATTCCCCTTTGAGGGTGCATGCGAAATTAACATGATGGAATTATGGAATACGATGTGTAAAATTACAAGGTCACTTGGTCAAAGGAACCCACAAATATGGAATAAATTAGTTGGAATAGGAATAACAGGTCAGGGCGATGGATTATGGCTGGTTGATAGCAAAGGTAAACCTGTAAGAAACGCATTGTTATGGAATGATACACGTACAAAAAATTTAAAAATATCAAATAGGGATGATATTGATAAAATTTGTATAAAAAATTTTGCGAATATTATTTACGCAGGCTCATCGCCTATATTATTGAAATGGTTAAAAGAAAAAGAAAAAGAAAATTTTAAAAAAATATCAACTATTCTTCATTGCAAAGATTGGTTAAATTTTATGCTTACAGGAGAATTAATAACAGACTATTCAGATGCCTCAACTGCTTTGTTAAATATTTTTGAAAAAAAATATGTTGATGAAATTTTAGAAACAATGGATTTGGAAAAATGTAAAAAATTATTTCCCGAAGCTGTACCATCTACAACTATTATTGGCAATGTCAATAAAATTGCAAGTAATCAAACAGGCATTAAAGAAGGCATACCTGTAATTGCAGGTGCAGTTGATGTTGCAGCGGTTGCATTGGGAGCTGGAATAAAACAAAAGGGAGAGGCATGTACGATAGTAGGCACTACTCTATGCAATGAAATCGTACTTGATAAAAAGTATGTAGATTTTAAAAATGGAATGATAATATGTTATATAATGCCAGAAAAATATATGAACCTCATGCCAACATTAAATGGTACATCAACAATAGATTGGATAAAAAATATTTTTTATCCTAATTTAACTTTTAAACAATTAGAGAATAGACTACTAAAAGTACCGTTAGGGAGTAGGGGTATTATTTACCATCCATATATATATGGAGAAAGAGCTCCTTTTAAAAATTCGTTTGCGTGTGGAGGATTCTATGGATTAAAATCTGCACACAATAAAATAGATATGGTAAGAGCAGCATACGAAGGACTTGTATTTTCATTATATGATTGCTATCAATCACTTCCGCAAATTTATGATATGGTATATATTTCTGGTGGAGGTTCAAAAAGCAAAATGTTATGTCAAATGATTTCTGATTGTCTGGGAAAAAAAGTGGAGCGTCCCGCAGTAAAGGAACTAGGTATAGCCGGAATAGTAAATACTTTAAAAATTGCTTTAGGATATAACAATATTTTTTCTCAAATACAAGCAAATGACGAAGTTACTTTTATTCCTGACATGAAAAAACATACTCAATGTAAGCGATTATATAATATATTTAAAAAGCTTAGAATGGAAATGGAAGGCTTTTGGAATGCTAGGAATTTCGAATGAATTATATAGTAATTAATAATAGGAAATCAAGAATGAAGGTACTAGTTAGTATTATAAGACTACCAAATTTTGCAGATGCACTAGTCACTCTAAGAGATCATCATTTATTTTAACTTGCTGGAATTTATTTTGATCTTTAACATAAGTCTATTATTGCAAGAAAGTTGTGTTTCTGAAAAATATAGTATTTTAAATATGTTTAAACAATTAATGTTAAGAATATATAGGGAGGTTGTAAATAAATGAAACTAGAAGATATCAAAAGAGAAGTGCTAGAAACTTCAATAAAAATGTCTAAAATGGGACTTACGGCAGGTACCTGGGGAAACATTAGTGCAAGAGTAGATCAAGATCGTATGATTATCACACCAAGTGGAATGGATTATGATGTACTTAAACCAGAGGATATGGTCTTAGTAAATATTCATGACTTGAGTTACAAAGGTAAATTGAAACCATCTGTAGAGTGTCCACTTCATGCAGAAATATATCAAGCACGTCCAGAAATAAATGCGGTAATACATACTCATTCTGTTTGTGCATGTAGCATTGCTGCAACCCGAAAAGATATACCGCCTATACTTGATGATATGGTACAAATTATAGGTGGTTCTATAAGAATTACAGAATACGCATTGCCTGGTTCAGAACAAATGGCAAAAGAGGCGGTAAAAAAACTTGAAGGAAGAACTGCTATAATTTTAGCAAATCATGGCCCTGTTTGCCTTGGAAGAAATTTAAATGAGGCTTTAATAACATCTCAGATTGTAGAGAAAGCGTCTAAGGTATTTATAGATACACAAGCATTGGGTGGCCCTGTATGTTTAACAAATGAAGATGTTAGCTTTATGCGTAAGTTTTTTTTAGAAAAATATGGGCAAAGGTAGTAGGTAAGCTAAAATTGTTCTTTGTGTAAAATGCAAAATAAAAAAATATTTATTGAATATAGACATAATTAAGTAAGAGGGTTCTTTTTATGAAAAAATACAAAATTTTATTAACTGCAAAAATTACCCAAGATGAACTAAATCAATTAAAGCGATATGGTGATGTAATAATAACTGGTTGGGTTAAAAATGGGAAATTATTTAATGAAAATGAGTTGATAGAAATATTAAAAGATGCAGATATACTAATTGTAAGTTATGAAAAAATAACCAAAAAAGTGATAAGGAGTTCAAAAAAACTAAAATTAATTGGATGTCCAAGAGGCAATCCTGTTAATATTGATGTAAAAGCAGCGAGTGTTATGAATATACCTGTAATTTATACGCCGGGGCGTAATGCTAATTCAGCGGCCGAGTTTACTATGGGATTAATATTGGCAGAATTACGTCATATTGCAAGAGCATATCATTATATGAAAATTGGAAAATATCTAGGAAAACCTGTGAAGGATATATATAATACGCCTCATCAGGATGATGTGATGTGGAATATAGACGAAAACAGTCCATATAAAAAATTTAGAGGATACGAACTCGCAGGTAGAACGCTAGGATTAATTGGGTTAGGAAACATTGGGAAACGTGTAGCAAAATTTGCAAAAACATTTGGTATGTACATTATTGCATATGATCCATATTGTTCCAAAGAAGATGCAAAAAAAATAATGGTAAAATTAGTATCTCTAAATACACTTTTAAGCTCAGCTGATTTTGTTTCTATTCATTGTAAGGTTACCGAAGAAACAATAGGTTTAATTGGTGAAAAAGAACTTTCACTAATGAAACCCAATGCATACATTATTAACACTGCTCGGGCATCGATTATTCAACAAGATGCATTAATTAAAGTATTAGAGAATAAAAAGATTGCAGGTGCAGCTTTAGATGTATATTGGTATGAGCCTATACCTTCCAATCATCCACTTTTAAATATGGAAAATATTACTTTTACACCACATATTGCAGGTGCTTCTGATGATGTGCCGACATACCAATCGAAAATGATAGTAGAAGATGTTATACGATGGATAAATGGGAAGGAATTAATGAGAGTGTTTAGAGTTTAACGTAAAAGAATTTACAACTTACATGTGGTTCGTCGTATTGAACAAATATAAATAGCAATATATATATCTTTAGAAAATTATATCCTCTATGTCCAAAGTGCAGATTCAAGATGATAAAAGGTGCAATATCTAAGAACATAGAGCAAATCTTGAGGATGTTATATAAATGGAAGGGCATAGAGATACTAGAAATGAATGTAAAGAAGGCCATATACATACGGTATCTTCTATGCTTCCCAGATTATCGGTATCCGAAGTAATGGGAATATCAAAGGCAAGATATTGATAAAACTCTTCAAAAGTTATTCTGCTCTCTAAAGGAAGCCCTATTGGGGAACCTGTTTTTTAAATCTGTGGACATTGTGTAGCACTATAGATTTGGGTGAGACAAAAATTAGAAAATATGTAAAATATCAAGAAGAAAAAGAAAGAAGAGAGAGACCAATGAGAGTTTGGCATCTTTTAGAGGTATCTTTTCTTTAAAGCCAGCTGCTATACAGGTTAGTTATTTGCTTTATTCAAAGGTTTTTTAAGTATATTTGGAGCAGTTAATATGAGTAAATGTATTTTAGGTATTGATATTGGTACAACAAATGTTAAATCTGTATTATTTGCTTTAGATGGGTCGATATTAACCCAAAAAAGCGCTGAATATTCGACATTTTTTCCAGAAACTGGGTGGGCAGAGCAAGATGCTGAGCAATGGTGGGAAGCAACGATAGAAACGATATCTCAAATCACGAGTATTCTTAAAATAAACAAGCACGAAATTGTTGCCATTGGTGTTAGTTCACAGGCCCCTACAGTGCTACCCCTAGATATAAAGGGGAATCCTTTACGCAATGCATTAATATGGATGGATCGGCGGTCGGAAAAGGAGTGTAATTTATTAAGACAAAAAATAGGGGAAGCAAAAATAAAGGAAATTACTGGAAATCGCATTGATCCATATTTTGCTTTTCCAAAACTATTATGGTTTAAAGAAAATGAACCTTGTTTACTAAATCGTACTCATAAAATTTTACAATGCAATGGATACGTGAATTACAAATTAACAGGATGTTTTTCGATAGATAAGGTACATGCTAGTCTTTCACAAATATATGATAAAAATAAAAATAGATGGTCTCAAAAATTATGTCAGCAGTTTGATATTTCTCCAAAGATATTACCGAAAATTTATGAATGTACAGATATTATCGGAACAGTAACTAAAAAGGCTGCAGCAATAACAGGTTTAAGTCAAGGAATTCCTGTAATCGCAGGTACGGTTGATGGTTCTGCTGCGGCTATAGAAGCAGGAGTTATTAATTCTGGTGAAGCAGTTGAAATGACAGGCACTTCTACGGTCTTGCTTGTAGCTTCTGATAAATGGAAGAATAATGAAAATTTGACAGTCATGTATCAAGGATTTGGAAATAATTGTTTAATATTTGGAGCAATGAGTTCTACGGGGGCGTGTTTAAAATGGTTTAAAGAACAATTTGGTGATATTGAAAAAAAACTAGCTCAGGAGTTAAATATTAATGTTTTTAAACTTATGGATTTAGAAGCCAGTAAAGCAGAGGCAGGAGCAGGAAATTTATTATTCTTACCTTATATGATGGGAGAAAGATCGCCTATTTGGGATTCGCATGCACGAGGGATGTTTGTTGGATTAACGTTAAAAACTACCCGCGAGCAAATGATTAGAGCAATATTGGAAGGAACTTCATTTGCCTTATATCATAACCTAAAAGAAGTATTTAAATTGGGATTAAAGGTTGATAAGCTGAAAGCAGTAGGCGGGGGAAGCAATAGTGATCTATGGCTTAAAATTAAGGCGTCAATTCTTAACATGCCTATATTGGTACCAGAAACCTCAATAGGAGCTCCATTTGGAGATGCAATATTAGCAGGTGTAGGGGTAAAATTGTATGATAACGTTAGGGATATTATCCGGGGGTCAATAAAAATAAAAAAGGTTATTATGCCAGATGTTATATGGCACGAGCGCTATGCAGAATTATTTGAAATTTATATAAATATATATAAGCATACAAAAGATGATTTATTTAAATTAACAAATATTTAACTAATAAAATATGATTATTATATTCCAAATGCACTAATTAATATATTCAATATGCTTATTTAAAATAGAGAACGATTATTACCACGTTTTAGTAAAATAAAATATTAAAGATAAAGACTTACACGGGCCACATAGAACAAGCGTTGTAAATTATAATAATTTGAATTAAGTATAAGAAGATAAGAGAATTATTAAGAAAGGCTTGAATATGTATTCAAGAAAATCAAATTAAACAGATAACCTGTTTTCAAAATTAATAAATATTATTTTGCTTCCTTGCTGGTTGGTTTCTCATACAAGATGATAGATTGTCTAATTCTAGATTATTGCAAATCATTCACTATTACTTATAATTGTTTAGTCTCAGTATAGTATTATAAATTTCATAACATCACGAGGAGAAGTAATTAATGAATTTAGAAAATTTTAAAGAATTTGAAATTAGAGATTTTCTTAAGAAAAAATTTACTTGTAATTGCGGCAAAGAACATAGAGTAGATATTGATAATATTGTAATAGAAAAAGAAGCAATTGCTTTTTTGCCTTCTCTAATAAACCAATATAATTTTAAAAAAATCTTTATTGTTGCCGATGCCAATACTTATAAAGTTGCTGGAGAAATTACTGAAAAAGCATTACAGGGGAATGGATTTGATTTAAAAAAATACATTTTTAAAAATAAAGGATGTTTAATTCCAGATGAAAAAACTGTTGGTGAGCTTTTGATTCAAATTCCCAACAATATAGACTTAATTCTTGCTATTGGTTCAGGAACCTTAAACGATCTATCAAAATATCTGAGTTATAAATTAAGTATTCCCTATTTTATTGTAGTAACTGCACCTTCGATGGATGGATACGCTTCAACCGTTTCACCATTAATTGTCGATGATTTAAAAACAACATATGAAGCTATTTCTCCCAGAGCTATTATAGCTGATATTGATATAATTAAAAATGCTCCTATGGAAATGATTACAGCGGGCTTAGGGGATATACTTGGAAAATATACATGTCTGTGTGATTGGGAGTTGGGTAGGATTATTAATGGAGAATATTATTGTGAAACTGTTGTTAATATTATAAGAAGTTCTATTCAAAAATGTGTGA
>Ga0075115_10000853_pt1 | contig 15154 bp, 13 predicted proteins | sample AntAceMetag02UKH_FD_69785 | JGI IMG/M metagenome (GOLD analysis project Ga0075115, IMG submission 69785) | Saline lake microbial communities from Ace Lake, Antarctica - Antarctic Ace Lake Metagenome 02UKH | ecosystem: Environmental > Aquatic > Non-marine Saline and Alkaline > Saline | place... | reverse complement strand
CATACTAATAATCCTTTTCCTATCCATCCCAATCAGTCCAGGCATTACGCCTAACCGTTTTCATTCGTTTTCATAAAACTTTTGACAGTACCTGCTGTTAGGTCCACCCGGTCACCTCACCCCTCACCCGCCCCCGATGGAATCGGGGGGCACCCTCTCCCACAGGGAAAGGGATACCTTGGCAAAGGCTTCCCGGTCCCACTGCCGTCCCCCTCTCCCTTTGGGAGAGGGGTTAGGGGTGAGGGGTTAGAGCCTGCCCCGGACTTGATCCGGGGGGTGCGGGGTCTCATTTTTCGTTTAATCTCCAATCATAGGGGAAATACTCAATTGAATATTCCTTCTCCATCTTTAACTCAGACCGGTACTTACGGATAAACTTCCATACTCCCCCGGCAGGTTTAAAGTCATCGGAAAACCACTTGAAAATTTTTGAAATTTCAGCATGGCTGCCTTTAATTAGGATTCCCTTGGTCGCGTTATTTAAAAAGCTGCCGGTATTCTCATCAAGCTGGGCATCTATCTCCTCAGGCAGATAGACTCCCTTCCTTAAGTCGGGACAGGAGAGAGAGGCACAGACTATAGCAAAGTGAATCCGTGGTTCTTCGAATTGTTTCCTCAGAATCTCATGCTCAATCTCATTCAGTGTGTACTCTTTCTCCCCGACGAAACCGGCATCCTGCTTCCAGACCAAGGTAAATAAGGACCCGATATCTTTGATGCTCTCAACCGGATAATTGTCGACTACGATCTTAATCGCCAGGAAGTTATAAGCATTAATCCAGAAAGCAAGCGAGTCGTCGCCTCTCTTCAGGGTGAGGAGTGAAAACTTCTCCAGTCTTTTCGCCATCTCTTTGAAGGCGGGATCATTCCTGACCCCGCGATAATCCAATACCGCCAGCTCAATCCCCTCTATGGTAGCAGGAGAAAGGTGATTATCCAGCAGCGTCTGGTACGGCTGCCAGAAGGAAGCCTGATCGGCCAGGACCATCCCCGCAAGTTTTTCCTGGCCTGGTTGGGCTGATAAAAAAACCACCCCTGTACTTGAAAGCAAGGCGGTAAGAATAAATATTTTCATCATCATCATGATGATGGCTCCTTGTATTTTTATAGACCCCTCACCCACCCACCGATTGAAATCGGGGGGCACCCTCTCCCACAGGGAGAGTGGTACCTTGGCAAAGGCTTCCCGGTCCCACTGCCGTCTCCCTCTCCCTATGGGAGAGGGGTTAGGGGTTAGGGGCCTCCTTTTCCTTCCGCAAGCACTCCCCATCGACACAGGTATTGGCGAGAGCCTTGCGGGCAACTTTCGTAATATAGATGGTAACGGCAACAGTCGCCGCGAATCCGGCGATCTTTAATATCAGTTTGCCGGTGGTCGCCCCCTCCGTGACGGCATTCCCCAGCGAGCCGATATAGACATACATCACCGTCCCCGGGAGCATGCCGATCCAGGAAGCCAGGAAATATTTGGGGAGGCTAACCTTGGTCAATCCGTAGACGTAGTTGAGCAGGGTGAAGGGAAAGATCGGCGAGAGCCTGGTCAGGAAGACGATGAAAAAACCACGCTCACCAACCGCCTCGTCTATACTCTTAAATTTCGCGTTCTGCTCTACCTTCCGTGCGATCGCGTCACGGGCCAGGTAACGACCGATTAAAAATGCCGCTGTAGCGCCCAGAATGGAACCGATTGAGACCAGAACGGTTCCCCCGATTAAGCCATAGACCAAACCGGCGGCAATGGTGAGGAGCCAGGCCGGACCGGCCAGGACGGTCAGAAGGATATATACGCCGATAAAGATCAGGTAGCCAAGTGTTCCCTGCTGCTCGATCCAGGTGATGAGGCCGTTATCTCCCACCAGCCACTCCTTAACCGGGAAGGTCTTGAATACAACAATTAACCCGACCAGGATGATGATGAGAAGAATGATTTTGACTATTCGACTGCCTTTTGATTTTTCTGTCATGGTTTAGTGCCCCTAGCTATAGCTTGACCCTATTCGAAAAACATATCCAATTAAAATAAAGCCAATTTGAACCACGAAGATCACGAAGGTTTTTAAAATAATGTGCTGAATCTATTTTTTTCTCTGTGTTTCATGCGTTCATGCTTTAAAAAAGTCGGATGCCCACAGACCGGGCAGACAGAGAGTTCTTCCAGCCGGTTCAGGTACTCCTGAACCACGACCACAAAAGTAGCATGACTCCAGGTCAGGGGTGAGACCGAGACCGGCTCGTTGGTATAAGGATTGACCTGCTCCGCCAGAATCCCCGAGGGGCGGGCATGCTCCGTTACCCATTCCAAAAAGCTATGGACACTCTCAAGATCCTCAGCGCTCCCGGCCCGGGCTATCTCCCAGATGGTCAGCCACATTGTGCAGATAAACCAGGGGTTACCCGGCACCTTCGGATCGTCAGAGGCGATCTGCTGGTAGTTGTCTCCCGGATAGCGGGCGATGCCGCCGACCTCGGTCTTACACCAGAGATTATCCCGGATCGCTTCCATCGTCCCGGTCACCCGGGGGTCGTCGGGCGGGAAGAGACCAAAGTAGAATACCGCGAAGAGGCTGGCATCGACGGCCCTATCCTTCTCCCATGATCCGTCCTCCTTTCGCCGGATCATCCGGAAGAAACAGGATCGTTTCTCGTCGTAGAGATGCTTTATCATCCCGGCTTTTATCTCCCGGGCCGCGGCGCGGTATTTTTCAGAAATATCAGTCTCTCCAAAACAGTCGGTAAAATTAGCGGCGGCCATCAAGCCCACCCAGACCGTAGCCACGGTCCAGGTCAATACGCCCTGCCGTTCTTCCCAAAGGTCATAGGAAGGAAGCGGCAGTCTCGTCTCCGAGTCGCGGTAGGTGACCATAAAATCCCCGGCCGCCTTGATGATAGACTTATAAAGTGGAGAGATAAACTCGATATCCCGGTACTTCTCAAAGTGCTTCCAGAGAGCCCAGACCACCAGAGCGGTCTCATCCTCCTGGATGGGGAGTTCGTCCGATTCACTCACGGTCCAGGGATGCCAGGAACTGGCCAGCGTACCGTCGGGGTTGTATTTGTGAAGAAAGTAGCCATCCCGCTCAATAACCCGGCCACAGAAGTCAAAGAATCTCCGGCTGATATGATGATAACCCGCCTGATCAAGCGCGGCGGCGACCAGGGCCCCGTCCCGCGGCCACATGTAACTGTAAGTGTCACGGGCGAAAGAGAGAATGTCGGTATCGTTGGCGGCGATAATCGCCCCCTCCGCGTCGATCTGGGTTCGTAAGACCAGCAGGCTCCGCTTGTAAAGGTCCACCACCGATTGCGGGAGCGGGCCGAAGTTTAACTTCTCCTTGTTGACCCAGAGTTTCCAGTAGTCGTGAGTCCGCCGGAGAAAGAGCTCCGGTGTCTTCTCGACCACCATATCGTTTATCCGATCTACCTCGGCGAATCGGCGGCCACAAATCAGGTAGTAGTAAAATGTATCTTCTTCTTTCGGAGATAGGGAGAGACGGATTCCAATCGTGGAGTCGACCGATCCCTGGGCGATCGGGTTCATATCCAGGATTCCGGACGGAGCCTGGGTCCAGGTTCCTTTCTCCCCGCCAAGTTCCTTCTTGCCGGTGCTGTATTCATCGATCCCGGCCCGGCCCTGATGAAAGAGATTGATCAGAAAATATCGCTTCCCCTTGTAATGAACCAGCGTCTTATTATGAGGGCGGTAAGCGGCCGTATCCCCGACCTCATTCCCCGAGATGTGGAAGTCCTGGCCGAAGAAGACCTGGATCTCCGCGGGTTTATCATTAAGGTTCCGGATGGTGAGTTTTTTGAAGTAGATCGTCTCGAAGAAATCGACAAAGTCACTGGCCGTAACCCGAATCCCCAATCCGGGGTGCTCGAGCTCGATATCGGTCACCAGGGAGTCGTCCCGGTAGCGCAAGCGCTTGACCGGGAACTCCCGGACCCAGGCAAAGGATCCGTTCACCCGGAAACCAATCCGAAAACAATGCCCACCCAGATGGTTCTCCTGTCCGACATGAGGATAGTAGATATCACGGATCCGGTACTCCTTATCGAAGGCGATCAGTAATTTTCCATTTCCAACTGGAATGTCACGAGGCATCTCTTAACTCCTGGTTCTGATTCATTATATATTTGTAATGGCTCTTTGTAACCACGAAGGGCACGAAGATCACGAAGATCTGAAAAAATTGAACTAAATTGTTTTTATTTCTCAACAGTTCTTCGTATCCTTCGTGATCTTCGTGCTGAATCAATTCGTTGTAAAAAATAGAACTTATTTAGTAATCCAGTTCCGACCATCCTTCAGAAGCAATCTATCCGAATCCCCCGGCCCCCAGGCCCCGGCGGCATAATTCGGAAAATCCCCTGCCGGGTTCTCCTCCCAGCGGACGATCAGTGGATCAACCACATTCCACTGGGCGGCAATCCCATCCTGGCGGACAAATAAAGTAAGATCTCCCCGCATACAGTCAATCAAGAGCCGTTCATAGGGAGAATGCCTTTTGGTTTTGAAGGCCTTCTGATAGTCAAACTCCATATTCACCGGATGGATCGCGTTCCGGGAGAGGGGATACTTGACGCCAAAATGGAGGGTAATCTCCTCCCGGGGTTGAACAGTCAGAAGGAGGAAGTTTGGATTCAGGATGTCACAGGTATGACTGAAGAGTCTGAGAGGAGGCTGTTTGAACTGGATGCAGATCTGGGTTATCCTTTTAGGGAGGCGCTTCCCCGCCCGGATATAGAACGGCACCCCGGCCCAACGCCAGTTATCGATATGGAGCTTGGCGGCAATGAAGGTTGGAGTATTAGAATCTTTCGCGACATCTTTTTCTTCCCGGTAACCCGGAACCGTATCGCCCCCGATTCTTCCCGGCCCGTACTGGCCCCGGACCGAGAAAGCGTCTACATACTCACTATCCATCAGCCTGATCGAACGGAAGATCTTAACCTTCTCATCCCTGATATAGTCGGCCGCAAAACCCACTGGCGGCTCCATGGCAACCAGGGCGACCAGCTGGAGCATGTGATTCTGGATAATATCCCGGACCACACCCGCCTCTTCGTAGAAATTTCCCCGGTGTTCGATCCCGAGATCTTCCGCCACCGTGATCTGGACATTGTCGATGTAGCGTCTGTTCCAGAGCGGCTCGAAGATGGAGTTGGCGAACCGGAAGAAGATAATATTCTGGACTGTCTCCTTCCCCAAATAGTGATCGATGCGGTATATCTGGCTCTCATCGAAAGCTGCCCGGATTGTACTGCTGAGAGCCTCCGCTGATCCCCGATTCCGACCGAATGGTTTCTCGATGATAATCCTGGTATCGAACCGATCTTTACATAGCCTGTGGCTGGAGAGCTGATTAATGATAACCGGGAAAAAGTCCGGGGGCACCGCCATATAATATATGACACGCCGTTTCTCTCCCGACTGCTTGCCGCAGAGGAGATTGAGTTCAGAGGTCAACTTCTCGTAATTCGCGGCGGTCTCGAAATCTCCGGAGAGATAATGGAGATGTCGGCTGAATGCCTCCCAGTGCTTCTCTTCAAATGGTTCCTCACCATGAGTTCGAACCGCCTCACGGACCAGGTTCCGATACCCGTCATCATCCATCTCAGGGAGCCCGAATCCGACGATCGAGAAGTCCGGGGGCAGGTCGCCCTCCGTGAAGATATGAAAGAGCATCGGCAAGAGCTTGCGCTGGCTCAAGTCACCCGCGCCGCCAAAGATAACCAGTGTGAACGGGTCTATGGTGAAATCATCCAGCTCGATATCACAGTTCTGAATGCCTTCATCGTCGGGGGTGTTGATCGCGAATGGCGGTATACTCATTTTAGCTCCCTCTGGTTTATCAAAAAACATCGTTACTATAATTTAGTCGGCCCGGGTGGCGATATATTACAAAATATTCCAGGGCGCCCTCATCCGTCCCCCTCACCCGCCGCCCGATTGAAATCGGGGGGCACCCTCTCCCAATGGGAGAGGGGTTAGGGGTGAGGGGGTCAGGGTCGAGGCGGTCCTTCTCCCTTTATCGCGTGCCCGCCGAACTGGTTCCGCATCGCGGCCAGGAGCTTGTCCGCGAAGGGTGCTTCTTCCCGGGAACGGAAGCGCCCCTGGAGCGCCAGGGTGATGACTGGAATAGAGACCCCCAGCTCAATCGCCTCATGGACCGTCCAGCGCCCTTCGCCGGAATCAGGGACGAAAGCGGCTATCCCTTCCAGATCCGGGTTTTCCGACAACGCCCGGGCGGTCAGGTCCAGCAGCCAGGAGCGGACGACGGAACCGTAGCGCCAGATCTCCGCGATTCGATGGAGGTCAAGACCAAACTCCTTCTTCTCCCGCATCAGCTCAAACCCCTCGGCATAAGCCTCCATCAGTCCATACTCAATACCGTTGTGGACCATCTTAACGAAGTGGCCGGAACCGATCGGCCCCACCCGTCCCCATCCCTTATCGGGATCCGGGGCCAACGTCGAAAGGACCGGGCCCAGCCGTTCCACGGCCTCCTCATTACCACCAACCATCATACTGTATCCCTCGGCCAACCCCCAGACCCCGCCGCTGGTCCCGACATCCACGAAATGAACTTCCTTCTCCGAAAGTTCCCGTCCGCGGCGGATAGAGTCTCTGTAGTTGGAATTCCCTCCATCGATGACAATATCTCCAGGGGAGAGAATTTCGCTCAGTTCTTCTATGGTTTTTTCAGTCGGGACTCCCGCCGGGACCATCACCCAGACGGACCGGGGGGGCTGAAGTTTCTTTACTACCTCTTTCAGGGTCCGGGCGCCTTCCGCGCCTTTCTCCTCGGCGGATTTGATCGCCTCCTCACTCAGATCGAAGACAACGACCCGGTGACCGCCTTTTAGAAGTCGTTCGGCCATGTTGGCTCCCATCTTACCCAGTCCAATCATCGCGATATCCATAGGATTTTTTCCTCCTTGCATAATTCATTTTTGATAGAATTAATTTTTGTATAAGCAAACTTAAGGCACTTCAGAACGTTGCCCGAACGAAGTGAGGGCAACGTTCTTAGAAAAGCGGGCAACGTGTGTCAATACATTCCCGGTTGAGGTGTTTCTGTTCACAGGAATACGAAAATGTCGTTATTACCTGCTGCGGCAGATACTTGCCGGAGAACTCGCATCCTTTCACAATGGAGAGGTAACTCTCCCGCTGACAGCAGCGGGGAGCGTTGAGGGCGGCGATATCCTTTAATATCGCGGAGACTACCTCCTGGCCGGCCCCCCGTTTCTCCTCGGAGAGAGGAGATGTCTTCAGGATTACTCCATAGGCGATTCCGATCCCCAGCGCCGCCGCGCATGCCCCCCAGAAAGCGCAGGTCCCTCCGGGAATCGTACTTCCCTTGCGGATGGCCTCTTTAATTTCGTCAAAAGAGACTTCCCCTCCCTGGTTCCGGTAAGCGATTAAAAAGACCGCCGGAACCAGGGCGTGATGCTCGGGTCCGTGGAGAGGGAAGAGGGGACTCTTTTTCATGGTCAGGAGGATCTCCACCGGATCGCGCAGTTTAGTTTGCAGCGCGAATTTTTCAATGAAACGGATGTGATCCTCGGCGTGGCAGTTATTACAGACAAAGTGACCGTTCCGGCAGCGGCTCTGGGAGGGAAATGACTTCTGGCAGTAGTAGCAGATCATTTCTTCCGTGTGATCCAGATAAACTATCCCCTCGCCGCAGACCAGGCAGCCCACGGCTTTTTTGGGCTGTTTCTCTAGTACTTTCGGGGGAGAGACCGACCCGGAATCCCCGGCATCCTCCGAGGTTATCCATCGCGCGGCCGGACCAGAGGAACTCATCTCATCCCGGACGGGCTTCACCGCCCGGTAGGTCATAGAGTAGAAACGATGTCCCTCCACCTCCCGCCAGAAAAACTTCTTCAGAATCTCCATCCTCCGGAAACCCAGTTTGAAGAGCATCCGGAGCAGCTTCTCCTGGGTCATCGCCCCGCCGATACACTCCCCTTGCAGCCGGGGATTAAAACGGATCCCGGCGGGGAGGAGCTCATCCGAAACCACATCCGAGATAACCAGCCTTCCGCCCGGTTTAAGTATCCTCCGGATTTCGGAGAAAACTTTGAATTTCTGGGGAGAGAGGTTGATCACACAGTTGGAGATAACCGTGTCGGCGCCGGCCGCCGGCAGATCAATATTCTCCAGATAACTCTCCCGGAAGCTGACGTTCTTATAGCCGAGGTTGCGGGCCACCGGCTCGGAACTTTTCCGTGCCAGCTTCAGCATCCGGGGAGTCATATCAATCCCGGTAACTCTTCCTTCTTCTCCCACCATCTTGGCGGCGATAAAGCACTCGATGCCGCCTCCGGACCCCAGGTCCACCACCGATTCTCCCGGAGAGAGGCCGGCGGCAAAGACCGGGCTCCCGCAGCCATAGGAGCGCTTGATCACCTCCGGGGGGATATGCTCAAGAAAACGGCGGTCAAAGTTGATGGGGGAGCAGACCTCAGCCTTCACCTCTCCGGCGGCATCGCCGTAATAATCCTGCACCAGCTTGCGGGAGTAAGCGATCACGTCCGGAATCAGAACACAGTTGGAGTGGACGAAGTCAAGGGGGTAAGGCCCCCGGTTCTCGATGCCAGTCTCAATCGGACAGCCCAACCCGTCATCACCCATGAAATGATATATGAAAGGCGTCTTCTTCACTGATCCGAAAGCCTTCAGCTTCTCCACCGCCACCTCCTCCATCCCCTTTAACAGGAGCCTCCGGTAGAGGAGGAGATAGGGGTCGGGAAGGGTTCTGCCCCGAAGCCGGGAATAAAAATAGGCATGCTCGGGATCACCCCCGCCATGGAAAAATACCAGGGGATCGGTTCCGGCCGAAACCAGATCACGGACCGAACTACGCCGCAGTTCCCGCAGACGGGGAGATTTCAGCCAGATCTTCTCCAGGGGAGTCTTCCCGATCTCACCGGCGGCAAACTCCGGGATACCCACCAGGGCGATCGAGGGATAGATGCCGCCATCGGTATAAAGGGCGAGACTGTCCCAGCCGCCGTGGCTTCCGTCATACTTAATCCCCGGATCCCCGTTGGCGATCCGCCGGAAGTTCTCCAGGTTGTCTATCTTCAGGCCCAGCTCGTTCGCCCGGTCCATCGCCTCTTCCACTTTATGAATCAGCAAAGCGGCCTTCGGGCGGGAGAAAGACAGCCCCTTCTCCCGGAAGTGCTGCCACATCAGGTGCAGAGAGGAGACCCCGAGCCGGTGCACCCTGCTGACAATGTTGATCAGATCGTCCAGGTTCTCGCCCAGGACCACCGTGGCGACCGTGACCGCGTAGCCGGCCGAGATCAGCCGTCTGATTCCGACCGTGGTCTTCCGGAAGCTGCCCGGGCAGCGGATCCGGTCGTTTCGCTCCGGGGTGGATCCGTCCAGGCTGACCTGGAAGAAGAGCCGGCCTTTCGGGAGATGAGCGATTTTTTTCAGGAAGGCCGGGGTGACCCGGCTCCCGTTGGTGAGAACCACTACCTGGGCCTTCGGATCGGAGAGGATAAAATCAATCAGTTCCGTCAGATCCCGGCGGAGGAGCGGTTCGCCCCCGGTAAAGTAGAAGACCTCGCTCCCCAGCTCCCGGGCTTCCGCGATCACTTCTTTCAAAACTTCGGTCGGGAGACCGTCATCCCGTGCCGGGTCCGACGAAACCAGGCAGTGACGGCAGGTGTAGTTACACCGGTTGTTGATGTGGATCCAGAACTCTTTTAAAGCCGTCGGCTTCAGATAGGCGGACCGACCCCGGTAGCCGGAGGGATCTTTGAGCCGACTTCTCCCGTCCAGAAAGGGGGTGATCTCACTGATGAAATCATCGATGACCGGCAACCCCTCCCGGAGGCCGAACTTCCGCCTCCGGCAGAATCCGATCGCCATCTCATCCCGGGAGAGACCGGAGAGCAACTGCCGGAGGACCGTCTCCCCCTCCCGGTTGACCGTGATCCAGTTCGGACTCAGGGGATCGAGAACGATAGTAAAATTTTTCCTCCGAAAAAATTTTAGTGGTTGAGCAATAGATTTCATGGATTTTCAGTCATTTTTTATGGGTTACCTTCTGGTTTTAATTACAAACACTAACGTAGCGATATTACTAAATTCCAAATAACAACTCCCAAATAGCAGATAAATTACAAATACCAGATTTCAAATCACAAACCCCCCCGGCAAAGCCTGGGCTTGCTAAGGAGCCCCCCAAAATAACCTAGGCCTTGCAGTGGGATTGAGAGAAACTCCCTCTGTTTTGATGATTTGTTTAGAATTTTGGTCAGTCTCTCCGCCATAGCGGCGTAGCTGCGACGGCTGGATTGTGATTTGTGGTTTATTTGTTATTTTCAGCCGGAGGCTGACCAGCCTTTTGCTGAGGTGCTTAAATAATTGAGATTTGGGATTCCCGCCTAAAACAAAAGAATAATAAAAATTATTTATCCACATGGAATGACTGATAACAGCCTCATATTATTTTTTCATCAGCGGGGTTACGTACAGGAGCAGAAAAAATATCAGTCCCAGCATGAAAATGGAACCCAACACCCAGATCATCTTATCACGAAATGACAGGGGCTGATAACGCCCGCTCCCGATGTTATATTTTCCCCAGGAGATTGTGGACCATATTCGTTCATAAAAATAATACATGACCATCCTGGTCGAATGATGATAGATAACGATCAGGGTCGCGATCATCGCGGCGGTCTTCATCGTAGGCGGGATCAGCAGAATTATGAAGTAGGCTCCAATCCAGGTCCAGACCACCCCGATCAGTCGCCAGATCAAAGATTTTATGACCGTACGTCTTTTTAACTCAGCAAATTCAGATCGTTCCATACCTTTCTTCTTGAACTTTTCGAAGGAGGACTATTTTCTGTTATTGATCCTGGTGAGGGATTGGACAATAAAATCAAGAGGCGGCCGAACATTGATGTCTTCTACCAGGATATCGCGAATAATACCCTCTTTATCGATTATGATAAGCGCTCTCTCCGTGGTTCCATCGCTTCTCAGAACACCATAGGTATCGGCCACTGCTCCGTGGGGCCAAAAATCCGAGAGAACCGGAAACCAGATCTCCCCCATCTGCCTAGTCCAGGCATGGAGCGTGGGAATGTTGTCCACAGTAATCCCCAGGATAACGGCATCCTGATCATCGAACAGTTTCCGGGTAAAAACATAACCAGGCCATTGATCCGAGCAGATCGGTGTCCAGGCCGCGGGGACAAATGAGATCACAATATTTTTCCGACCCCTGTACTGGCTCAGTGTAATTTTTGCCCCCTGAATAGAGGGCAGGGTAAAGTCCGGTGCCATCTCTCCGATCTTAACCTTCAGTTCGCTGTCAACCGGCTTGAGGTGACCCGGGTTGAAGATAAGTTCGCTGAAGCTCTCCGGTTCCTCGGCCCGGAGAAGGTTAGCGAAGGGAAGAAGCACAAGAGCCGCCAGTCCCGAAACTGCCAGAAGTTTAACGATCATGTTTCACCTCTTTTGCTTTTAATCCGGAACGGTTCAGTAAATTATCGAGAAACTCAGAATGGTCTCTGAATCTACCGGTTTGCCTGGAGAAAATAACGCTCCTGTCTCCATCTTTTTTAATCCCGATAAAAGTCGGAGTCCCGGTGATGGAGAAGACTCTGGAGATGGCTAAGTCCGGGTCGGGAAAAAGCGGAAAAGCGATATCAAAACCCTGGCGAAAAGTATCCACCTCAAGGCTGGTATTGCTCGCGCCGATGCCAATGATTACAAGTTTCAGGTCCGGCCGCGTCATCTGTTCCATCTTTTTGTAGAGTTCATTGACGGTCGGAGCGGCTTTCTGGCAGTGAGGACAGTACATGCTGAACAGTTCAATCACCAGGATGTCGGCATCGATATCACCGAGCTTAAATGTTGTACCCGGCTCACCCTTAAGGCCCAGATACCGGATATAATCTTTATTTGCAGGGACTGTCAGGGTGATATCGGTAAGCCACTCGACATCGGATTTTGTGGCAGCGATAGAGGTGATGGTGATGAAGAAAGACACTATAAAGATTACCGTGGTAAGAACTTTAGTTTTTCTCATGTAAACATCCCCTTGATGAAATTATTTTAAGCAGCAGGTTATTAGTCGTCCAAGGAGTCAATATATTACAAAGTAATTTTAGTTACTTTTCTTCCGTACTCTCGTTACTCTCGGCATCCTTGAGCGCCCGTTTCATCCGCTGCCGGGATTCGGGGGAGAGGTGATCTCCGGCATCCGTCTGGCTCTCCTCCTCTGAGAGGTAGTTATGGATGAGATTTCGGATCGTAAACAGCTGACGACGATAACGGGCGCAGGATACGCACATCATGAAGTGGATTCTCATCCCGACCCGTTTCCGCCAGCTCAGTCTGCTTTCCATTGATTCGGAGACCAGTTTGGTTACTTCCCGGCATGTCAGCATCAGCTCTTCCCCTTTGCGTTCGGCGCGAACCACCTGAGCTCGAGACAGTTCCTCAGGCGCAGTCGGACCCTGTGCAGGATAACCATACAGTTAGTCGGAGAAATGCTGAGATTATTACAGATCTCTTCCGTCTCCAGCCCATCCATCTCCCGGAGCGAAAAGACAGCGGCAGAGCGTGGGGGGAGAAGAGAGAGGCAGAAGGTCAGGATATCCCGGAACTCTTTCCTCTTGAGCAGAGCCCTGGGGTTGGCCGGCCATCGGGGGAGCTTTATCTTCCAGCGGCCTTTCTCATTGAAGAGCTGCTCTTCGAGAGCTGGGATATCAGTCGGGATGGGTTCCCGGATCCGTTTCCGGATCTGATCCCCGATTTTATGCTTGAGTATTCCCGTCAGCCAGGTCTTTTCGGAGGATCGTCCTGAATATTTCGACCGCGAACTCAACCCCGCCAGAAAGGTCTCCTGGACCACGTCTTCCGCCGCCGCGTGGTCGCCCAGGCGAAGGAAGGCATACCGGTAGAGATAGTCTCCGTACCGATCAACCCAGGCCTCCGGATCCATATTTTTTTCTTCCGCCACTAAATTCTCCTTTCCTCACCGCATTTGCCACCTGGTCACTAAGACACTAAGAAATAATATAACACTTTAGTGCTTTGAAAAAATTCACCACCGACCCTGTGTCGGTGGAGATGTGATTGATCACTAAATATATCCACACATAACTCCCCCCACCTCCCGCGCCAGCGGCGCGGGAGGTGGGGGGATGAGATACAACGAATTAGTTCCCAGTCATATATCCACCGACACAAGGTCGGTGGTGGATAGAAAATAATTTCAAAGAGCTAATGAAATAGTTTAATAATATTCTCTGTCTTTTCTCTGCGTCTCTGCGGTGAAATAAGTTGCCCTGGAAAGTTCCCACCGGGTATGGGCCGGGATGAACCGACCGGTTCCGGTCCGGGACAGTATTTCTTCATTCAATCGCTTCAGATCGTCGAGCCGATCGATATCAAAGAGTTCCGGCAGGAGGCGATAGTTGCATCGTTGCCGGCGGAGTATAGATACCGTATCCCTTAATACCCTATCACTCCCCCACGAGATCCCGGAGAAAATTCCCTCCACCGGTCTTCTCAGACCAATCAGATAGTACCCCCCATCCCGGCATGGGCCCATGACTACCGGGTGGTCCGCGAGCGCCTCCCGGGCTTCTCTCAGGATATCCGGCGAGAGCAGGGGAATATCCGATCCGATCAGAATGACTCTATCATATCCCAGCGCGAACTGCCTTGAAAAAGCGTTCTTCATCCGTTCCCCGAGATCCCGGCCCTGCTGCGGGAAAAGCTCCATTGCTCCACCGGCAACGCCCTCAAAATACTCCCCGGCGCCAACCGGAGTATAAGCCACAGCGAAAGGCCGATCGAGCCCATTCAGGGTAGAGATAATATCTTTCAGGAATGCCTGGTAGAGCCGGACCGCCGAAGCCGCGCCGATTCCTTCCGCCAGCCGGGTCTTCACCTTCCCCGCCTCCGGCTTTTTCGCGAAGAGGATATAGATTAAATTTCCTTTCGTAGTCAAATTTAGCTCCATAAATCTTTTAACCGCAGATTAAACGGATTATGCGGATTAGGGAAAAAATAATCCATTTAATCCGCGGTTTACTTGAACTTCGGAGCAGCGATTTTATCGTACATCTCGATAAAATCGGACCAGTTTCGTGGGATGAACTCCCAGTCGAAAGAGGATCGGGAGAGTCTTCAGCTTGATAAAGTTTCTGATTATATTCCGCTCCCAGCGCCGCCCCGAGACCGAGACCTCGGCATCCAACTGGACAATTCTCCCGGCCCGGTGGAGGCGACGGGAGAATTCCAGATCCTCCATAATGGGATAATCTTTAAAACCGCCCAACTCTTCAAAGATCTCCTTTTTAACAAATACCGCCTGGTCTCCATAAGGATAGCGGGTAAACCGGGAGCGCCAATCGGCCGTCTTAACCAGGAGATGGAAGAGCCGGGAGCGTCGGGAAGTGATTGTCGTTTTAATTTTGAAGCATCCTCCCACCGCCCTCGATTCTTTGAGAGCCAATCCGATCATCGCTCCGGCGCCTTCCGGCAATTCAACATCGGCATGAAGGAAGAGGAGAACCGGGGCCGTGGCCCCCCCGGCTCCCCGGTTCATCTGAGGCCCACGACCGGGAGGAGAAGATATGACTTTGACCTGGGGAAATCCGGCAGCGATCTTAATGGTCTGATCCCGGCTTCCCCCATCCACCACGATTATTTCCGTCTCTCCCCCGGCAAAGATCTTATCAACCCGCGAGAGAGTCCGACCAATGGATTTCTCTTCATTCAGGACTGGAATAATAATACTAATTTCAGGGTTATTCATAATTCAAACCGGGAACACAGTAGCTTCCTCATCCTGAAGTATTTCTCGCTTTCTCGAGAAAGCGAGAAATTAGTTAAGCGCGTTTTTGCTTCTTAATTTGCTGATGGCGGATAAGTTTAAGCAGGGTCTTCTCATAAAATAGGGGCGATGACCCCTCAATAGAGTAATAGACCTTCCCTTTCCTGGTGCGGTGTTTGACCAGCATTGACTTTTCCAAAATTTTCAAGTTCCTGGATACTGTTTTATAGGGAAGTTTTACATAGAATACCAGGTCATCAAGCCGCATCTCGCCCTTTTCCAGGAGGGTCTCAAGCAAGAGTACTCTTTTTTCATTAGCCACACTT
>Ga0075115_10000852_pt1 | contig 15180 bp, 18 predicted proteins | sample AntAceMetag02UKH_FD_69785 | JGI IMG/M metagenome (GOLD analysis project Ga0075115, IMG submission 69785) | Saline lake microbial communities from Ace Lake, Antarctica - Antarctic Ace Lake Metagenome 02UKH | ecosystem: Environmental > Aquatic > Non-marine Saline and Alkaline > Saline | place... | reverse complement strand
TCCGTTTCAGCAACGCATACGGCAACGAGACGCCTAATACCAAGAACATATGGCCATTAAACGATTCGTCTTCCCGCTCTATCGTCTCCGTAGCCGCACCGAACTGATTTGCTTGCGAAGGCATCTGCAACATGCGACCCGTAAGTACGGATACATATTTGCCGGCGATGATAGCATCTACCGGCATACCGCGAACTACACCCATTTTCATGATGATCTCCCTGATCGAGTACATCGTGAAGTATACCCGAGCAGCCACAAATGGCGTAGATCGATCGGAAAGATGATTAGACGGCTACGGAAGCTGCACCTTCGCGTCGCTGCGTAGTTGCTGGTCTTCGGTCGATTGTAGGTTTTTGGCAGTCTCGCTCTCGGATAATTCCATAACCCATAGCTGCGTTAATTGCTCCAACTTAGCAAACTCGTCACCCAACAGTACTCGGCACACCTCCAACATGTTGTCGAATAAGGTGTCGCTGGGGCTGTATGCGGAACCAGACGGAAATTTATGCCACTTACCGGTAGTGGCCAAGTACATATTGCCTCGCACGACGCCATACCGAGCACGCTCGCAATCCACGGACTTGATGACGCGAATCGTGATGTCCTGCCCTCTAGGCGGCAAAGACCCAACCGCATAGTCCGCTAGCATGCTTACCGTCGGCACATCGCCATAGGCTTGCCTAAGCAAAGCAACCGGCGCCTCGTCGAGGAAACGTGCCGCTGTCAAATGCATCGTTTCGGGCGCTCCGACGTAGATCTTGGAGACGTGCTGGCGAGGCTCCTCTTCATAGGCTGAGAAGACATTCAGCACCATCTGAAAGCCGCGAGAATGCCGGTCGACCACATTAACTCGCAATACTCCTGGAATTCGTGAAGCTTCCGCGGCTTTGGACGTCACCTCTTGCTCCGTAGCCCAGGCATATATCTTATTGCCCGCGCCTAGCTCACCCCGTACAGTAGTCGCCTCATCGAAAATTAACTGGATCTCAAAGCGTTGAGCGCGATCACGCTTGCTCATCCACGCCCAGGCGCGGGTCCACAGACTGTGTAACATCGGTCTTCTCCATCGGTTCTACGAACATTATGCCGGGATGCTTAGGCGCTGACTTCTCGTTATATGAGACACTATAGCCGCCCTCTCCGTAGATAGCAATCAGCCTGGATTCTATGGCCGCCAGCTCGATATCCACGGACTTGCCATTGCGATACCAGGTATCGTAATGCAGATCGTCCCTGCCAGGTACTTTGGCGTCGTGAATAATGATCACTGCGTCCGATTGTTTATTGGCTACCAATACGTCGAGTTCGTCGAATAGCGGCCAATTTTGTCCCCAATGGGCGTCTAGCAGAAATATCGCCGGATGCTGTAACCTGGGCACAATATTGCGAAGCACGTAAGGCGAACTGCCGCAGTAAAGGGCGATGTCATGCTCCCAGAACTTCGCAGTAGCCCTTCCGGCCCATATGGGATTGATTTCGATAGTGTGTGTAGGTAGATGATGCGAAAACCATACGGCAGTAGCGCCTGCATATGTGCCTGTCTCCACCGCGCAACGACAGCCGTGCTTAGCAATGATCGCCACTACGTATGGCCCGATTTCCGGATCGCTTGCCCAAGGTGCCCTCAACGGACTATCGTTTCGCTGTGCGTTTTCACCACGAGCCATGGCTAACTCCAATCTAAACAACACCAAGGGACAATAAAGTTCGCGTATCTTATCATTGCGGGACAGCCAGAACATGTGCTATCCATGTATCATACTCATGGCCGTAATCGAAATCATCGGTCATATCGTTGATTTCAGTCCAGTCATCCGTAGGCGTTCTATCTTCCCAGCCCATTCCATGCATACGATTGTAACACTCCCACGCATTGCCTCTGAGCGGCGCTATCCGTTGCCACCGTTTCGACTGCAATCGGCGTATTAGCACGAGTGATTTGCGAAGTCGCTTGGCAGCTCTTCGCAGCAACGAACTGGCTGCAATAGTAAAGGTTAGCCCGAAAATTTCACCGTATGGATGCCGAGTAAGCGAATTAGGTCCTGCACGACCAAACCACTGTATGTATGGCTCCTCGCAATTGATAATCGCGTCCATCGCCTTCTCGGAGAATACCACATCTCCAAACAGCAGCGTTGTGCGTTCGGTATGTGACCATACGTGCCGCGAGGACAGAATCTTATCAATATTCATTGTAAGCGATGGTTGCACCGGAGAGATCAACGTAGCAGGCGGCCGTGCGAGTATTTCATCGCTGCTAATGATAACGATCTCGAACACATCACGATCGCACAGCTGCCGTACCGTTCGATGCAGAAGCGGCTCTCCAAATATCGGTACCAAATGCTTACGCGAATGGACAGGATGTTGCCATCGCGCCTGATTTCCGCCGCATGCAAGAATGACGGTCATGGCTTCCAAATTTTTCCATCGAATAGATTGGTGCAATCACCAACTTTCCCGTTGACGCGAATGTACTCCACACCGGCATTCTCGATGTAGGCCACGGCTTGCTCAATCTCACCGCGCCATCGCTCTGGCGTACGGTCGTGCATTTGCTTATGCACGGTTAATCGCGTGATACCGGCTGAAACAATGGCGCGAGCGCATCGCATGCACGGTGCCCATACGCACCACAGCAACGAGCCGTTCAACGGAATCATCGTCGTCCTGGCCGCTTTCCAGATCGCGTCCTCTTCGGCGTGGATGATATTCGCGTACTTATCATCGCGCAACTCGTCCTTGCGTAGCATCTGTGACGGATAGCGATTAGCGCCCATAGCTAAAATGTCGGTGTTCTTAACAAGCATGGACCCGTTCTGCGTACGATCATCCGCACTGCAAGTAGCGGCATAACGATAGCATGAACGAAAAGTCTCACGTGAAAGCGCGTTTATTTCGACAATTTGCACTACATGTTCCCCTGCGTGACGGGCTGCACAGCCGACGCTATCGTTCCGCTTTTGCCCAGCCCTGTGGTTACCGGTTGAGCGTGCGCAGGCTGCATGGCCCCCGTGGCCACTTCCTCGGTCGCCTGTGGCACTAGAGACACCTGAAAGCCGCCAGCCAGTTCCATGCCAAAGCCCTGCGACAGCATAATATGGCTATGCGGCGGATGCTCGAGCAGGAATTGATGGGCAAAGGCTAAGAAGTCGTTAATGGCGTCGGCAGCTGCTTTTTGCTCGGCGCCCGTCTCGAATTGTGCGAAAAGCTGATCGAGCTTAGACAGCGTCGCTGCTTCACCTGCCTCGCCCATAGGCTTTGCTCGATACTGCTCTAACATAAACTCAAAGAAATCGGGCACAGACTGCCCTGTTAAATCCGAAGGCATCGCTTACTCCTTTACTGCAAAATGGATACGACTCGCACGGTATCAGCTATCGGACTGTGTTTCATTTTCAGCAGGCGTAGCTGTATCCGATTCTACATTCGCCTGCCGTGGTTGCACGTGTTCGGCTGTTCTGTCTAACCACTCCTGTTTCTGCGTATCATCAATAGGGGGGCCAGCATCCGATTTTGCGTCTGCTCGACATTGCTGCTCATACTCGGCTAGCGTGGCTAGCCACTGCTGCTTTTGCAGCTCGTCATAGTTGTATTGGTTTCTACGGGTAATCAAATGGCCCAGTTTAGTAGCCGCGTAGGCGAAATGCTCATTGCCACCAATGTCATGTATGCCTTGCACGACCATATCGGTTGTGGCTTTATTGTCGCCTTCCATGAATACTAGCAGCTGCGCCGGATTTGAAACGAATCCCCATTGCTTAAGGAAGTCATCGGCAGCCTTCTGCTGCTCGTCATTATATTGCGCGGCCATATTCTTGTAGATCGATCCGCGTGGCTGTATAGGCGACTGCGTAGGCCGACCGCAGCACTTTTTGTACTTCTGCCCGCTGCCGCACGGACATGGGGAGTTACGGCCTACGCGAGGCGCCGCGCGAATAGGCGCAGCTGATTTAAGCTGCGATTTTCTGCCAACTGTCTTCAATTTCATATCGCAACGCTTAGCTGGCTGAGAGGCTGCGCGACTACGGCGAGTCCTCCTGTTACAGTTCGTCATGCTATTCCTTATTGTCTTCTTCTTCGTCGAGGTCGACGACGATGTCAGAGGTTGGCGTTGGAGTTGTCGTAAGCATATCCTCGAACGCGTTGCCAGTCAACTCTGGCGTATCGGCGTCCGTCGGTTCGACCGCGTCGGAATCCGTCAATGTAATCGAGGCGAGATCCGACGCTCGTGGCGAACACGCCATCACGCCCAACTGCGCGGCATCCGCCGGTGTGATCGGAGCGAGATCCGACGCTGGCGGCGGTTGCGGCGGAGCTATTGCTTCCGCTGGCGGCGATACCTGCCGCAACGGCACTGCCTTTCTCGAGCGTGGCGCTTTAGCGCGCAGCGGCGGACGTACCCTCAAGCCCAACTGCGAGGCCAGACTGGTACCGGGACTTTCGGGCGTACGGAGTTTCGGTTTGTCCCGCTGCGGCGGCGCCGGAAGCCCGGAACCCTTAGGGGACTGCTGTACCTGACCGGCCTTCAGTCGCTGCCTGTACGATTTACGATGGCTAATCTGATTTATGATACGCGAACGTATAATCATTGTTTTGCTCCTTACTACGTGAAAAAAAGGGGCAGCCGGACCCCGGCCAGCTGCCCCAGCGTCCACAACACCTCACCACGGCTAACTCACTCAAGGCGTCTATGGCCTATGCCGCGATGGCGCAGAACGCCCCATCTCCGGTTTTTACCGTACCAGATTCCTTGCCGACCTTGCGCGTAGTACCGTTGAAGCTGTCGAAGCTGGCGATCATATTTCATAACAATATGCGCCGCAAGCGGCGCCCGCTGACAGGGCGGCCACAATACGACACCCCCCACGGTCGCCTCGAATTGGAGGTTTGGAAATGTCGTCTGTATTCGTACTTCTTGTGCACACACAACGGTCGCCATGCTCACAATGAAGAGCAGCCCGACCAATAGTAGAATGCAGGTCTTCAAACGTCTCATCGTTTCCTCCTTGGCTAGATACAAAAAGCTTTCCACCCTTGCACGAATTGTTCACGCCGATTTTCAAGATCGGTCGTAGTACCAGTATTTATTGTTGCCAACCGCGCCTTATCTTGCAATAGCGCTAGCAGATGATCACCGAAAACCTTATAGTCTGCTAGCACCTCTGGAACGCCTAACCAATTTGTGCGTATCTCACAGGGCACCAGCACTGAATTTACGTTGTTTCTCAAGTACTCCGTCTGCGGTGGTATATCCCACGCTATCACTGGCGTGCCCATACATAACGAAGACAGGCCCACTAACCCAAAACTCTCATAGTGGGCTGGCCATATCGTCAAATCGGCGTTACCGAGCAGAGAAATACGCCGCAAGTTGTTAGGCTTGGCTACCAACGATAGCCGATCGGAGAAAACTTTTCGCATGCGACGAACTGCCCGCGTCGCGTGTAATGTCCACCTAGCACCGCTAGCAATTATGGCACGGACATGCTTATTCTCGTGCAGTACCCGCTGCAACATGTCAAAAACGCCCATATTCGTGCGCTGGGCCTGAGAGTCGTAAAGCGGTAGAAGGACTGTGATCTCGCTGCCACTTAAGGCTACAGGGCTGGACGTAATGGGCACAGGCACATCCCAGGGCATAGAAACGGCTTGCTTAGCGCTGATCTGCCAGTTGCGGGCGATAGCCTTACCTACGCACCTGTAAGGAAAAATGATTTTGTCAGCCGCCTTGATCGCCTTGCCATCAACAGGCGAAAGCTCATCCCAAGACGGTAATACCACCGCCTCGATGCTACGATGAGAAGCCCAGCTGACCTCATCAAATGACGGTGTGCTGGTCCAAATGATTCGATCGCAACCTAATGCCCATTCTATAAAGTTGGACCTACGCTCGTCGACAACCTTGTTGTCCCAGTAGGCAGAGATCGCACGATGGCACGATTGTCTTGCAAGGATGCTAACTGGATACCCATCTGATTGGGCCGTCTCGGCGAGCATGATGGCGGCTTCTGCAGCCTCATGCGCATGCCATCGAGTCACGACGCCGAGTTGGAAGGGCATGCTGGACGCTCGCAGACGGGACAACTGGCAAGTTGCATTAGTCTAACAAATTCGATAGTGTCGCGTACAGTATAACCTGCTTACTGTCATTGCTGTAGCCTCGCAATGCAAAACGACATCGCCGTTTTGTTACATCGGTGGCGGAGGTGCCGCCGATCCTTGGGCCTGCCCTTGAGCCGCTTGAGCCGCCATAGCTTGCCCTTGTCGCTTCGCGTTTTGGTCCAAGCCCTCTAACTTACTTTTGACTAAAGCATGAATTACTTCGTTACGGGACTTAAGCCGCCGAAGTGCGGAGATTCTATGCGTTGACGGCAAAGCAAAAATCTGATTGGCGGTAGTGTCGGCAATTTGATGGAGCTCAACAGGAGTTACTGACTCCTGATCGCCCATCGGCAGATTGGCCAATACCGCCTCTACCGGATCGACAGGTTGTGCCACGCCAGGCTGCCCCATAGCCGCAGGATCGCCGCCGGCGGGAGCAGGAGGAGCAGCGCCAGGAGCAGCAGGAGCAGCACCAGCAGGAGCGCCACCGGCAGGTGCGGCGCCCGGCTGGCCGCCGGCTTGCACCGCGCCTTGAGCCATCTGATCGCCCAGACCCATTTGTTCCATTTCCTCCTGTACTTCGCCCCCCCGTTCGGCAACGTACTTTTGTTCATCAAAGAGCCTGTCTTGTTCCTCCTCGAATTGTAGGCCAACACTTTTCAACCCCGTCGTTTGACTTATTTGCTGCCCCATCATCAACTGAAGTTTGGCAAGTTGACGGTTAAGATCGTCGGCGTGACTTGGGCGTTCTAGACGACATGTGACCTCGTCCCAAGACAACGCAATGCTAATTTTGTCAACAACCCATTGCAAGAACTTGTTGAGCACATGCGTAAGGTGGCTCCAATTGCTTTCCATGAGTCGCAAAGCCGCGGGTGCCGATTGCAAGCTCATGCTACCTTTGTAGAACTCTACAGGTACGCCTATGCTGTTGAGCAGCGTATCAAGGCCCTGATCCATCAGCTCATGTGGTGCTAGCTGACTCGCCTCGCCGCCTAATGCCTGATAGCGAACTGGGAACGGTAAGGTAAACCACGACGCTGGATCGCGTCGCCGCTGCTGTAGCATTGCATTGATTTGCCCGGTAACCCCGCCCATATCGCTATTGAACAGCGGATCAGTCATCATACCGTTGCCAGCGGAGCCCTGCCGCGGCTCCGGAGTAATTACTCGGAACGGAATGATGTAATCTAGCCCGATCGCCTCGTTGTACCTATGCAACACTTGCACATACCAGGCCTGCCGGAAATTAGTCAATACGCGACTGATACCCCAACCCTTATTCAATACGCCAGCAAGCGTATCCTCTTTGGCGTGGTAAATGACATCTGGATCGAAAAGCAGATGGTTATTATTTCTGCAGGCCTGTATAACTTCCCAAGGCGCGCGCTCGAGTTGATGTAATCGACCCTTTGCAATGTGATCTTTGTAGTAGTTAGGGATTTTCCAAATATGACCGCATTGCTCGGTATACGGATCCCAGACGAGCTCTAGCTCATGGATATTCCATCGCTTGACGACAATGTCATCCTCTTCGGACGTACGGCGATCAACATGGGTCCATTTGCCTGTGCGATGACAGAACGGGCATGTAGCGTTAAATTCGTGACCGCTCCAGCTATAGTGGAATTTTTGATTGCCGTGAATCCGCTTCAACGGCGCCTCGAAGCCACACCCTGGGCACGAGAGATGCCGACGGAACGGCATAATTACTGAGCAAATAGAATTGCCGTATGTGAGAAAGTCAAGCGCCACATACTTCAGCAGTGAATGGATCCCCAGCGTGTCGTAGAGGTAATCCTTGTACTTTTGCTTGCCGGCCCGATCAGTACCGTCGATCTCGATATCCGTAATGAAATACGAGATCACCCGCTCGATGGCAGAGCGATAGACACCATTCGTCAGAATCAGAAATTCACAATTAGCGCTGGCAATACCGCCGGCTACGTAGCTATGCTCACCCTCAACCTCAAAGTTGCAAATATCGCCTTCATAGTACTCCTCAGCAACGCCCGTCACGCGACGATATACATAGTCGCCGTAAATAAATGATTTGGTGGCGCCCGCGGCTTGTGCCTCAAAACTCTCCAATGCCTTTTGCGCTTGCTGCAGCTTTACAGACCATTGAACTAGCTGAGCTATGTCCTTTTTGCCAAAATGCAAAGCGTAACCACCGCCCTTAGAGCCGTATTTACCTTTGCCTTTAGCGGTGAAAATCTTGCTCAATCCCGGGGTCATCCCAAGTGAATGGGCTATTCGCTGAAACTGATACGCCATAGTGTATGACGTGGTCCATCCTGTCATGCCATAGAATACGCCCCGTAAATTGTTGATACTGCCACCACCATCAAGCCAGCCTGCTAGAATTTTTTGACGCGTACTCCGCTTAAATTGCATAGCACGATGGGCATCCTTAGTACGTGCTAAACCGGGAAAATTGGATATAAGCCATCCAGGCAGTTCAGGATCTCGAACTGTAATCGTTCGAATGTCTGGCCGCCCGGGCGGCGTATAGACTGTCTGTGGAAAACCTGTAGCGTCTTCAAGCAATGAACGAAGGCGATCGGCAATACCCTGCCGCTCGTCCTTCTCGCCGAGATAAAACTTCGCCGCCATCACCCGCTCATCGTCGTAAACTACGCATCCTTCAGCGAGATACATTCCGATGATATAGCCGTCATACGGGCAACGCGAAGGCGTTTCCGGCTCGATAGGCAGCGGCGTAAGCAAGAAATCTCCAATCGATATATCCACCGCCGGCACTTTTTCGATTGGCAATTTACTGAAATCGAGTTCGCTGGGCTTTTTGCCGCGAGGCGCCCGCACAACAAACAAATTATGGGAACTCGTCAGTCGCAATGGTGATTTTATGCCAAAGGACCCTACAGTGATATTACAGATAGTCTCAGTCACGGGTCGACGACTGCATTGCACTACGCGGCCAGGCTGCCCATCCTTATTCAAAACGCTATCGCCTGGGCGAATATCCTCAATGGCTTTGAGCGACAAATCGGCCAGCTCAATAGGTGTTCCAGGTACCCAACACCATTTCAATGCGTCGGTGAACGATGTGGGCATCGCTGTCGACGCATAATCCGCGAAGGGGCACGGGAAGGGCTCTGCTGAGTTCGCACCACCTAAACTATTAGATGCAAAATTCGGTATTAGAAAACTCATGCCGGCCAGCCTCCGTGCTAAACAGCGGTACGGCAATTACTTGCCTATAACTGCCTTGAATGCCTGTCCCTGGCCCGGCGCTAGCTAGCTTCGGCCACTTTGTCAGCAAGACGCTTTTTGGCGTCCTCTGCCAACTGCGCGAGCGCTATGCGCTGGTCGTCAGCTTGCTTTTCGCACGACCGCCCCGCGCAACACGCGCACTTAGACAGCTCGGGCTTAGTGAGACCTGGCTTAATTACACCTTGCTTTTCCATACTATCATCCTCCGTGAAATTGCGGATTTTGGGAAGATCAATCGGGGATCGGGTACTCTTCTTTGATAAGCAGAATATGCATATCAAAGTCCCGGAATGGAAACTGGATGCCAGTGCAAGCGGTACGATAGATCATGTTTCGGCCCTCTACCAGTACGGCTAAATCACTATCCGTTGTCTGCGGAAATACGCGCGGAAAGCCGACGGCTCGCCGATCGAATACCAGAATCAGGGACGCGCCCTCGCGTATAACCTCATGAAAAAAGGCCTCCTGCTTAAACGGATTGCCGTGCACCTCGAATGTCACCTTGCACGTAGGCGGGCCCGCGGTTCCGCTACTCACTGCGGTAGGTATTGACATCGGCACAGCTGGCGCCGTTTTATCGAACAAGGACCCCGCTGGTGCTTGCAATGCTGGTCCTTGCGCTGGCGGCAGCTGCGACGGCTGAACCGGTTGGCCGGGCGCTATAGGCGGCTGTCCCGGCATTTGCGGCATTTGCGGTGACGGTACGGCCGCGGCGACAGGCAACACCGGTACCGGCGGCGGTTGCGCGAATACCGGCTCATTGGCCGTTGCACGCCCGCCTGGAATCACTAGCTCGACACCCTGGTTGAGCATCGCTTGCGGTTGGACTGCTTCCGACATTGGTAGTTGTCCTCCTCCTTCGGACGCCTTAGGTACGACATACGATCCAGGCATATTTAACGGGGCCTCCCGACAATCTGTCGGCGTCGATTCAGGCACGCGGTCAGGCTTATCGGATACAGCAAAACCTCTGTACACTGCTGAAGCCCGAAGTCTTCGCTCCCGCACATCTACTGATTGAAGTATACCCTGGGCGTCCGCGGCTTGCTTGAGTAAGTCTTTAGGTAACTGCGTCATATCGATAACGAAGCCTTGCCCAGGTATATCAGGATCAACATTGACACGACGACAGACCGCATTGGGATCATGCCCAATGGGCGCACCGCCTTCCGTTGATCGACGAATGACAGTGCCGCTAGCACCCCATATTCCAGGAGGAAGCGCAGACGCTGTTGAGTGACGGCTAAGCGGCAGTATTTCGGTAGCGGGGTCGTGATACTTAGACGGATCGAGATTGCTCTCGTTGATAGCTCCGCCGCCATCCCAGAATGTATTTCGTGTTATCGGCATGCCAATATCCCTGTGGACCAGCCATCAGTGTAGCACCTGATAGCTAAGAAAGAAAGGTCCAGATGCCGGGAACCCCCGGCACCTGGACCAATAGTCAGCTTGCGTCAGTAACGCCATTCCTCGACAACAAGCACTCCAATCGCGCCTCTTCTAAAGGCAAAAGCCGCGGCCTTTGCATCAATGCAAGCATCTCGTCCACGTCGTCGGGCGATTCAGTCGCTGCGCCTGTCAAGCCAATCTGGGTCAGCATCGGTTCCCTCCACAAGCATTTTCCTGGTGATGAAAAACCACAATCTCTGCGGGTGCCGCTGTGTGAGCATTGCTTCCCGGGTCAAGGGCACAATCAGCTCCCACGCGTGTTCCAACGCCCGTAGCCCTACAACCATAATCGCGGGATCCTCAGGCCAGTACGGATAGATTACGGGATCTTCTGTACTGTTATCCTGTAGCCACGCTGTTATATCCGCAACAGTCGCTACGACTTCTCGCAGCTGCGGATTCGTTTCTTCTGATTTGTCTTCTTGCACACGAATTCCTTTCGTATGTCCGTCGGGCCGATAGCGACATTCACGCCGCCGCTATAGAATTGCCAATCCGCACACGCTTTTGAATGATTGGACCAGTCAACCAACTGCGGAACGAGACGGACATCCGCTCGATGGTAGAATTCGCAAAGTGGCATACATTCTGAATGTCCGTTACTCAATGTTAACTTCACGCCCTCAACGCATCCGGCTACAACCGCATCCGCCGCAGTCGACTGCTCATCGCCCCTCTGCGCATCCTGCGCACGCGCGACAGCCAGCACGCTCTCGTATTCATCATCCGTGATAGCTGCGTCCCCCCGTATCTTACAAAGGTCGTAGCTACAGACATCCAGTCCGCAATACGTATGGATTCCGCAACTTCCGTCGCCGGGGGTGAGAAACGGCCGCGTCGATGATCTACTTTCCCATTCGACGTCGACCACTTGGCGAAACTCCTCAACGGTCCGCAAACACCACGGACTTTTAAGCAACATCTGCGCATCCGTCCGCTGGGCTAGCAATCGCGCGGACAAACACTGCTCTCCAACGCCCGCAAGCCATTCCATCTGCGTGTCTTTCAGCGCCGGCGGTGGTGGCCCCGCACAGAACTGCACGTACGGTGTCGGAACAATGAATTGCCGCAACTCCCTAAAGTGCGCATGCGCCTGCGCTCGCACATGCAAATGGTAATGGTAGGACTCCTCTTCAGGGCCGGACGCCTCCGCGTTGTCATGCAATTCGCCCGGGCTCACACGCTGACGCTCAGCAATCCCGTCAATCTTACGGGACGCCTCCTTCGCGACGTGGCCAGACACGAGCGCCCGCAGCAATGTCATCGCTACCCCAAACATCTCGTCATCGAGGTCAAACCGCCGACCGTAGGCGGGAACAAAACGCGAGGCATCCATGCTCTCGCGTTCTTTTTCTAAATCGGAACGATACCGACCTAGCTGTGATTGGATCGAGTGATGCGAAGCGTCTGCTCTTTGCCCGCCTAATAGCCAGGCTCGGCGACGGCGCATAACATTGTCCACGTTAAGCAGCCCCGGCGTCGCCCAAAGGTCCTTAACATGTATTGAGCCGCGGCTATGACCCAGCATGAATTCTCCGCCTTGCTGCCAGCTCTTATACGTCCGGAACCGAAACTGCTTGTTCACGGACTGGCCACCGAAGTCATGATAGTCGTCGAGCACGGCGAGCATGCCATGTTCCGCTATTGCCGTACGACCCGGCTTGAGGGTCTGCGGCACGATCCACGTGGCGGCGCTCATATTCTTGAGCGACTGCCTACAGATACGCGCGTACACGCGCATCCACACAACCCAATCAATAAATCGCCGATACGTCATCGGCAAGTCGGCGCCATACATGGCGAGCCACCCAACCCAATCAAATGGGTTGGTTATTGGTTTCCCATTGGCTATACGCCACTGGTTAACCTCTCCGACTGCGATTTGGAATGTTAATAGCAGCACGTTGGCTGATGCTGCCTGTAACTCCTCCAAGGGCCACTCTGTGGCTTCGCCCATCACGGGCGCCGCGACCTTTCCCGCCAGCGCAACCACGGCTGGCGAGACTTTGTCCGCATTGACGCAGCCGGGATCTTCGATCACGGCCACATTCAACGGTGTGCGTCCTAGCGTGCATGTGCCAAACTCCATACTCGTCGCTCCTTCAGGATAAAAGGGGGGAGAGCGAGCTAATCACGAATCGATTACTTCCGTGAAAGCCCGATACGCCGCCATTGGTACCGTGAGTTCCCGGTCACCAAAAAGGGTGCGTACCGTCAGGATCATGTATCCTGTTTTCATGCCTTTGTGGCTTTGAGGATGGCGCTTAAGCACGCGCCATCCATAAAAGAGTCGGACTTTGTGTTGCCCGTTCATGGCATGTGGCGGCAGCCAAACCATAGCTTGACCATCTTATAATGCCGTGAATACACCCTATATTTTAGGAGGATTCGAGAGGCTCGTCGTCGAGCTGACCCACCGGCAATGATGTGCCTGGCGGCGATTCAGTAACCGAATCCGGCACGCCGCCCACGGTTTCGACATTATTAGATTGCGCTTGCGATACCGTCTGCGCCTGCGACTGCGCCTGTGCCTGCGCCCGCTCTGCGTCTAGCGGTTGCTCCCGCGTAATATCTTCTTCGGGGATAGGCTGCCACATAAAACCGTCCACATCTTGCATGCTGCCCTGCGGATCGACGCCCGCAATAACCTTACCCTCGATCTCGATGAGCTTCTCTCCATCAACAAGCTTCCACCGTCGGCCCTTTTGGATATGCAACCAGTTGCCACGGAAAATCTGCATATAGACCTCCGTGTCCGGATTCTCGCGAGCTAGTTGCCGCGTATCCATAATACACTGTGTCAAATCTTTCAACGTGGAAAATTCCCGCACTGTTGGCGCAGCGTCATTGGCAATTATCACCGCGTAGTAGCTGGCCTTACCAGGCTGCTCCATAGCCTCGAGAGCATGCTGCAAAGACGCTATGAACTTTCCGAGAATGTTGCGGTGACCCTGCCGCGACTGCTCCGCGCGTAAGCCAGCAATATCCTTCGCGGCTATCGCCTTGGATTCAACAGCAGACGTAGTCACAACGGCTGTTGGCGGCGGAATTGAAGCTGGCGTTGCTTGTGCTGGTTCATTGCTCATTATTTGCTACTTTCCTATTCGACGCCTTGAGCGGACCGAGCTCATCAAATCTCGCGCTTACGCGTTTACGCGGCTTGTCGAGCTCAACGGCCTGCACCTTGCCATTGCTAGCGTGTACGCGCGCCATTTGCTTGACGTCACGCCCCTTGCCACCATTAGTGGTAATACGGGCTATGGTCTGCATTGACAGCCCTTCATAGAAATACGGCGCAATAGTGACTGTCGCATTAAAATGCTCCTTACTGGTAGCGATCACTTTGCCGTCGCCGTCACGCAATATCCATTCACCCTCTAAGGCGTGCGGAAGTTCAAGTATTGTCTTCATTGTGTGATCCTATAATTGTTGGGCCTACCTGCTGCGCTCGCTTGTACTCGTCGAGCAGCGGCTGGAAGGCTGGGTTCTTATGCGCAGTTAACGCACCGGTATCGCCACGGAAGACCGCTTCAGCCATGTCCATAACATCTTGCCGTGGTGGCATCTTTACTATCCGCGGCTGTCCGATAGGTGAAATGGCCGGGCGTACTTCCCATCTGGCCATGTTCCCGTCAACGCAGAAGACGGTAACAGTAATCTGAGGAATGTCCGCGTATAAAATAGAATGACGCTCTGCTAGCACCGGATCCGCGATCTCTAAATCCCCGGAAAACGCACGGTAGAAGCGATGATCCGGCGTATTGATAGCACAGATACCGCCCAAATGCTCCCAAAGGCTTTGCCAGCGCTCTTTCTTTACTCCGCAAATAATATTGTCCCACGTAAGGTTGCCCAGATAGGTGGGTGCTATCAGCCCGTCGAAAACGGGCTTAGTAAACGGCTGCAGCAGTACTTCCGTTCCAAGTGGCTGCTGCGCGTACCAATCGGCTACCGGATCCTGTACAGGATAGTTGAATTCCGCAAAGCTAAAAAAAGCACCGTGATTGAAGAAATGCCAGTCCTCGGACATATCCGAGAGCGAGAAGATGGCCGGTTTCGTATCCACCGGCGTATCTTCTCGTTTCTCGGTCCAATCGGTGCCCGCTGCGATGATATTCGGTAACTTTGACACAGCACCTATCCTTCATGTAAAGACGGCTATCGGGATTTGCACCCAACTGCGGGGCTATGGACCCTCACGGCCACTACGGCTTGCCGTCCGACCGCCAGAGTCGGTCTCTTTGGTAATTTTCTTGCCCGCAAAAAAATTGGCTGCACTAGCATAGCGGCCAAATATGTTAAGGCAAACGATTTCTGGATTTCATCGTGACCGCAGCCGAATATGTTAAGGCAAGCGATTTCTGGATTTCATCGTGACCACAGCCG
>Ga0075115_10000849_pt1 | contig 15186 bp, 16 predicted proteins | sample AntAceMetag02UKH_FD_69785 | JGI IMG/M metagenome (GOLD analysis project Ga0075115, IMG submission 69785) | Saline lake microbial communities from Ace Lake, Antarctica - Antarctic Ace Lake Metagenome 02UKH | ecosystem: Environmental > Aquatic > Non-marine Saline and Alkaline > Saline | place... | reverse complement strand
CTCAATTTCATACGGTGAATAGAAACTACCATCCCTGACTGTATATGCTCCCACGCAACGATCTCAGCCTTCTTACGGGATGTTTCCCCTGTCGTTCTCCCTGCAGTATAGGTACCATCTGGTTGTAAATAACGGGCATAGTAGACAGGAAGTTTTGATTTTCTTGAACGTTTGTAAAATTTGAAAGGAACTTGTGACTTGAGCATCGTAACATCTCCATACACCAAGGTTCCAGATTTCTGGTCACACTTTGGTTACATCTGGTGATTTTACGGCGCCAATTGTTTGGTAGCCTAAAACAAAAAACACCTAAGCTATTACTACATAACAACTTAGGTGCCTGATAAATGTGCCGCCGAACAGAATTGAACTGTTGACACGAGGATTTTCAGTCCTCTGCTCTACCGACTGAGCTACAGCGGCACGGAACAAGAAAATTTATAAACCGTACAGTGAGAATTGTCAACCCCTGCAGGAAAAAGGGTGGATGAAAACTGAATAGAGTTCATGTCTGACTGAGTTTATCACACGTGGGTCAGGGAACTAATGTGGGTAATTCCTGTACTAATATTGTACTTTATAGTAGAAATCGCACCTACTAAAGAATATCTTCCGGCTGTTTTAAAAAGTATGCATTAGTTTTTCATAGTTCATTTTTGCATAGATAATTCTGTGAATTTCTACTGTATGCTCGTTTCCCACATAAAATATCAGATAGTTTTTTACAGGTAATATCCTGTACTCTGTATCAAGTAGTTTAATTGGTTTATACAGTTTGCATGAATAAGGAAACTGTTGAAGCCGTAATATAGAGCTGTCAAGATCATCAAGTAAAGCCAAGGCAGCCTTCGGGTTTTTCAAGATGTTTGTTATGTAGTTTGTAATCTCACGCAAATCCTCTAGAGCTAATGGTAGATATATTAATTCATGCATTATCAGAATTTATCTCTGAGTGAATTGTTGACCTTAAACTTGAAAACACTTCATCATGAGAAAATCTTTTTTTAGTGGATTTAGCCTCTAGCTCTGCTTCCTTCAGTTTCAAAAAGAGTTCACTTTCAAAAAGTTTTTGTTCATAGGCTTCAATACTCATAACAACCATATCTCCATACCCATTCTTAGTTAAATAAACCGGTTCTGCCGTTTCATGTACTAATGTTGAAATAGCAGCGAAATTATTACGTAGATCAGAAACAGGTCTAATATGTAGCATACCACACCTCCTATTTATCATAATAATATCATAATTATGCTAATTATACAATTAATGTATCAGGGTAATCGAAAGATTTTTTAGATTGCTGTTTACTCTTTGGAAAATTATGATTTTAATACCACTCTTGTTCAGACAAGTAATCTTGTCCTGTTTCTTTTTACAACTCCATGGCAGTATATATACGCTGTTCAATGGCCAGGAGACTCTCTTTTCCTAAAAACCGTTCCTTACGGTCAACTTCGACAACAAACTCCCCTACAATGGCAGCAGGACGGTCTGAGAGCAGGAATATAGTATCTGCAAGAAGTAAAGCTTCACGAACATCATGTGTTACCAGCAGGGTTGTTCTGGGATCACGATCCCAAAGCTTTGTATACGCATGAATCAACTCTATTCGCAGCTTCAGATCAAGTGATTGGAAAGGTTCATCCATCAGAATCAAGCTTGAAGGATATGCAAAAGCTCGGGCAATCGAGACACGCTGTTTCATCCCGCCGGATAACTCCTCAGGATACATTTCAGTGCAATCTGAAAGACCGACAAGATCCAGAAACTGACTAATTCTTTCCCAGCGCTGATCTTTGTCGGGAAAAACCTTTTTAAGCACCAGCTCAATATTCCGGGATACACTCATCCAGGGAAGCAGCCGGGGTTCCTGAAAAATAAAACTGATGGAGCTATTACGTTCATCCTGGATAATTTCACCGGAATCCTGTTTAGTAAGACCCGCGATACTATGTAAAAGAGTAGTTTTCCCGCATCCTGACGGTCCAAGAATAACACTAATTTTCCGTTCAGGAATCGTCAGTGAAAGATCATTGAAAACCTCAATTGGTACACTGCCAGCACCGGATTTATAGCTCTTGGATAGGTTATTAATAATCATTTCTCAACCGAAACCTTTCCCGACACTCTTTTTCGACGGATAACAGTCAGTAAAAGTTTAAAAATCCCCTGCGAAACCGCACTGAGAAGAATTGCTGCAACTGTCCAGGCCATCACCTCACCAGTCTCCAAATTAATCTGGGAAAACTGCATACCCGAACCTATCCCTTTTCTCGGAACCGTCAGCACCTCTGCAGCAATTACCACTTTCCAGGTCATACCGATAGTTCCCCGGGCACCAGCTATCAGATACGGAACGAGAGATGGAATTGATATATGATAGAGCTGCTGCGAGGTTTTAAGTCTGTATAATTGCCCCATCTCCAGTAATTTCTTATCCGTTTGTACAACTCCGGTAAATACATTTTCAAAAAGGATAGGAAAGGACATGAGAAACGCCGCAAAGACAGGCACTGTACCACTGGAAAACCAGATAAATGCCAAAAGAATTACTGACATAACTGGAATAGTACGTACAACCGTAACCAGAGGGGAAAGAGCTGCACGCACCCAGGGTATCCAGCCTGCAGCAAGTCCGGCTGTTGTCCCGACAGCTAGAGTTATAAGAAAACTTCTTACAGCACGTAATGATGTTGCACCAACAGCCTGCCAAAAAACTTCTGTTCGGGCATAACTTATTAGGATTTTAACAGCTTCCACAGGTGTTGGAAGAATAATAGGGAGATTAATGAATCTGGCAGCAACATACCACACGAGGAGTAGAACCAGTGCAGAGATACTAGTAATAATGCCGGTACTGTATACCCATTTACCTTTCATTTTCCGCGTAAAAATCCTCATCCGGCAGCTTGCCCCCTATAGAATCCGGATTCAATTCAGCCATTATCTGCAAATATACTTCAAATGAGTCCCTCGAATCTGCTCCTGATTGATACATCAAACTGCATCGAGGAATTGCAGGGCCCGCAAGATCAGCACTCAGGATACCAAATTGTTCAACAAGTGCTGCTGCACCTGAAGGATCTTCCAGAACGGTAGAAATTGATGCTTCAACAGATTGCAGAATTCGCCCAAGAGCGTTAGTATTTTTCTCTGCAAATGAATTTTGAACCACCAGGGCTGTCATAGGGTATGAACTATTTCCGGTCATCTTGAACCATGGTTCCTGTAAATCACCAGTTCTATGCACATCAGGACTTTTTAGTTCAGCCATTGTAGCAAACGGTTCAGGGAGAACAGCATAATCAATTTTACCTGCAATTAACATTTGTGCCAACTGAGCTGGTGACGCTATGGAGAAATCAAGTACATCATCCTGATCAGCCCGATCCATACCCCACCCGTTCAGAATATAACGGGTTACAAGATCCGGTGTAGATCCCGGTGCTGGTGCATGAATAAATTTCTCTTCGTCCATGATCTGATTAACAGATTGCCGGCTAAACTCAACACTCTTATCACGTGAAAGGAAATAGAGCATTCCTTCTCCTGTTACCGCTGCCAACTGAATATCTATCCCTTTACTATAGAGATTTGCAGCCAGATTTGCAGGAAGTGCTGCAATATCGAGCTCTCCGGATATCAATTTAGCAGCAACCTCCGTGGGAGAGGGGAGTACTTCGGCTTCAACAGTAACGCCCAATCCCAGCTTTCCGCCATCTCCCAGAAGATGTACATAGCCAAATCCGGTCGGTCCCTTTAAAACGGCAAGCCGTACAGTAACAGGTTCTATCTGCATAGTCGGCTGTGTCACTTCCTCTGCTCCACCCTCAGGCACCCCTTCAGCAAGCAGTGAAAAACCCAAAAACAAACTGCAAAAAAACAGAATAAATAGTATATTTTTAAACATCAACTTGTCCTTATCAAATTAACCTCAGTTATATATTATTATTGAACAATTATCCTAAAATACCGCTTTTTTCCGGCTCTAAGCATAAGTTCATCGTCTTTTAACCATGAAGAATCGATCACTGAATCAATTGATTCAACCTTGGTGTTGTTCACATTTGCCCCGCCCTGCTGCACTAATCTTCTGGCTTCACTCATAGAAGCACAAAGATCAGTTTTAGAAAAAAGAACCATCACCGGGATACCCGCTGCAAGTTCATCAGCAGTAATTTCCAGAGATGGAATTGCATCTTTATCTCCACCACCGGCAGCACCCGAGTTAAAAGCCGCTTTTGCAGCCGCATGAGCCTTATCAGCCTCATCCTGCCCATGAATGATCTTTGTCTGTTCATATGCAAGAATCTCTTTTGCACGATTAATATCTGATCCCTGCAAATCTCCCATCGCATCAATCTCAGCTAAAGGAAGAAAGGTAAACAATTTGAGAAATTTAATAACATCTGCATCAGCAATGTTACGCCAGTACTGATAGAAATCATAGGGAGAAAACACTTCAGGATCCAGAAAAACTGCCCCTTTCTCCGATTTTCCCATCTTTTTACCATCAGATCGGGTTATCAGGGGAAATGTCAATCCATACACCTCACCAGCAGCTACACGTCTGGTCAAATCAACTCCGGCTACAATATTTCCCCATTGATCATCTCCTCCCATCTGGAGCCGGCATTCATGATCTTTGTAGAGAGTAAGAAAATCGTAAGACTGAAGCAGCTGATAGTTAAATTCAATAAATGAGAGCCCGCGTTCCAACCGCTGTTTATAGGATTCAAAAGTGAGCATGCGGTTAACAGAGAAGTGTTTCCCAATATCCCGTAAGAATTCAATATAGTTCAGTCCGCCAAGCCAATCATAGTTGTTGAGCATGAGTGCCTTTCCCTCTTCTCTTTCAGGAGAAAAATCGACAACACTACCCAGCTGATTTTTTATGGATTCCGAATTTTCCCGAATTTGCTCAATGGTGAGCATTTTCCGCAGTTCAGTCTTGCCAGACGGATCACCAATCATAGTTGTCCCCCCGCCAATGAGGGCGATTGGGTTATGTCCGGCCTCCTGCATGTGATGCATAGCATAGAATGGAACCATATGTCCGATGTGGAGGCTGCTTCCTGTCGCATCAACGCCAATATAAAAAGTTATCGGTTTTTCACCCATCAATGCATCGAGGGCTTCAATATCAGTACATTGCTTAATAAATCCGCGATCGCGGAGTGTTTCCAGTGCTTTATTCATAATATATTTTCCTTGGCAGTTACGCCCGTGAATACTCTTTTATCTCACTCCTGATTCTTTGAGCAAGTTCAGCTACGGGAACCCTAACCTGCTTCATAGAATCACGAAACCGTAATGTAACAGTACTGTCATCTTTTGATTCATAATCAACTGTGATGCAGAATGGAGTACCAATTTCATCCATTCGTCGATACCTTCGGCCGATAGCGCCTGATTGATCATAGAAAGTAGTAAAATCATTTCTCAACTCTTTCTCAATCTCATGCGCTAAATCGGCAATTCCATCCTTTTTAACAAGCGGCAATATCGCAACAGTAACCGGTGCAAGAGCCGGGTGAAAATGCATAACAACCCGGGTGTCACCACCCTCAAGCTCTTCCTCTTCATATGCATCGGAAAGCACCATAAGAACCGATCGGGTTAAACCGGCTGAAGTCTCAACAACAAATGGTATATATCGCTCATTGGTCTGCGGATCCATATATTTCTGATCCTTCCCGGTAAATTCCTGATGCTTTTTCAGGTCAAAATCAGTTCTTGAGTGAATTCCTTCAAGTTCCTGCCATCCCATGGGAAATTCAAATTCAATATCAAAAGCCTCTTTTGCATAATGTGCAAGCTCTTTGGGTCCATGCTCATGAAATCGGAGTTTCTCTTTATGTATTCCCAGAGTGTCGTAATAATCAATCCGTGACTGTTTCCAATAGGAAAACCACTCATCCTCATCCCCGGGTTTTACGAAAAACTGCATCTCCATCTGCTCAAATTCACAGGTTCGAAAAATAAAATTCTTCGTAGTAACCTCATTTCTGAAAGCCTTTCCCACTTGGGCAATACCGAAGGGGATTTTTACCCGGCTTGTCTGGGTAACATTTTTGAAATTAACGAATATCCCCTGTGCCGTCTCCGGACGAAGGTATACGATACTTGCCTCATCTTTCACCGGGCCTAAATGGGTTGCGAACATCAGGTTAAATTCTCTGGGTTCTGTAAAAGTATCTTTATTGCCGCATACCGGGCAGGCCGCTTCCAGATTGATATGGTCTGCTCTGAAACGTGATTTACATTTTCTGCAGTCAACCATAGGATCCGAGAAATTTGCTACATGACCTGAGGCTTCCCAGACTTTGGGGTGCATCATAATTGCAGCATCCAATCCTACAATATTATCATGCAGCTGCGTCATCTCCTTCCACCAAAAATCTCTGACACGGTTTTTCAGCTCTACACCAAGAGGACCGTAATCCCATGCACCTGAAAGACCACCATAGATTTCACTTGATTGATAGACAAAGCCTCTTCTCTTGCAGAGAGATACGATTTTTTCCATAGTTACTTTGCTCATGCATTATACCTCTTGTTCCAGCTCTTGTTCCAGTTTTTGTATTGTTCTATTAATTCTTTCAAATGTTTTCTCTTTTCCCAGCAGCTTAACCGACTCAAATAACGGCGGTGATATTCTACTTCCTGTTACTGCTGCCCGAATCGGCATTAGTAAGGCACCAAGTCCCACACCTGTTTTTGCGGCTGTATCCCGGAATAACTGTTCCATATCGCCATCATTTTCACCATCACCCTGCTCCCAAAGCCCTGATAAAAGGCTCTTTGAAAGGTGCAGAATTTCAAGAGCCTTTGCGGCATCCGCTTTTTTGGGAATAACATCTTCAGGATTTGGTGTTTCTATATCCTGAAAAAGAAATCTGGTCATCTCTGAGACATCACTTAATTTCTTCATTCGTTCGTGAATCAACGGAATCATATTTCCAATAATCTTCTCCTGTTCATCAGTTGGCGGATTTAAAATTACTCCATCCCGAACAAGAAATGGAATAATCAGCTCTCTAAGCTCAGCAGCTGATTTCTGCCGTATATACATTCCGTTAAACCAATCAAGTTTCTTATAATCAAAAACACCGGGTGCTTTATTTATTTTTTCCAGGCTGAATACCTTCTCCAGCTCTTTGCGGGTAAAAAACTCTGTTTTATCATCGTAGGCCCACCCAAGAAGGCTTATATAGTTCATTACCGCCTCTGGTAAATATCCATCATTCATAAAGTCTCTCACTGCTCTGGAACCATTTCTTTTTGAAAGTTTTTGCCCATCCTTACCCATAACCATAGGCAGATGACAGTATTTTGGCGGCTCCCAGCCGAATGCCTCATAGAGTAAAACATGAAGCGGTCCCGATGGTATCCACTCCTGTGCACGCATGATATGGGTAATTCCCATCAAATGATCATCAATAACGTTTGCCAGATGATAGGTAGGGAATCCGTCAGATTTCATAAGTACCGGGTCTGGATTGACATCCTTGTTCTTTCGGGAAATTTTACCCATAAGAACATCATCAAATGATGTTTTTCCATCAAGCGGAACCTTGAGCCGTACGACAGAGGATTTGCCGCTCTTTTCCAGTTCAGAACGTTCGGCTTCACCCAGATCTCTGCATCGGCGGTCATACCCTTTCACTTTACTCTTGGTACGTTCCTGTTCCTCCCGAAGGGCATTCAAGCGCTCAGTAGTACAGTAACAGCGATAGGCTTTCCCGTCAGCAATCAATTTTTCTGCATAACTTCGATAGAGTTCGCTTCGTTCGGATTGTATATAAGGGCCATATTCCCCGCCCTTTTCAGGACCTTCATCCCAGGTTATTCCCAGCCAATTAAGCATATCATAGAGATCCTGAACAGCCTCATCTGTTGTTCTTTCCCTGTCTGTATCCTCAATCCGTAATATAAAGCTTCCACCCTGAGAGCGGGAATAAAAATAGTTAAATAAAGCAGTTCTGATACCGCCTATGTGCTGAAGTCCTGTTGGGGACGGTGCGTATCGTACTCGTACACTCATACTTATTTGGTTTCCTCTTGTTGGTATATAATTTATTATATCTTGTGTTTGTTGTTATACCTGAGATTTACGCATAATTCAAGATGAACCGAGAATAAAGATGTAGTGGAATAAGCTCGATATTCTACTCGTGCAGATAATCAACCAGATTATTGATTATCCGGTTACGTTCATCCAAATTCAATAAGATATTGCCGGAGGGCAAGGTTCCCCGGTCTATAACACGGGACAAACCATCACTTCCCTGATAGAGAGAAAAACGGTATTCAACCAGGCTATCTGTTTCCGATATCCACCACTCCAGAATTATCACATTATCAGATGAATTTTCTTTAGCAATTTCCGGAATAAATAAATAGTTCAAATTCTGATTATTTTTTATGCTATGGATTTCTATAGTTTGTAAAATCTCCCGAATTATCACATCATTCATCGCTATGACATACGGGTAAAGGAGATGATTTGTTTCCATGTCCATGGTGGTAAGCAGCACTGTTTTAGCTTTTATTTTCAACATCCTGGTGATTTATAATCACTTTTTGTTTACTTTAGCTTAATTTAATTAGTTTCTCAATGGTGCTATTATTTTAAGATGAATTATCAGGATCTTTTAGTTGAAAATATTAAGTATTACAGATCTCTTTTAGGGTATACCCAAGATAATCTTGCTGAAGCCGCAAATCTTTCTAAAAGTGCTATCGGTCAGATCGAAATAGGCAGAAATACTCCAAATTTCACAAATTTAATTGCAATAGCTGCTGCTTTGCAAATTGAGCCTTTTTTATTACTGAAACAACGGAATTATTCATTAGATGATAATGATTCTGATACAGCACAACTGGCTGCTGAAATTGCATTGGTAATAAAAAGAAATAGACAGAAACAAGAATAACTGCAAATCGTTGCTATTGATCAATCAAGATCTGAACCAACAAACCATCTCATTCATCGCCCGTAATCTGGACTCTTCATATGAATCAACTGCTTTCCGTATCCAGTCATGATGTGAAGTAGCGTTAAAATCCTCACTATTTGTTCCATGGCCGGGGAGTCTTGGAACAAAGACTGAATATCCTTCTTTCTGAAGAACAGAAGCCGGGAGACTTAATTCACCAGGATATCCGGCAAAACCATGAAGCCCAAGAATTGCCTTTCTGCGGCCATTCCCAACGCCCACCTCCTCACTGCGGAGTGTAATTGGCAGAGCACATCTTCTTACAAAAGGTTCTTTTTGCATTTTTAAAGGAAATTTCATATATCAATTGTAACAGGCTGAAATCTATCAGTCCAGTTAGAAATTCTGGAGTGGAACACCAGAACCTTCAAGAAAATTTACCGCATCAGAAAATATATGCTGGAACTCCGCATGTACAATCCTGTTCTCATCGACATCACGTGACAAAGGGAATGGAACCTCGTGGCTGCTGTCGGGAGCACCTGGATATTCATTAACAGTAATTTGGGGAATTCCTTCTGCATCTTCCCAGGTTCTTCTCAATCCACTAACAGGAAAGACCTTGTCTGTAGTAATCATAAATCCCTTGAATCGGTTTTTCAGTGATTTTAGACTACGATTCCTCAATCCAGGCACAAATTTTGTCTTCATTAAGCTTGATAGAATAGAAAATACATTAGCTCCAATATCCGGAATCTGTCTTCTCAATTCTGAGAACACGGCACCCTTTTTTCGCATAGATCCAAATTCATTAAAATAATGATCAAGCCGGCTAAATGCATCAGCATCGAGTATCGCCCGAGAAACAGGATTGGCATACTCCAAAATTGAACCACCGCAAAACAGGCAGGCCCGGGATTCCTTAAATAGTTTTTCAGTTTCAGCCCTATCTTCATCAAGCATTAGAAGTATTTCAGCTAGAGAACACCCTATTGAATAGGAAAAAAAGTGAATAGAGGCATTCTCATCCACTAGAGGATCCTGACCTTCCCTGATTCTACCTACTAACTGCTCTACATCGTTAATAGTCTGTAATGCTCCGGCAATGAATCTTTCCGGCTTTTCATCAATCCTCTGACTCAATGCAGCATTTGCAAATGATATTGCAGAATTATGAGTTGATGATCTTTTTCGCAAATTCATAATTGGTATCATGCTGCGAACATTACTCCATGCTCCCGGTGCACGATTTACATGATAGGCAATAGGAAATAGAATCACTGTTCTTCCTGTTGATCGGCACAAGTTATACGCCCAAGGTAAATATTTCTCCCAGCGTCTCTCATTCAACCCATGAAGCAGTATCAATGCCTGTTGATTTTTCATTGCTGCAGAGGAAGGTACTAAAACCGGATAAGAAAAAATCTTATTCTCCTCAATGGCTGTATCGCTAAAACCTCCGCTCTGGGGAAAAAGTACAGAGGCTGATTGCATGGTTCTAAAAAAAATATCAACATCCTGATAGTTGAGCACCGGTATATTCTCTGAGTTACCGGGATGCCGAATATCTACCCTGCCTAATATTCCAGCCATATCCATAAAGATGTCTGCATATAATTCAGTACTGCTAATTCTCATCTCAATCACCTCCCTATAAATATTTGCGGATTATCAAATCCATTAAAGGATATAGGAAAGATACCACCTGTAAGGCAACATGAAAATGATGAGAATTAATGATTTGTGTAGTTAAAGGAGTGGTTATTTCACACTAATGAGATTTGATTATGATAAAACATTGAAAAATGTTTATACATGCGGTACTAGTTTTGTTCTTTAAGTAGATTAAGCAAATCTATCCTGCTTCGAACTTCTGTTTTTGTATAGATGTTAGCAATATGGTTATTAACGGTATTAACAGAAATAGAGAGCACATCAGCTATTTCTTTGCTGGTAAGTCCAAGCTGTATCTGTTCAACAATCTGTTTTTCACGATAGGTTATGCGAAAATTATCCAGCAGTTTGGTATCAATTATGTTTCCGGGGGATTCTGGAATATGTATAAAGTAATTTACCAGATAGATAAGTATAATAAGGGATATCCAAAAATAGTAGATAGGTAGTGTCGCTAATCCCTGAATCGTGAAAAATACATCTATCATAATAAATGGAACCATCAAAGCAGAAAGAATTATAAAAGAGGTACTAATTGTACGTGCATCTTTATCCCTGATAGATTTTAGATTCTTTATCAAAACAACGACCGAAAACAGAAAAACTCCAAAAAATATAACCAGTAAGATTGCTCGAAAACTTGCAAAAGGTCCAAGAACTATTTCAAGGGTAGCTATTGCCAGGTAAATAGCACTGCAAACAAGGAATATCACCCTGAGAGTCATTGACCAGGGTGAGGCAATAACCCAGCTGGTGAAATAGGGAATAAAATAGATAAGAAATGCAATGTCCAGAAAAAGCAGTGCGGTATATACGATTTGCAATGCAGGTGAATATTGCTCAATAAAAACATTTGCATAAAGTCTGAGAGCATAAATCACCAGAATCAATGTAATTGAGATCTGGAAAACAAGATAATACTTTGTCCAGAGATAAGCCTTTCTCATGTGAAAAATAGTAGACAGGCATATATTCATGCAGCCTGTTGCAAAGGCGAGGACATATATTACAAGATTAATTCCATTCCAATTCATGGGGCAAGTATATTCACCTTTATTGTTAAGGGTCAAGGGATACATTTCAATTCTAATATTTCTGCAGTTCGACAGCATTTTGTCCTTTTGAAATAAAACACTTTCCGCAAACATCATTAATATCCTTTAATAGTTTTGGAATAGTACAGGAGTAATCCAGTCTGGGACCGCTCATACCTACCCTATCCCCAAAAAGCATATTAAACCTGTTTGCATGCAGCACTGCCTGAGCTTTATTGGTAAATAGTTTCATATACAAATCAGAACCCTGATCCTTTAAAAACCTGGCTCCTAATCTATATTCAGGAATATATCTTCTTAGAGCCTCAGATGCATCTTCCCTGCTTCTGAAAGGTGTGTCGGGTATTGCAAAATGGAGATAATACCAAAACTCAATTCCAGGATTTGTATATGCCAGAGCTACTCGTTTTTTCGTTGCAAGTGCACGGCTCTCCTGCAGTTCTTTTGGAGAAAGCTCGATATCATGAGGATTAAAAATACACCAGGCATTCCCCAGTCCATTTTCTAATCTTAATTTTCCGGCTTCCTTTATCATATCAACCAGTGATTTGCTAGCTGAATTTTTTTTATAAACCTGTAGATTAGAATATCTGCAGTCACATCTCATTTGTGAAAAATAGAGCGCTTCATCTTCTCCGGCTGTCAATATAAGCAAAGGTACCCTTGGTTCTTTAAAATTTCGTTTTCTTGGCATGATTCTAGCTCTCCTTACCCGGGTCAAATATAAAATCAGATAAAATCGGCAGTGCTCCAAAAGCACCATTGATATACATATCTGAAGCATCATGCTTTTGACGATATTTATAATCAGACAGGCTATAATAGATTGTTCCACCACTCCTGCCCTTAGTAGTAAACCATAATCCATCTCTTCTAATCAAATTATCATCAAGTAGTGTAGCATCTACTCCGGAGATAAAAATTTGTGATTTGCTATGACTGGTTCCTCGAATGAACGTTTTAAGAAGGTGTCTGGTTACACTAGGATGAATAAATAGGCTAAAATCATCTGATATCACCGTCTTATTCCCGATAAATGCTTCCATAAAAGTGATTGCTATTAAGGTCAGTCGCCGAACTCCCAATGATTCACTTGAAAAATAGCTTGCAAACCTATTATCTCCGGATCCATGAATATAAATAAGTCTTTCTGTTCCTCTGTCTGCAATTCGCAAGTCCCTAACATCCATTAAATCCATGCACCAGAGAAAATCAATTATTTTTTTCCTCCAAGCAGGTCTTTGTTTAAGCACATTTATTATCAGCTGTTCACTGACAGATGAAAGCCCTAAAGGAATTACTGATAGAAAATCCTTAAACCAATTATACATGGGAATAGTAGATTCACTATCCGCAAGTGCTGCAGTCTGGAGAAATGCACGATTAGGGGGAACTTTTTTTCCAAGTTTTTTCTTCTCCCCATAATACTGTTTTCCCCAGCTGAATGTATAAACCGGTGGCTGCTTTTCCTGACTACCTCTTTTTTTATCAGGTGCTACCAGTATACGTTCAAACATTCGTCGGGTTGATCTACCGATTTGAAGAAACAATGTCTCTTTATGGATCTTCTCCCGATCTGCTTCAAGGGTATAGCAGAAGATCTTTGCCAGTCCAGTCTCTTCATCTCTGCCAATTATCGATCGGATAGAAATTTTGGAGGGTTTTGATGACCATTCTTTATCAAATGCAAAAGAAGAACCAGTCATAATACTGAGCGGGTTTGCCTCATTTTCTCCGGCTAAAACAAAAGATCGAATACCTTCAACTGCACGGAGCACCGCACTCTTTCCAGAACCATTTGGTCCAAGAACAGCTGCTATTTTAATCAGATCCAGTCTCTCATCTACCGGTATCAATTGCTGTTCATCAAGGCTTTTATCAGTTACCGCCTCAAAAGAGACAGTCTGAGTCTCTTTTACAGAACGATAATTTGTAAGCGTTACATCTAAGAGCATTCATTCCCCCTAGGTAAAAATATTGCGCGAATGGAGATATTATGGCATATATTGCTTAAAAAGTCACGTTATAGATTAAGAATTCTTTTTGACCGCGCCATTATTTCAGGATATTCATGAAAAATTTCGAGATTAACAGGAGCTCTTCTGCTTGTTCCATGGTTATCAGTAGCTATAAAATCGACCCACTTTTCTTTAAAATATTGATCTGCACCGCCATTCTCAACCCCCTGAATATTCACCTGAAAATAGACACCCATTTCACGCAGTCTTAAAGCAGTAGGTGATGATACCGAAAGCCATGAAAATCTCTCAACATGGGCAAATATTATATCAAATCCTTTAAGCTGCAGTTCAAAAATCCTATCCAGCAGAAAAAGAGGTTCAACACGCATAGATGTTTCTACAAGTAAGAATTTATTAAGGAACGGGATGAATTTAGTCTTGTCGGGGCCAATATAGTGTTCTGAACCAAGAATCACTTCAATACCATAACTCTCGGCTACAGTTTTAAACCAGGTAAATGAATCTCTGATTTTTAGTATATTTGTTTTTACAAAGGGATGACCCAGATGCGGGGTACAAACAATACGTGTTATTCCTGTACTCTCATAGAGGGATAATATTTTTTTAGCCTCTTCCTCAGTTTGAACTCCATCATCAATACCCGGAAGAAGATGTGAATGAATATCTATCATACAGTGGGTTGATTTTTAGGTATCATCCCCCTCCTTACTATCCTCTTCCTGCACTACATCCTGTTCCAACTCTGTTATATAATCAAATGGGCTCTTCACTTTTCCCCTCTTCACTTTACTGTGTTTTGTTACTTTTGGTGGAGTGCTCTTCTTAGCCTTAGCCTCTGGTTCCGGTCTCCGGTCTCCAGTCTCCCTGTCTCCCATCTCCGGTTCTGGTTCTGGTTCTGGTTCTGGTTCCGGTCTCCGGTCTCCCATCTCTGCTTTTGCTTCCGCAGGTACTTTTGCTTCCGCAGGTATTGTTGCTTTCGCAGGTACATCCTCTGGAATAATTTCAGGGACAGGACCGCCACTTATCTCCGGTTTCTGTTCCGGTATGGTTTCTGTCTGTATAACTACTTTTTGCTCATATCCAACAAGCTCATCAGCATTAGTAGTTGAAACCCGCTTCTTCACAACTTTTCGTTTTTTGCCTAATGCTTCAGACATTTTTTTTCTATATTTTCTGGTAGATTTCTTGTATTGAGATTTATATCGCCCCTTCTTATTTGTAACTTTTTCTCCTGTATCTCTGTAATAATAGTAGTAGTGATAATAGTGATAAGAGTCTTCCCGGGTAATGTCATTAATTACTATACCCACAACAGGAACTCCTGAGTTGCTTATATTTTCCGCAGCAAGTTTCAATCCATACTTTGATGATTGGGCCGACCGTACTACCATAACAATACCATCAGAAGAACGTGCAGCAATGAGTGCGTCAGAAGCTGCAAGAAGCGGCGGAAGATCTATCAGAATCCTGTCAAACTTCGTTCTCAAGAATTCCAGCATTTTCAGAAATTTATCTGAGGTAAGCAAAGCTGT
>Ga0075115_10000845_pt1 | contig 15228 bp, 14 predicted proteins | sample AntAceMetag02UKH_FD_69785 | JGI IMG/M metagenome (GOLD analysis project Ga0075115, IMG submission 69785) | Saline lake microbial communities from Ace Lake, Antarctica - Antarctic Ace Lake Metagenome 02UKH | ecosystem: Environmental > Aquatic > Non-marine Saline and Alkaline > Saline | place... | reverse complement strand
TTGATATCCTCTCCTGAAAGTGACATTGCGATATCAAATAATGACACAGTTCAAACCTAATGTCTACCCTTACTATAAATAATTGATACTATTGCTTATCTACTAACCGCACAGGTCGAACTTTTGCAGATAAGATTTTCTCACATTGTTCCAGAACTCTATCGCCTCTTTCGATGCATAGTCCGGAAAGGTCCATGGTAAGGACACAAAAGAATCTTTCCGGTATACGAAGGTCAGATCTGCAAATACGCCCCGGCCAAGATAAATCCGATGGGGAAAATTCTTGCCTGTGGCAAGCACAAGACGTTCAGCAGTTAAAATGCCCGGATCAATATTTGCTCGCCTTTTTCCTTCCGTACTGAATTCCTGTTCCAGCTTATGAGTGGCGTGCTTAATTTCAGCTAAAGTATCTTGAGACACCAATTCTGTAAAACCTATGAATATCCTCTTGAGGCCACTCCCAAACTCCGGCTCATAGTAGGAAGTCCGGTCGAACGGAATGACCGAACTCTTAAAATCAGCAGTGCCATATGCACCGCACAGGGCATCAGCAACTCTGTTTATGAGCCCTTCTTGCTGAGAAAATATACTACAAACTAGCTTGGCCGGCAGAGGAGAATGTAATATGCTCATTATCCGAATCCTGCTGAATGCTGCTCTCCCCTTATTTTTCTGAAATTTCCAAACCGTAATCTACCGAACTGTAAGCGCTTACAAAATTTCCATAATCTCTTCAGCCGTTACAGTAGCAGTTCCGATTTTTCCCACAACTACACCCGCGGCAATATTTGCTAAATAGGCTGCTTCAGGAAAAGTGAGCCCATTGACTATTCCCAGGGCCATAGCCGCTACGACCGTATCTCCTGCACCGGTGACGTCAAAGACCTCACGTGCCATAGTCGGCACTGTAAATAATCCGTTTTCCCTTTGCCAGAGGGCCATGCCTTGCGATCCTCGGGTAATGAGTACCGCCTCTGTTCCCAATTTTCCCTGAATCTTTTGTGCAGCCAGACTTAGGCTCTCAGTATCCTTGATCTCAAGACCTGCCATTGCCTCTGTCTCTTGCCGATTAGGGGTCACCAGTGTCACTCCATGGTAGAGATGACTGTTGGCAGGCTTGGGATCTACTAAAAGGGGAATGTCTCTCTCGCCTGAGATCTTCCTTAATTCATCCATGAAACGAGCCGAAACTACACCTTTGGCATAGTCAGATACAATAATTCCGTCAATTCCAGGAGCCAGTCTCTTAAAGGCCTCGGCCAGGGCCTTTATTGATGAGTCGTTTAGGGAGTTATTATTCTCCCTGTCAACCCTCACTACCTGCTGGCCCCTGGCGATTATCCTGGTCTTGATCGTGGTAGGGCGTATGCCGTCAACAATAGCGGTCGCATCTATACCCCCGGACCTGGCGAGTTCCCTGAGGTTCTCGCCCATGGCATCTTTCCCGACTACGCCACCAAGAATTACAGGACTGCCCATGGCTCTGAGGTTATTTGCCACATTTGCCGCACCACCAAGGAGCATGGTCTCCTTCTGGACTTCCACCACAGGGACCGGGGCCTCAGGAGATATCCTCGACACATCACCCCAAACAAACTGATCAAGCATGATATCTCCGGCCACCAGCAGGCAAGAGGAGTCAAATCGACGAACGGCTTCCTTAAGTCTATTTATGCTATTTTTCATTTCTGTAAAGGTTTAAAGTTCAAGGGTTCAAGGTTCAGGGCTTCCTTAAAGGATGAACGTCGAACATCGAACATCGAACGTCCAACATCGAATGAAAAACAAATATCCAATACCGAATATTCAGGGACTATTTCTGTTTCCTCTAAAATATCATTTAGTAGTTTAAATTTTTTAACTACAGCCTTTCTTCCAGGTCACAAGTCTGTTTCTTCATCTTTTCCTATTCAAAATTCGATGTTGGACGTTCGATGTTCGATGTTCATCTTTCTCTTGTCCCCTGAACCCCTGAACGGTCACTTTTTTGTTACAGGATAAGGCTTAGCCTCATCTATCAGCATTACGGGGATACCTTCCCGTATCTCGTACAGCAGACCGCAGCTTTCACAAATCAGCCCATCTTCATTTTCAGTAAGCTTCACCTCACCCTTACACTTAGGACACGCAAGAATATTTAACAATTCGGGACTAATGGGCTTGATCATAACTTATTACCTCCAATCACCAAATCACTCAATCACAAAATCACTCAATTCTTCCGATTCTTCCAACCGCCTCGATTACCTGCTCAGGAGAAATATCCATCATACATTTCGGGTCAGGACAATGACGTTTAAAACAGGGACTGCATGAAAGCCCCAATCTAATGACCTGTTGTTCCCTGCCAAAAGGACCTGTCCTCCATGGGGCCGTGGGTCCGAACAGAGCAACCAGAGGGGCTCCGACTGCGGCCGCCAGATGCATGGGGCCTGTATCAGTACTTACCACAACCCTTACCCTCTGATACAAAGCAGCAAGGGTCCTGAGGCTGGTTAGCCCGGTAAAATCAATAACAGGATGCTTTGCGAATATTGCAATATTAGAAGCCAGGCCCTTATCGCCCGGCCCTCCAACTATAATTGGGACCATATCCCAGCGCTCGAAACAACTGTCTGCCACTTCTGCAAATCCCTTTGGGGCCCATCTCTTTGTTTCCCACGTGGCTCCAGGATTAAGGCAAAGTATACGGCAGTCTCCCGCACCTGCTTTCTTCAACAGTCGGCCCACCTTCTCTGTATCAGCCTTTCCAATGGCCAAGGGAAACTCAGGTTCCTTAATATCCGCACCCAGATGAGCGGCCAGCCTGAGATAGCGGAGTACAGCATGCTCGTCAGGATCATAGCGGGGAAGCTTGTCCGTCAGAAATATAGAACTCCCCTCTCTCCCTCCTGCAAAACCAAGCTTGCATGCCCCTCGCGAAAGTCCGGTCAAGACACCGCTTTTCAGCAGACCCTGGAAATCTATCACAACATCGTATTTTTTGCTGCGAAGGTGACTAATAAAACTCCCGGCCTCTTTAATCAACCTTGGCCACTGTCTCAGGTTGCAGCCTAGTTTTCCAAACCTGCGCCTGGGATAAATTATTACTTCATTCAGCATAGGATGAGAGCAAAGCAGGTCAGAGGCTGCCTCATCCACCAACCAGCTTAGATGTGCATCTGGATATCTCTTGCGCAAAGCGGCAAGGGCAGGAAGTGTATGTACTACATCTCCTATAGCGCTGAGTTTTACCAACAGTATTCGCATATCCATTCACAGGCATCAAATAGATCAGATGCAATGTGGGGCAACCGCTCCTTCTGGTCCGGCAAGAGCCGTGAAAGGGTCTCCTTTCCATAGCCGGTCAAGACAAGTACTGGCTTTGCCCCCACACGCCAGGCAATCTCCAAATCTCGAATACTGTCTCCCACAACAAAAGATTTTTCCGGAACTATGCCTAATTCCTTGATGGCAAGATCTACCATGCCAGGTAATGGCTTACGACAACCACATTCTACCCTGTATTCTCCTTTCCCTTCAGTTGGATGATGCGGACAGTAATACCACCTGTCCACATAGGCATTACTTTTAGAAAGACGTCTTGCCATCTCTTCGTGTACCTTTCTGACAAAAATCTCGTCGAAGAAGCCTCTGGCTACCCCGGATTGGTTGGTTATCACAACGACCTTATAACCATACTTATTGAGGAGACGAATACCTGAACCTGCCCCTTCTATCAAGACAAGATCCTCCATCCGGCGCAGATAACCGACTTCTTTACTGATTGTCCCGTCTCTGTCGAGAAATACTGCTCTTCTAATGTTCATTTCTGTAAAGGTTCAAAGGTTCAGAGGTTCAGAGGTTCAGGGTTACATTTATGCCATACGGAATTGTTTTAAAAGATGAACGTCCAACATCGAATGAAAAACAAATATCCAATTCCGAACATTCAACGGTACACGCTGAATGAGTTTTAACCATCTCTGGGTCTCCCTAAGTTCCTTTAGTCCTTTTTCCCCATTCAACATTCGATGTTGGATGTTCAATGTTCATTTTTTTAGTAGTTCATCTTTCCCCAATTTCTAATTTCTAATTTCTAATTGTTTCAGACAGGCCTGTAAAACTTCCTCAACTTCAATCCCAAGCAGACATTTAAAATCCGTTGGACAACTGCGTTTAAGGCATGGGCTGCATGGAAGTTCGTGACGAATTATAACACTATTGTTTGACCATGGACCTGTTGTAACCGGATTTGTAGAGCCAAAAATCGCAACCAAAGGAACTCCTAATGCTGCGCCGATATGCATAAGACCGGAATCATTTGTCACAAGCAAATCAAGGTTTGATATAAGCCCCATGGCCTCAGCAAGGCTTGTCTTTCCTGCCAGATTGTGGCCCCTTTCACCAATAGGACCGCAAATGTCCTCTGCCACAGGCTTTTCCTTGTTGGTCCCAAAGACCAATATATGACAATTCTTGAAATGCTCGACCAGGGCCTTTCCTAAAGATATAAATCTTTCCACCGGCCAGCATTTGGCCGGCCCATATGCGGCGCCCGGATTAAACCCCACGAGTAACGCTCCTTGATCTAATCCCATTTGAGCAAGTATCTGCCTGGCCCCTGACTCCCCTTGGGCCGGGACCTTAAGGAATAGCTCGGTTTGTTCATCGCGGCCTGCTTCATTCGTTGAATAGGTATTAGAATGCAAGCGGCCTATATGATCAACAAGGTTTAGATAGTAGAATATCTCGTGTCTGTTCCTGCGGTCATCAGGTACTGATACCGGTAATGTGAGAATCAGGCGTCTTGCGTCGGTGGCATAACCCACGCGCTCAGGTATGCGGGCAAGCCACGCAATCAGGGCTGACTCAAAGGAGTTTGGGAACAGGAGAGCAAGATCAAATTTTTTGTTCTTAAGAGATTTGGCGAGGATTAATTTTTCCAAGATCGTACTGTTACGGCCCGTACTGCCGTAAGATATAACTTCATCTACAGCGGGATTCCCGGAGAAGACAGGTTCTACCCAAGGCCTTGCCAGAATAGAGATATGGGCTTTTGGATAGTTTTTTCTAAATGCCATCACTGCAGGTGTAGTCATGATGGCGTCTCCGATCCAATTAGTAGATCTAATCAATATCCGAGGATTTAACCCTAAATTATTTTCAGTGCTCAAGGATGTACCTACGTTCTGTTCTTTGACCTGTTTAAATGCCAACGGTTGTAGTATAGAAATGAAAAAAACTATAAAAACATAATACGCTGGATACAAAATTCCAAAATCTTATTTGAGAAAAAATATTGCCCCAGATACGACTACCTGAAAAACTCCTGTTAAAGGCTGATAATTATTGGAAAGACTTTGCGGAGGCTGCGCTTTCATCCGGACTTCCTGTCCCTGATGATCCACATATAATAAATACGGCGAAACAGGTGTGGGCCTTTAGTGGATTTGTCGCAAGGAACTGTGTCAAGGAACCAAGGCTGCTGTTAGATCTTTTGGAAAGCGATGATTTGGTAAAATCCTATACGAACGGCAACTATGACCGAATAGTCAATAATTCAGTTAAAGAAGCCCAAGACCATAAACAACTCGGAATAATTCTGCGCCGGCTGAGAACGCGAGAGATGGTCAGGATAGCATGGAGAGATCTTGCCCAACGGGCAGATCTTAAAGAGACCATGGAGGACCTTTCATCTCTGGCAGAGGCATGCCTAAAGGGTGCTCTTAGCCTCCTCCATCTCTGGCAATGTCAGGAATTTGGCTGTCCTGCCGACAAGGAAGGCAAGCCCCAATCCCTGGTTATCCTCGGGATGGGCAAACTCGGGGCCGGAGAACTCAACTTTTCCTCGGATATTGATCTGATATTTACGTATCCTGAATCCGGATATACTAAAGACGGTCCAAAATCCGTCACTAATGAAGAATTTTTTGCCCGGCTTTGCCGCAAATTGATAAGTGTCATAGGCACGATTACTGCCGAAGGTATTGTGTTTCGTGTGGACATAAGACTCAGGCCATATGGGGAAAATGGACCCCTGGTCCTGAGCTTCGATGCCATGGAAGAATATTATCAAAGCCAAGGGAGGGAGTGGGAACGATATGCAATGGTCAAGGCCCGCCCAGTTGCCGGTGGCACTGATGGAGACACGCTGCTTGAAACACTTAGGCCCTTTGTATATCGCCGTTACCTGGACTACGGGGCTTTTGACTCCTTAAGGGAAATGAAGCAACTAATAGAACAGGAGACGCATAAGAAAGGCATTAAAGACGACATAAAACTGGGCGCAGGAGGGATCCGCGAAATCGAGTTTATAGGCCAGACCTTTCAACTCATTAGGGGCGGCAAGATGCCGGAACTTCGGGAAAGGAGCATTCTCCGAGTCCTGGAACTCCTGGCTGTCCATAATTTCTTGCCCAAAGACGCATGCCGGAAATTAAAAGATGCATACATATTCCTGCGCAACACTGAACACCGCTTGCAGGAATACGCTGACCAACAGACACACGATCTGCCCCTTGAGCCCCTTTCTCAGACCCGCCTAGCACTTTCCATGGGTTTTCAGACCTGGAAAGAATATATAGATACGCTCCGCAGACACATGGACACGGTCCACTATCACTTTAAGGGACTTTTCTCCAGGGAGGAGGCCCAAAATAAGGACTCAGCGAAACAGCTTCTGTCCGGCATTTGGTTTGGAACAGTCGACAAAGACCGTGCTGTACAAACCCTTCAGTCAATGGGTTTTCATAAAAGCAATGAGATTTTGAACTTTCTCAAGGGCCTTAAGGATTCCAGGACGAGCTTGAGCCTCAGTTCATCAGGACGAGACCGGCTGGATCGGCTGATCCCTCTTGTGCTCAAGGAAGCCGCGGGAGCAGAACAGCCGGATATTGCTCTCAAAAGGACACTTGACCTGATAGAATCAATTGAGAGACGAACCTGCTACCTCTCTCTTCTGCTGGAAAATCCTGATGCCCTGTCACACCTGATAAGGCTCTGTTCAAGAGGGGCATGGATAGCGACGCTTCTATCAAGACAGCCTGTACTGCTGGACGAACTCCTTGCCCCGCAGACTCTTTACTTACCCCCTGACAGGCCAAACCTGGAAAAAGACATAAAAAAAATGCTCTCCGGAGTATCACCGGGCGACTTGGAGCAGCAGATGGATGAACTCAGGCGATTCAGGCAGGCAAATATGCTGAGAGTAGCTGCGGCTGACATTTCAGGGGCCCTGTCTATCCAGGATGTGAGCCAACACCTCACGGACACTGCCGAGGTAGTAGTAGACAGGGTCTTTGCCCTTGCCCTGGACCACCTGATAGACCGGCATGGCATACCCCCATGCGTATCCGGCCAAGATGAAATAGAAAACTGTGGTTTTGCGGTTGTTGCCTATGGCAAACTTGGAGGAACGGAAATGGGCTATAGCTCGGACCTGGATCTGGTTTTTCTCCATACCGGTAAGGTGGGCCGGATGACCTCCGGGCCCAAGCCACTTGATAGCACTATGTTTTATACCCGTCTGGGACAACGAATGATTCATATTTTGACAGTCCATACCCAGGCAGGAATCCTGTATGAAGTAGATATGCGCCTTCGTCCCAGCGGGGCGTCAGGAGTCCTGGTCAGCAGCCTGGAGGCCTTTTTTCAGTATCAAATGGATCAGGCCTGGACATGGGAACACCAGGCCCTTGTCAGGGCAAGGACGATCGCAGGTGACATCAGGGTCTGTAAAAAATTTGATGAGCTGAGAAAAAAAGTAATTGCCAAGTCCCGTGACACTGATATCTTAAAGAGTTCTGTCACCTCCATGCGAGACAGATTGATAGACCAATATGGGAACAAGCATCCTGGCAAATTTGACCTTAAACATGATTCCGGTGGCTTGACTGATATAGAATTCCTGATCCATTATATGGTATTGGCAAATGCCTTCCGGCATCCGGACCTCGCTGAATGGAGCAATAGTATCAGACTGCTTGAGGCCTTTGAACAGAAAGACCTGATACGAAAGAGATATACAGACATACTTTTGGAGGCATATGTGAGCTACAGAAAAACAATAAACAAGCTCAACCTGCAAGAAAGACCGACTTATGTGGAGGTCGGCGATTTCACGGACTTGAGGTCAGAGGTCAGGAAAATCTGGGATGAGGTAATGGAATCAGGTAGAAGGTAGAAGGTAGAAGGCTGAAGGCTGAAGGCTTTTAGGGACAAATCATGCGCGATTACATAAAATTAGGTGGATAGACTGAAGAATGAAGGCTGTTAGATCACTTCAGTCTTCTACCTTCTACCTAAATACCTAACGGGAATACACAGTGAGCCGTAAAAGAAAAAATCCTTTAGCCAAAACCAAAAATAAACCAGCTCCCGTCACTCCCGTCCCGAGCACAAGTTCTCAAGGTATGGGATTGCGTGTTCGGGAGTGGGAAAGCACCGTAAAGGATAAGGCCAAACGCCTTGCCCCATACCACCGATGGATAGAGGCCCTGGCTCTTTTACTTATCCTAGGGGTGGGATTGCTTGTGCGCATCGAAGATGTTCGGGACTGGAATGTCCATCCTGAGTTGGCCCTTTACAAGGGAGAACCCCTGCTTACCACCTTTGATGGCTATTTCTATCTGACCCTGGCAAAGGATCTTGCTGAAGGCACCTATACACCCATAGACAACAATCGTGATGTGCCAAAGGGTATGTCCAGGAGATTTCCACCACCACTCATCTCCGTGATAGCCGCGGGCCTGTCCAAGATAACACCCTTTTCCCTGAACTGGATTGGAGCGGTCCTGCCTGCATTACTTGGTCTTTTGCTGGCCCTGCCTCTATATGCACTGGGACGTTTCTACGGAGGTCCGGCCATGGGCCTCACTGCAGCGTTAATGGGGTTGCTTTCACACTACTATGTCTATAGAAGCAGCCTGGGCTGGTTCGACACAGACTGCATGAATGTCACCTGGGCTACAGGGGCTGCCTATTGCTTTCTGCGGTTTGGTATTGAGGTCGGTAAAAAGCGGTATCTATATTTTATTAGCGGCATGGCTATTTATTTGCTTTTCCTGTGGTGGTGGGATCAAACGCCTCAGGTAGTGACGGTTGTCTCGATGTTACCGTTAGCTGTAGCACTGATATTTTTCTATCGTCCCGGACGAAGAGAGGCATGTATCTTTTTTGGAGTAGCAGGACTGGGAATCGGGGTGATGATCCTGTGGATGGGGCTGGATCTTCCGCTCAAGATTTTCAGGAATGTTGCCAGTACCTTTCACTACATATCTACTAAGGAAGTAGCAGGTATATGGCCTCCCATAGGGGCCACAATTTCAGAACAGGCCATACCATCACTCAACGAAATTGTCGCCAAGACAACTGATAGCCTGCCTGCCTTCATTGTGGCCAGCGCAGGTCTCACCTGGCTGTTCTGGCGCCGTCCCAAGGAAAGCCTGTTTATATCAGTCCCATTGATCCTGGCTGCATTGTCATTTTTTTTCGCCAAACGTTTTATGATCTTTTTGGCTCCTGTTACAGCCTTGGGAATAGGGTATGTGATATCCGGGATTTGGTACTGGCGTCGAAGATTTTCCGTGCTTTCCCTGTTAGCACCGATCTTGGTGATTGTTCTTGTATGGCCACTTCTAAACAAGGACATGGCCAAGACCTTCTGGCCCAAGGAGCCTCCACACCTTATCGCAGGGATGGACCTGGCATCAAAAGAAACGCCCAAAGATGCAGTGATCTGGGCGTGGTGGGACCATGGATATCCTCTGAATTACTGGGCCAGGAGGGGGACCGTGGGTGACGGTTCGCTTCACGGCGGTCACAGGTCATTTTACAATGGCCTCCCCCTTGCCACGCATGACGAACGCCTGGCAGCCAACTTCATGCGTTTTTATGTCAGTTCCGGAATGGATGGTATTGAAAATGTTTACAAGGCTGTGGGCAATGATCCTGCCCGAGGTGTAAATCTTATTAAAGAAGTCCTTTCTGTTGGTCCTGAAAAAGCGAGAGAATTGCTGGTTTTAGCCAAACTCGCGCCTGTGGAAAATTTACAGAATGTAGATCAATGGCTTTGCTTCTTCTATCCTGAAAAGACGCGTCCTGTCTACCTCTTTCTTGACTGGCGGCTCACCATCACCAGCTACTGGTGGTATTGGCTTGGTACATGGGACGTGGAAAAGAGAGAAGGAATTCACCCGACATACAAGGCCTTTTATAGTATAAATGAGAAAAATGGACATATAAAGGGAAGCGAGGGGCTGGATATAGACCTGGAAAAGGGAGAATTGCGCACAGGCAATCAAATGATAGGCCTTACACATCTGGTTAAACGTGAGGAACAAAGGCTACTAACCAAAAGCTACCAAAGGGATCACGGACTGCGGTTTGAGATGTTTGTCCCTTCCAGGTTTGGGGCCTTGATGGACGCACACATTTCCGAATCGGTTTTTAATAAATTGTTTTTAAGGTATATTTTTAATCCAAAGTATTTCAGACCTGTGGCTACGAATTCCCCATCGTTTCAATTATGGGAGGTTCTGGGTGATACGATATAAAAATCGAAGAAGAAAAGTTAAAAACTATAGCCGTTTACGGCTTGAAATTTAAAATTAGGTGTTTAGACTAAAGGCTGTTAGATCACTTCAGCCTTCAGCCTTCAGCCTTCGACCTAAATACCTGTTTTCAAGGTAAATAATGAACGTATCAATAGTTATACCTGCCTATAATGAAGAAGCCGTAATTGGCCAGACAGTTGCTCGCATCCATTCACTTTACCCCGATTTTGAGACTATCGTAGTGGACGACGGCAGTACGGACAATACAGCGTATAAGGCTCGTGAGGCCGGGGCAAAGGTCTTTCAGCATCCTTATAACATCGGCAATGGCGCAGCCGTTAAAACAGGTATCCGCAAGGCCTCCGGCGATCTGGTAGTACTGATGGATGGAGATGGACAACACGATCCGGCGGATATTACCCGGCTTTTAGAGGAATCGGACCATTACGACCTGGTGGTTGGTGCACGTAGTGCCAGCAGTCAGACCTCATTAGGACGCAGAATAGCTAACTGGTGCTACAACTGCCTGGCTTCTTACGTCGCCAAATTTCCAATAAAGGACCTCACCTCCGGCTTCAGGGTCTTTCACAGGGATACAGTGCTGAAATATCTCTATCTCTTTCCCAACACCTTTTCTTATCCAACAACCAGCACCCTCACCTATCTCCGAAGCGGCTTTACCGTCAAGTACATTCCAATTCGCCAGCATAAAAGGGTAGGAAAGAGCAAAATCAAACTCATGGAGGACGGGGCAAGGTTTGTCCTCATCATTCTGCGCATTGCAACACTGTTTTCACCGATGCGGATCTTTTTACCGGTCAGCACCTTTTTCTTGCTCACTGGTCTGGGACGTTACATTTATACTTATTGGACGTCGCAGCTTTTCACAAATATGTCGGCATTACTTTTGAGTGTTGGGATAATGGTCTTTCTGATGGGACTCGTCTCTGAACAGATTACCCAGATGCGCTATGATCGGGTGGATTAGTGGGCAATCCCCTGCACATCCTGCACCTTACTACTTCCTTTCCTTCAGGACCAGACGATGTTGCCGGTCCATTTGTTCTGCGCCTGATTGAGGCTCAGGAAGAGCTGGGTATCCAATGCCGTGTCCTCACCCCTGCATCTACAAGCCCTTCGACTTGGCCTGATGCATACAAGGTATATCGTTTCCGTTATGCACCATGGTCCTGGCAACGCCTGGCCCAGAAGCCTGGGGGAATACCCGCGGCACTGGCCGGTCAGCCATGGCTGTATGGCCTGCTCCCACCTTTTTTGGCCAGTATGTCTCTATCCCTTATACGACTGGCCAGGCAACATGATATTATACATGCCCACTGGTCTGCTTCGGGGGCCATAGCGGTATTAACACAGCCAATTCACAGGAGGCCTGTTATTACTACCTTGAGGGGATCAGATGTCTATAAGGCCAAAAAGTCTGGAGCCTTTTCCTTACTGCACAGGAAGTCTATCCGAGGCTCGAGCTTTACAGTCGGTGTGAGCCAAATAATGGCGGCTGAACTCAGACGACAGCATCCTGGCATGACAGACAAGATCAGATTTGTCTCAGATGGTGTGGACGACGCCTTTTATGCCCTGCCTGTTGAACGTCATCGCCTGTCTCTGTCTCCATTCAAGCTACTTTTCGTTGGGAGTTTGATTCCTCGTAAGGGCCTTGACGTGCTTTTAAAGGCCCTGGCCAGGATAAAGGCCCTGTCTGCGTGGACGCTGACTGTAGCTGGAGACGGCCCTGAAAAGGGTTATCTCAAATCACTTGCAACTGATTTGGGAATCGCTCCAGGCATCCGCTTTTTAGGGAACGTCCCGCCTGCCAGAATTCCCAAACTCATGCGTGATCATTATCTCTTTATCCTCCCCAGCTATTGGGAAGGCAGGCCCAGTGTAGTCCACGAGGCCATGGCGGCAGCCATGCCTGTATTAGCCACGGATATCGACGGGACACGCGAGCTGGTACAACATGGTAAAACCGGCTGGTTGGTGCCCCCGGGAGATGTAAATGCACTCTCAGACGTGCTTGACGATTTTATCAAAGGCAAGAGAAATCTCGCATCAGCCGGTCTTGCAGGCCGGCAGTGGATGCAGGAACAAGGGCTGACCTGGGATAATACGGCTAAACGCTATTGCCAACTGTATATGGATGCCATAGGATCTTCAAAAGGAACTATTGGAGATGCAAGATATGGGCAATAGATGGCGAATCCTGTGGGAAAAAACGAAGAAGCATAAATAATTAAGATGCTCTCTGTCATTATACCAGCATATAATAGTGACTCTGTCATTGAGCGTGCTATCCATTCAGCTTTGAAACAAAACAAAATTCAAATTGAGATTATTGTCATAGATGACGGTTCTACTGATAATACCAGTCAAATAGTAAAACAATTTGGAAGCCAAGTGCATTATATTTTTCATAAGCAATCTGGCCCTGCTGCCGCCCGCAATCGTGGTATTACTGAAAGCAAAGGAGAATTTATAGCGTTTTTGGATGCTGATGATGAATGGCTTCCTGGACATCTGGAAAAAGCTATTACACCAATGCAAGAAGATAATATAGTGGGATTAACCTATGGTTGGGCAATACGTAAGGATGAACAGGGCCGTGAAATGATACGTAATTACCATTCTCCAAGCCGAAATAGTTGGCATACCACGTTATGGCCAGATCCTTTGCAATGCACTTCATCTACGGTATGTAGAAAAAATTTTTTGGAGAAAGTTGGCAGTTTTGATGAATCATTAAAGACAAGAGAAGATCAAGACCTTTGGATCCGTTTGGGCGAGATTTCTCGGGTTATTGAAATTCCAGAGCCTTTAGTAATAGTCCATAAGCAAAAACATAGCTATTCAACTACTCAACCTATTGAGCAAATGAGAGCAGATTATTTTAAGATAATTGATAAGGCATTAAAGCGGGCCCCCGAGCGCTATACCCCAAAAAAAAGAATCATAATGGCAGAGGCATTTCGTTATTGGGGACAACATGCTCTTTATTATGGTTATGTAACAGAAGCACGCCAAGATCTTGTCAGTTCTATAAAAACTTATCCAAGCGTTAGCACTTTTTTATCTCTCGCTGTAAGTATGCTCCCCACTGTGGTACTCGGTATTTTGAGAAATTATTTTTCTAAAAGGCTTTAGAATAGAATATAGGATCTAATCTATGATTAAGGTGTTCATAGTTATCCCCGTATATAACGGATGGAAGCAAACTCGCCGATGTCTGGAGTCAATACGAAAAAGTACCTACGCCAATTCCGAAGTCATAGTAGTAGATCATGGCTCCACGGATGGTACAAAGTCTGAACTACAGCAAGACTTCCATGAAGTAATCAGGGTATTAGGAAGCGAAGAGCTTTGGTGGACAGGGGCAACCAATTTAGGAATCCAAGAGGCCTTGGGAAGAGGTGCCGATGCTATAATGCTTCTGAATAATGACTGTTTTCTTGAACCGGACACAATTGAAAAATTGGTTTTCCATTTTAAACAGACTAAAGGCGAAGCTATTATAGCACCTGTTCAGTTCGATGTATCTACAGGTAAGCTTCTTGTAATTACAGCAAAAACAGCCTTATTAATCGGTTTCCCAACATTTATGACTACCAGAAACATGAACGCAGCTAAAAAAAAGGCACGAAATGGTCTTATAGAAGGCAAACTTATATCGGGAGGGCGAGGAGTTTTGATACCTGCTTCGGTATTTAAACGTATTGGTTTATTTGATGACAGAAACCTACCTCACTATTATGCAGATTATGACTTTTATATCAGGTGCCGCAAATCTGGAATACCACTTTTTATTGCGGTAGACACAAAAGTCTTTATTGATCAAGAAAGGTCATCCTTGGCTCAACGCCCAGGAATCTTAACATTTCGCCAATTTCTTGAAACCTTTAAAAATAGACACTCTCATAGGGACATACAACAGCTTTCCCCGCTTTTTAAGAAACATTATCCTATACCTGGATGCTATTTTATAGGATTAGGGCTTAATATTTTACGTTATGTAATTAGCTATCTAATTCATCGAGGCATCTACTTGATTCAAGCAGAAAAGTTTTCCAAAGACCAATCATAAGTCAATTTAAGCTGAAGCCCCCTTTTCTAATGCGGGTCAATTCCTGTGAGCGGTAAAGGATAGATATCTTCATCAAGGATGATTGAGAAAATGGGGATTCTGGTATCTCACATCTATCTCACATTCTCACACAATCCCACATCAAACAGAATATCTTACACGCGGACCGCTCCCCTGTTTATGAATCAACCCTTTTTCTTCAAGCTGTCTCAGTCTTTTCAGGGCTGTATTCTGATGGATATTCAAATTCGCTGCTATCTCCTTGCTTCCTGAAGGGATCTCCTGCTTGATCAGCTCAAAAATATCTTCAAGATCAGGCAATATGGTCAAGTGGGCTCTAAAGATAATTGTTTTGAAAAAATTACCGATTTCTTCGAATTTTGGTTCCGGCAGGGCATTTGTTCTGCATGCCTCCTTTATCCTCATTATGCCTGTCCCTAACTGCTCAACATATCCTGCCTCACGGAATATCTTTACGATAAGGAACGGGAGATAAATAAGTTGAACAAAAATTAACAGGATTTTTTGTTGTATTCAAGGCGCGAGGAGCGAGCATAACGGGTTATGTGATCGACGAGCAACGAAGAAGACGGCAAA
>Ga0075115_10000839_pt1 | contig 15257 bp, 10 predicted proteins | sample AntAceMetag02UKH_FD_69785 | JGI IMG/M metagenome (GOLD analysis project Ga0075115, IMG submission 69785) | Saline lake microbial communities from Ace Lake, Antarctica - Antarctic Ace Lake Metagenome 02UKH | ecosystem: Environmental > Aquatic > Non-marine Saline and Alkaline > Saline | place... | reverse complement strand
ATTAGATTATCCGGCTGAAGAAACCACGCGCGGGAACACAATCCTGCCGCGTAAAGGCTCGTTGGGGAACAGAACCTATATCGGTTACGGTGACAGCATAACCTATGGAGTAGATGGGCCGCCGATGGGAAAATGCTATATTCCCCTCCTCCAGAACGACCTGGAAGCCGCCCATTTTACAACCTATACAATCCATAACAATGGCTATCCGGGCTGCAATACTGCCAACCTTCTCTATGGTCCCGGTTATCCCATCCGCCCCTGCCCGGGAATCGGAACAGTTGTTGACAGTTCCAATGCCTCTCGTATCCTGATCATGGGAGGGACCAATGATTACGGGGATGGATTTTCCTATTCTATCTCAAAAAATAACCTGGGAGCAATGATCGACCGGGCCCGTGAATCAGACTGTGAACCGGTCCTGTCCACTATCATTCCTTCCTGCGAAACAGATGGATTCTATAAATGGACAAAATACCTTAGCCGGAATTATATCGTACCCCTGGCTGCGGAAAAGCAATGTCTGCTGGCAAATCCCTTTGAAGCATTTCTCGCTTATGGCGCATGGGAGGAAGACCTTCTGGTAAGCGATGGCGTACATCCCGTCTGGACTAAGGGTTCCCAGGTGATCGCCGACTCCTGGTTCGCCACCCTCTCTGATCAGGACGAATCATCCATGATAATCGATTCAGGAGACTACAATGGGGACGGCAGCAGTGATATTGCCATCTTCCGATCTTCTTCCGGCCTCTGGGCCATCAGAAATATCACCCGTGTTTATTTCGGGGCTTCTAACGACACCCCAGCCTCCGGAGATTACAACAACGATGGAACCACGGATATTGCTGTCTTCCGGGCTTCATCCGGACTATGGGCAATCCGCGGAATAACCCGGGTCTATTTCGGGGGAAGCGAGGACTTATCAGCCCCGGGCGACTACAACGGCGACGGATTCTGTGATATAGCTATCTTCCGGGAAAAAACCGGACTCTGGGCGGTTCAAGGGATAACCCGCTGCTATTTTGGCAGAGAGTCAGACAACCCCGTTCCCGGTTACTACCAGGGCAATCGTACTAAAGAAATAGCTATCTTCCGCCCCTCCACCGGATTGTGGGCCGCCCGGGATTTCACCCGGTTTTACTTCGGAGCTTCTGATGATCAACCGGTAGTGGCTGATTATGCCGGTGACGGCAGTGATCAGGCCGGGATTTTTCGAGCCGGAAGCGGCCTCTGGGCCATAAGAGGATACAGTCGGTTCTATTATGGAGAATTCACCGACCAACTTGTACCTGCTTCTTACAGTGGAGCTCGGGCGGAAGCGGGGATCTTCCGGGAAACAAACGGTCTATGGGCGCTCAGAGAGATGAGCCGGGTTTATTACGGAACCGCTGATGATATCCCGGCCACCGGCCGAGTTCCCCAGCCGGTCACCCCATCTCCTACTCCGAGCGCGATACCTTCACCATCTGTTACACCCACAACCACTCCATCCCCTACCCCGATAGGTTATCACACCCCGACTCCCAGCCCGATACCTACTACATAGTGCTTAATCAACAAACCTTTTTACCACGAAGACTCAAAGAACGCAGAGAAAAGATAATTTGAGTATATTGATTGAACCTGTTTTATTCCAAGAGTGCTAAGATTCAATAAATTAATCAATCAGTTTAGACTGTTCTTTTTAATCCTACTTTGCGCTCTCTGCGTTTCTGCGGTTTAAATAAGTTTCGAAGCTAAGTGCTCCTTCACACAAATACGGTGACGTATTTATGTAACGGAGCACTAAGTTCTTTTATCGAGATACATTGAAACCATGTGATAACTCTTGAAGCCAAATACCCGAAGCTGATAGAAATATATGCCATCGGGAAATAAACCGGCTTCCTCCAGCAAGCGCTTCCAGTCAGCTAAAGACCGAAAATAATTACCCCGGTCCAGATGCATCATCAATCGGTGACACCACTCCTTCTTCCCAGGAATCAGTGGTTCCTGAATAATAATTTTTCCTGTTCGAGTGAGTGCAGCGGCTGATTTCAACAGGATTTCAGAAACTTGATTATCAGCCAGATGATGCAATAAAGAATTGATCAGGATGATATCAAACCCGTCCTCCCACTCCACCCGAGTGCCGTCTCCGGCTATAAAATTCAATCCGGGATACCTTTTTCGAGCGGCGACGATATATTTTTCGTTGATGTCAACACCGGTATAATCCGCCCCGGAAAAAAGGCAGGCCGTGTTTCCCGGTCCGCAGCCCAGATCCAGGACTTTCAGGCCGGAGTAATCGGAGCGAAAATTTTGGATCGCGGATAGCTTGGCCCCATCGACTCCGGCAGAATGTAAACGATATATCAGCGGGTTACTTAACAATACTTCTATTATTTCCTGTAGCTTCATCACTTAATTATTCACCAAAATTGAAAACTATAATCACCGTTTCCGACAGACAGCCAGAAGGGAAGAACCAATCGGGAGTCGCCCCCGTGAAAGCCAGAAAGCTTCGGCGGCGAATATCCGGAAGAGGATCCAGTTTATGCCGAATCCCGGAATCTTAAAATTCCAATCAGCGTTATAGCTTTTTATAGTCTTGTTTACCAATTTCGAGATCAGTCTGATAACCATAATCAGGGGGAATAAAAAAGTACAGTAGTAGGTCAGGCGTTCTATCTGCCAACCCTCTCTTTCCAGTAGAGTTTTAAGTGGTTCCGAGTGTATCTTCGCCGGTGCCGGTTAGCCCTGTCATGGCTGGACCAGAGCCAGGGAAGGGCGGGAACAGTCAGAAGGAGTTTACCATCATCTTTAAGAATCCGGTAATACTCCCGCAGATGCTGGTTCTCGTGATCAATATGTTCCAATACGTCCAGGGAGACGATCAGAGAGATTTTATTATCGCCAAAAGGCAACGCTTCTTCTTCAACCCGGCAGACCCGTTTGCAGCCGCGTTGACGGCAATAGCTAACAGCGCTGGATGATATATCGACACCGGTCGCGACTCCCAAATCTTCCAACTGCTTTAAAGTAGCTCTCGCTCCGCAACCGATATCTACTATCCGGGGGCGGTTGAGATCGCCGATGATTTGCCTCACCAGGCTGAGAACAATCTTCCTCCTTCCCATAAACCACCAGTGAGTCTCCGTAGTAGTGTCAAAAAGGGAATATAGGTTTTCGGACATCCTCATATGAAATTAGTACCACCGACGGCGGGACAACTTTTATGTTTTGAACAATGACTATCGTGATTCGATTGGGATAAAACCAAAAATATTTCAATCATCTCTAACAGAATATTTTTGTTGAAATTTTTTCAATAATTCCACTGGATTTGATTTTCTAAAATAATCTATACCACATAAATCCGTGAACAAAGAGAAATACATTATAAAAAATCGTACCACGAAAGTATATATTAACCGGAAACCGGAGCCAAATAAATTGACACGGGATTGATTAAATTTATATTATCACTATAAACATCATGAAATCCCACTGGATTAACAATCTTATTCTTCTGCTTATCGCCACTCTGCTCGGCCTCGGGTTCTGCGAAGTTGTCGCCCGTTTAATAACCAAGACCAACGCGGACGGACAGGCATACTACGGTAAGCGGCCTCTATTGCCCTACCATTTCCCAGTGGAAATGGTCCGACAAAAGATGGAGCATTATTTCGACCGTCAATCCGAAGCTTATGTCATCGACGATCCTCTCCTGGGCTGGACCATTGGCCCGAATCGGACCAACGTGGAAGGAATGTATAGATCCAACTCGGCCGGGATCCGGTCCCGGCCCAATGAATATCATATCTCTCCGCCGGAGGGGGTTCTCAGGATAGCACTTTTTGGAGATTCTTTTACTCATGGCGATGAGGAACCTTTCGATGAAACCTGGGGCAAATTTCTGGAAGATGATCTGATTGAAGCCGGGATTTCGGCGGAAGTCCTGAATTTCGGTGTCCCCGGATACGGGATCGGACAGGCTTATCTCCGCTGGAATTATGTTGGGCAGAAGTATTCACCAAAGATCGTAGTCTTCGGATTTCAGCCGGAAAACATCAAGAGAACCGTCAATATCTTCCGTTCCCTCTACAGCCGAAATACCTGGCTGGTATTCTCCAAACCCCGCTTCTTCATCAATGAAGAGGATGAACTGGAATTGCTAAACTCACCGGTCATTTCCCCGGCGGAAGTCGGAGATGTGCTGGAAGATTTATCTCAATCGCCCCTGGCGGAGCATGAATACTGGTATATACCTGCTAATTACCGGCAATCATTCTGGCTAAAAAGCAGATTTCTTGCGTTATTATATACTTTTTTTAATGAATATAAACCTAAGCCCGGGGGCCGGTACGATCATCGGCCGGGGCGCCATTACTGGGATCCGGAAGGTGAGCCGATGCAAACCAGCTTACTAATCTTAAAAAAGTTTGCCCGTGAGGCTCGCGCCGCCGGTGAGATTCCTCTCATCCTCCATATCCCTAAAAAAAATGATATAAAATATCTGGAGGGGGGAACCAGGGGCGCCCATTATCAGGTTCTGGATGAACTGGAAAAATCAGGCATCATGGTGGTTGACCCGGCCCCGGAAATGAAAGGGGAGAGCCGTCTATACAAACATTCTCATTATTCCAGCCGGGGCGGCCGGATTGTGGCCCGGGTCCTGGCCGACTCCATCATAAAGCTGCTTTCCGGAAATAACTCAAGCGACGCTTACCGGGGGAAGGTCCCGTCCCGGAATCTCCCGGATACTTCCGAAACACTTCTCAATAAATACCCGGCGGGAAAGGAAGTTCTGATCAACCTGGGAACGCCGGGAGATAAACTATTCATAGAAAGCGGATTTTATCACCGGGAGAAACACCTCAACCGGACTCCGGTCCGCTGGACCCGGCAGACGGCAGTCTTGCGGATACCGGTCGCCCCTGGAGAGGAGACCGACCCAACGGTTAATTTTCATGTTGTCGATACCGGGATATCCCGGGATGAAATTGGCACAGTATCCTTTGAGTTACAGGGAAAGAATTTGGGAAATCTTACCCTCCAACCGGGAGAAAAGACTTACCGGTTGAAATTATCCGGAACGATCCCAAGCCCGGGGATTGCCACCATGACCTTCAGATCATCCACTTGGCAGCCGAGCCGGGAGCTGGGGGTAAAAGATTCCCGTAAGCTGGGGATAATGCTGGATTGGGTGAAGCTGGAATACCGTTAAGTACACTGCTAAAGACTGAACGTCGAACATCGAACGTGCAACATCGAACTTCGAACAACAATATCCAATATCCAACAAGGAATATCCAATGAAAAATGACATCCTGAAACAAGTTCGGGATGCCGGAGCGAAACGGATATCCCGCCGTCAGGCAGGACAGCACAAGCACTTGGATATTGGATATTCCTTGTTGGCTGTTGGATATTCAAAAAGGGGGGGAGGTCGGGGAAAATCGTCGTGTCCCAAAATCGTTTGTGTGCCCTTGGATTACCGGGGTCAAAATACTTGAGAAGCTCTATCTACTCTGGCTTCGGCTGAAACTCCAGCAGCCGGATTATTCTTCCATCAAATTCAATTTCCCTCACCAGGCTGAAATCGGACGGGAGGGGATCGGCGGTGAGAAGAAAACGCAGATCTGGATGAAGCATGTGCAGCTTATAGCTATCCACCTCCAGATAATGGATGTCTCTTTTTTTCAAATAATCCTTCAGACCGGTAAAATCCCCCCAGTAGAAAACATTCCAATCGCAGCTGGCATAGTAACTTACTCCCAGGCGGAACATCATCACCTTTTCGTCCTCGATCCCGGGGATGTTATTTTTCATCCAAGTCCCCAGCATCTTGTATTCGTAGGGAACCCCGGATTTGATGGCTTTACGGTAAATCACGAATATGCTCCCCGCCGCCAGAGCAAGATAAACTAACCATATTCCGATCCGGTAAAACCACTTCTTCCGGACCGCGCCCCTCCTGAAATCGCCGACGATCTCAAGAACGTGGGCCAAAGCGATCAGGGCCAGAGGAATAAAGGGAAAGAAATAACGATGTTCAGTCTGCATAATCAGAAAGACACCAAGTGGAGTGAACATCAAAGCCAGATAACCTATGGCCGATCGTTGTCGGCGGAGAAAGAAGCCTGAAAAAAATGAAGCAGCCAGAATAATTATACCGGCCGCCAGCAGAGCAAAAAATACCGCTGGACTTAGCGAAAGGTAGCGAGCGGTCTTAAGGGCCTCATGATATCCATCGATCAGGTTAAAACGGATTATCCCTAAAAAACGGTCCGGATGAGAAACGATCAATTCACCCATGCCCATCGGTTTATGGTCAGGATCCATATCAGTGGTGCGATCGGGTTCAAAAAGAGATTCCATATGGTCAAATATTACCTTGCTCTCATTTACACCCCGGCTCTGGTCATAACGGAGCCCGAAATCCTGGTAATGACTGCTTCCGCTCAATTGCCAGTTCCCGGTTACCGAGTGTAGATGGAGCCAGAAAGGAAGGCATACAAGGATGAATCCGAAAACTATCAGCACGGCAGAGTGGATTCTCCTATTCCAGGCGCGCAACCGCCACGATCCGATCAGAAGATTGAATCCCGCGACCAGGGGAAGAAAGACGACTCCGAGCGGATGGGTGAGAAAACTCAACCCCAGAAGTATTCCGGAAAAGACTGCCGGATACCACCGGCGGGAACGGAACGAAAACCAACCCGCGGCCACTCCTGAGATCAGAAGCAGGGTATATAGTGACTCGGAGAAGGACTCGGTTGAGCCGTAAACCAGTATTGGGAAAAGAGCTGTCATCAACCCCGCCATAATCCCGGTACGGCGCCCGAACATGCTTGAGGCCATAAGATATACCGGAACTACCAGCAGAATCCCGGCAAGACACGATACCATCTGGGCGGAGAGAAGGAGGTCGCCTGCTACCTGCCAGACCAGGCCGATCATGATCGGATAAAGAGGATGGTGGACGGTGTGAGGCAATCCGAACTCCGTATAACCTTCCCCGCTGAAGAGGTTGCGGGCCAGGGAGATGTAAGTAACACTATCGCTCCCGCCGCCGGAATCGATAAAATCAAAGGTCACTAAAGAAAATACCCGGGGGACGAGGGCCAAAATGAGAAGAAAAAAAATAATTCGCTTGTGGTTAGTCATTTTAGTGCCTTTTAAATTAGTCCCGCCACCGGGGAGGCTAATTTAGTTTCAAAAAAAGACTAACATAATTATATTGAAGCAGTACCAAAAATATCTTTAGCATCCAAACTGGAACTTCGCTCCGCAACTTATTTAACCGCGGATTAAACGGATTATGCTGATTAGAAAGAAGCAAGCCGTATAATCCGTTTAATCTGCGGTTTATTGTCCCGAGACTAAATATTAAAAAATCCGGTATCCCGAAGTATTTCGGTCCCGATAATATCAATTCAACAAACCGGGATCCCGAAGGATTTCGGGAGAGAAAATTCCGAAGCAGTAACTTTAATAAATCCATTGCTTGAAATAAAATACCACTCGGAATGGATTATTTACTGGGGCTGGTGGATTTTTTCAGCGTTATCCTGATCTGTCTTATCTGGGGGGCGCATTGTTTCCCATCCCATCTCTACAACGTCTGGGTGATGACGGAGCTGGCAAATGCAGAGTTTCCTCTCTTCTCAGACTGAATAAAATGGATGGTTATTCATTAATCTGATTGATAATTTTCGCGGTTTGGCCCCTCAAGATGTTTCTGAGTTATTTCTCCAAAGAGACCTCCCCGGTTATCCGACATCAAAAGGTCATTACACAGAGAAAGGCAACCAATATATCGCTGATCTTATCGGATAGAAGATATCTGGCAACCCGGCAACAAGAGGACTATTAATAGATAAATTACCCGCACATAATGACTGAGAACCTACGCGTACAATCCACAGCAGCGGGAACAGAGGGGGAAAAGCCCCTTTTCGATCAGAAGCCGGCGGAACTTATGCGCCTTCTCCCCGTTCCAGATTTTCTCGAAGGGTTCCTCTAATATATTGCCGATGATATAGTCGGGAAAATCGGGGCAGAAAGTGGCGTCTCCGTTGGGACGGATCTCCAGGGTAAGCCAGGGGCTATAGCACGCTTTTCTACCCATAAAAGAAGCGGGGCGGGAATAATAATCTTCCACCTCTTTCGAAGCCAGAGAAGGAATAAAGAAGACCGGGAGGGAATTTTTGCGGTTGCGGGATGAGACTATTTCCATGAACGTTTTAACCTTTTCGGGGTCAACCTTCCCCAGGGCTCCTACGAAATCTTTCCAGGATGAAGATTCACAGCCCAGATATTCCCGGAAAATCCGGTCAGTGGCCCGGCCGATCTTCTCGGTGGTGAACCAGCCCAGGTTGAAGATAACGGCATCGAAAAGTCCGGATTCTTCGAGAAGATCGAGGGTCTCTTCCAGCTTGTCCTGGTTCATCTCGCTGATGGTGAAGATCGCCTTGACCATCGGTTTCCTCTGCCCGGATTTTAGACGGCATTCCCTCAGGAGCCGGAGACCTTCTATCACCTTCCCAAAAGTTCCCGGAACTCCCCGGATCTTGTCATGGATTTCGGGGGGGCCGTCGATTGAAATATCCAGACCGTCCACCTCGAGGTCAACCAGCTCGGCGGCGTATCTTTTCAGCAGCACCCCGTTGGTATTAACGATCGTGTACTGTTTCTTATCTTTCAGGTACCTGATCAGACCGCTGAAATCGGGATAGAGGAGAGGCTCACCTCCCCAGATATATATCTTCGGGCGGCTGACCGCGACCTCATCGATCAGTTCCTTCAATTTCTCCAGGGGCAAAACCTCTTTCCGATAGACGTCTTGCCGCCGCCACTGCCCACACATCTTACATCTCAGATTGCAGAGATGGGTCAGGTTGATACTGACGGTAATGGGGTCGGGAGCGGCCGTGATTCCTTTTTTTATGAGGGGAGATACTTTCATCCGGGAAAGAATCCGGGAACGGATTCTCTCCCGTGCCGCGGACGGATATTTAAGAGCCATCTTAAGTTTTGCCCGGGTATTCATGTATATTCATTTACGGCATTTGAGAAGGAAATCCGGCAATGGTATATGGCGGTGGGCGGGGAAATGCTCCACTTCGAACCCCAGCTTTTCCAGGTGACGTTTCCAATCGGCGAGACGGCGGAAGTTCTGTCTTCTCCCACAGTTGAGGGTTCGGTCGATCAGGAAATGGGATATCCACTTCCATTTCGGATCCGGGGTTACATCCTCCATCAACAAGATTCCGCCTTCCGGCAGGATCCGATAGCAATGTTCGAGCAGCTTATCCTGCTGGGGATAGGTGAGATGGTGAAGCATATCGCTGACCACGATGACGTCGAATTCCTGATCGTGCAATTCAAGGGCGTCCCGGAGGTAAAAGTTGATGTTATCTCTCCCCTTGATTGACGCCCGCGCGGCTTCTATTCTTTTTACCTGTTTGTCGATCCCGATAACTCGGCGGGAAGAACTTCCTAACGCTAGATAATTGGCCAGCAGTCCCCGGCCGCAACCGATATCGACGATTCGGCCTTCCGCCGGAATATGGTCGGCGATCTGGAGGAAGGGACATAGCCTCCATCGTAGTCTCACATGCCAACGTTCCCAGAACTGGAGACCATCATAGAGTCGATATACGTTTTCAGGTATTGGAGGAAGCATATTTCAAGTTTTCAGAGTATCAGGTTATAAGAAAATTAAAAGCCAAACTTCGAACATCTAACCTCGAACGACGCACTGGCAAAATCCTCTGGCCCGCCACGTTCGAAGTTCGATGTTGGACGTTCGGCGTTCGACGTTCAGTTTTTATTTTTTATAAGTCTTTCGGCGAAGGATTATAGCCCCGTAGCAGCCAGACAAAGCCCTGGCCCACTCCGAGCGCCCAGGCGCACTTGGTTAAGAATTCGAAGGGCATCATCAAGATATATTTAAAACCTTTTTTCATCGACCAGACGGTCATAGGCAGATGGCTGAGCAAAGACAACGCCAGAAAAACCACGAAAACGAGGGGATACCAGGGCAAGACCACGATTGAAAGTACGGTGAATAAATGAAGAATAAGTTTGATGTATTCCATCACCGTTCCCCGTTGATCGGTGAACCTTTTTTCCCGCCGGACATAGAGAAATTTATGCCGGGCGGTCTTAAAATGCCGGGAAAGATGTTTCCAAAGGCTATCCCGGAAATAATGGTAGACCCGTACGTCCTTGAGTATCTTGACCGTATAGCCGGCTTCAATCATTCGGTAAGCGAAATCGACATCCTCAACCAGAGGGAGTGTTTCGTCAAAATATCCCACCTCATCGAAGATCTTCTTCTTGATCGCGAAACAATACCCCCAGAAAAAATTGGGCTCGGAGAGGTTACGGACATAGTATTCATACCCCCTGAAGATCAAAGCGGCTACCAGGTTTTCCGGGTTGGAGATATCCCACCAGGACATGACCACCCCCCTCTTCTCATCGGCCAGAAGCGGTTCCACCATCCGGCTGATCAGGTCGGAAGGCACCTTCAGGTCCGAATCCATGGTCATGATGATCTCACCCTCCGCCGCACGGACCGCGGCATTACGGGCCGCGGAGATCCCCAGATGCGGATTACTGATCAGCTTGACCGGGTATTTCCGGACCTCGTCCCGGGTATTGTCGGTAGAACCGTCATCAACCACGATTACCTCGTAGTTAGGATAATCCTGGGGCAAAAAACTATCCAGACACTCCCCTATCATCGAAGCATTATTATAAATAGGGGTTACTACCGTTACTTTTATTTTATTATCATTATTATTATTATTAACTGGCATCCTATTCCCCATTGTATTTCATGTTAGTCAAATATTTTTTTACCCGGGATCGAAAAAAGTTTATAGTAGGAGAAAGATAAACTGTTTTGATCCCGGAAAAATCATTGGAATCTGTCTCGACGCTAAGAGTGAACGGGATGCCGAACTCGGAGTTTGAAAAAACCATGTCGGCGCCGGGGCTACTTTTATCCAATACCCATTTTTTAAAGTCGTGGTTATCTCGTGCAAGTTTAATACTAAACGGCAACAGACTTTTTGGGGCATTTTTTTTAAAAACAATTCTTATCCTATATTCACCAGAAGGCAAATAAAATCTGGATTTTTTCAACCGGCAAATTCCGCTTTGATCCTCTTTAACCACAGATAAATCCTCTGCATACCAGATATAACCAGTCCGACAGGCCATCCAGGAGGCCGAATAACCGGACCATTTTTTGAATCGATTTTGCCACTCTATAATGGAAGCTTCATTGTCGGTGAGTTGGCTAATAGCGGAACCATACTCCGGAAATGTTTTATTTATTTCTGCTTGATATAGCACAGATTCCGGTTTCATCCCCAGATGATTATACGCCGAGCTAAGCAAAAAAAGCGGATACCAATCATTCGGGGCGGATTGGGCCGCTTTTTTTAAATAGGTTAAGGCTTTTTCATACTCTCCCAGTTCATAATATCCCAGACCAATACTATACATATCAGGTTGAATCCGAACCAGACAAGGAGTTTTCCAGGAAGAAGAGACACTAACATGATAAGAACTCTTGATAAATGGGAAACCGGAATCCGGAGTAAAAATATATTGCCTCTTTTTCCCCGGTTTAAATTTTTCGGCTCTTTTTTTCAGTCTCTCTCTCACATAGATCTTTCCCTCCCGATTTCCGTTAAGGATCTGCAAGCCGATTTCAGGAAGAGACACGGGTGATATGAGTATCCGGCCCCTCTGGCATTCCGGGGGAACAATAAAATTTGTATTACCCTCACAGCGACCAAGCGGGTCAATAAAAAGAATGTCCTCGGATTCAAAACAGAGATCGCTTTGAATCCGACGGATAAAACTTGAATTCATACCGGCGGGACAGAAAGGAGCATCCCGGCGGAGCTGCCAGACCTTAACACCCCCTCCTCTGTATGGAATTACCCCCAGATTGAAAGCTTTGATTAATCTATACTCTTCAGGTAGAGATGAGTAAAATTTTTCACCGGGATGGGGGGAGCTGAATAAACCGGATTGTCCCATCACCTGATCTTCATTTCGAGTCGCGGCAAACAAATAATCAACGCCGTCTTCTCTCAACTTATCCACTTTTATTTTCCAGAAATCTCTAATGGTAAATATATTATACTTTTCTCTTTCCAAAGATACTGTCCTTTTTTCTCTAACAATGGTGCACCCCGGGGGAATATTTCGAATAACCCATCTACTTCCCCAAACATGGGTGCTAAGTTGCCAGTAACCAAAATCCAGCTGGATCACTGCAATCAGATACGGAAATAAGAATATACCGACAGTCACTCCCGTCAGTAAATTTTTCCATCTTCTGCCGAAACGTTCCCAGAATTTAACAATAGCAACTGCGGCCAACAAGGATAAAAACGGATAAAGAGGAATAGCTTCTTGAAACCTCAAACCCGCGTTGGCAGTCATTAGCACAATAAAAAAACAGTAACCCAGAGGAAATATCGTTAAAAAAACCAGGTCCCTCTTCCGGCACAACCAACAATATAAAATCCCGATAACGCCCAGCATCGGCACATATAGACCCATTCCCGCTTTCATTTTGATGGTGTAACTGATTAAATCAACGGTTCGCGCCAAACAGCCGACTATAAAAGATTGGGATAAATTTTTATGGGAACCCGACACTAAAAAACTCTGGGGGAGCTGCCATAGGTAACGCATATAATTGACAATATAAACAAGTCCATTTTGATATAAAACCGGAGAAACCAGGAAAACTATAATTACATAAAACAGGCCGGTGATTAAAAGTTTTGGGTCGATAAATACTTTCCACCAGGAACATCCACCAGCACGCTTTCGCTGCCAATGAACAAACAATAACAAGGCTAAGACCGGGAAATAATTATACTTGGACGCCACCGCCAGAGCAGAGAAAAAAGCTGCAGCAAGATAATCACGAAGGAGGCCGGTTATCTTTACCCGGGTAATAAATAAAAGGGCCAGAGTAAGTAAAAATAACGCTAAAATGTCGTTTTTCAGCCAGTGACAATTAGCGATATGATAGCAATTGAAAGCTAAAAAAGCCGCGGCTATCAACCCAACTCTTTTGCTGATTAACCGGCGACCAATACGGTAGGTAATATAAACTGTCATAGTCCCGGCCAACGCTACAACTAATCTTCCCAAAAGCAGAAATTCCCGAATAGGCATCATTCTGATTGAAGAGAGCTTAATTTCCGGCTGAGAACTAAGCAAAAAAGAGAATAAACTTCCCATATAAGAGATCAATCCATACAACCACCCGACCAGGGCAACAATATACATACCGAACCAAGGATAGAAAACAAGAGAATCCCGGATACCGTGACTGTTGATAATATTCTTGACATTAAACTCACCCCCATAAAAGGAGTAAGCAGTAATTAAATGGACCCTCTCATCATGGTTACCAGCGATTAAATCACCCCAACCGATTCCACATATTCTTGCCAGTAACGCCGCGAAAACAATTAGCGTTATCAATAATCCGGGAACCAACTTTTGTATATTTGTGTTTTTCATCCAGAATTATAAATTAAAAATCAACATACTCCTAAAGGAGTACTTCTCTTCCGTTACTGCTCTCGGAGTGCCTTTGAGGGGAAAGAATGCCTTGATTTCTTGATAGGCAGTAAGCATTTAACCCGGGATTAGACTGGCGGATAATCAAGGGAATAATAGATTAATACCGTTTCCCATATATACTTTCAGGCAATAGTAATTTCCAGCAATACCAGAGAAACCAAAGATCAAAAAGAATAAGCATCGGGCGAGCCGGAGACAGGAATATCGGCACACCCCCCGAAGTAAAACCGGGTGAGATCATTAATCTGCCATAGACCGTCGGCCGGACGGAAAAGTCCCATCCCATAGGTTCCATTGCCGTCAAAATCTCCCACCAGCGGCAAAGTACCGTCGTAGTCTTTAAAATTCACGGCCGTGATATTTCTTACTATCCACTTCCCCTGGTCGGGACGATAGACCGCAGGATCGCTGACACCGTCTCCATTATAGTCGGCCGGCATCCCAATATCTCCGTCTATCCCGAAATAGATGCTGGTCAGGCTCTTGACCGCCCAGAGGCCGGTCGACGGGCGGAATACCGCCAGTAATTCGCTCTTCCCACCGCCGTAGTTCCCGGGGACCGGCTGATCGCCGGCCTGTCCGAATTGAACCTCAAAAACGTAGGGGATCGGAAACTGGATCCGGATGGTCCAGAGTCCGTCATAATAAAATCCCATATCAGAGATCCCATCCCCGGTATAGTCGGCCGGCACCGGCTGCTGGATGAGTCTCGATCCAAAATTAACCTGGGTCAGGTTCCGAACATTCCAGAGATGTCCGTTGCTCCGATAGACGGAGACCATAGTAGTGCCGGCGCCGGAATAATCTCCCGGCGCCGGGATGTCATCGCTTTGGCCGAAATATAGCCGGCTGACTCCCCGGATGGCCCAGAGACCGGTGGACGGACGGAATACGGCGATGTCATCGGTCCCGTCACCGTTATAGTCACTGGAATCCACCAGGGGACGATCGCTCAAAAAATCCGGGGCCCGTCCGCTGACCGGGATATCATTGGCCCCGCCAAAGTAAGCCCGGGTCACCCCCCGGATTACCCAAAGTCCAGAAGAACTCCGAAATATTCCCATCTCCGCGATATCACCGCCCCGATATGAACCGGGGACGGCTTGATCACCCGCTCGGCCGAAGTAAACCCGGGTAACTCCCCGGATCGCCCAGAGGCCGTTGGAATCCCGGAATATACTAAGATCCGTCCCTCCCGCGGCACCGGCATAATTGGCCGGAATGGGCTGATCGGACGGCCCGCCGAAATACCCCCGGCCGAGACCGCGGATGGACCAGAGACCGCTGGCGGGACGATATATTGCCATATACTTGGCCGACCGGTTACCATAATAAAGTGGGACCGGAATATCAGCCGGGGAACCGAAGTACGCCCGGGTAACCGATTTTACCGCCCAGAGACCAGAGGAAGGCCGGAAGATCGAGAGATCACAGTCTCCATCACCGTCGTAATCACCGGGAACGGGGATATCTTCAGAATTTCCAAAGTAAGACCGGGTAATACCCCGAACCACCCAGAGACCGATCGAATCCCGGTAGAGCCCTAGATCGGTGGTCCCGTCGCCGTTATAATCTCCGGAAGCGGGGGTGTCCCCGTTTCTCCCGTAGTATACCCGGGTAACATCCCGGATTGCCCA
>Ga0075115_10000838_pt1 | contig 15257 bp, 17 predicted proteins | sample AntAceMetag02UKH_FD_69785 | JGI IMG/M metagenome (GOLD analysis project Ga0075115, IMG submission 69785) | Saline lake microbial communities from Ace Lake, Antarctica - Antarctic Ace Lake Metagenome 02UKH | ecosystem: Environmental > Aquatic > Non-marine Saline and Alkaline > Saline | place... | reverse complement strand
AAATCACCCTGCGCCACACCTGTGGTAACATCAGCGATGTTTCTGACCTGGTTGGTCAGATTGGCCGCCATTGTGTTGACATTGTCTGTTAAATCTTTCCAGATACCCGCAACGCCGGCAACCTCTGCCTGACCTCCAAGCTTGCCTTCGGTACCTACTTCTTTGGCTACACGTGTGACTTCGTTTGCAAACGGATTAAGAATATCGAGCATGCCATTATAAGACTCCGCTAATTCGCCAAAAATATCCTCCTTATCTTTTTCCAGCCTGATGGTCAGGTCCCCTTTCCTTACGGCTTCCATCGCTTCTAATAAAGCCTTAAGCTGCCCTTCCGTATCTTCGTTGTTTCCCATCACTGTCGACTTTTTCTCCGCAATTCCAGCTTCTGGAGCCTCAGGGTCCTTTTGCCCAAAAAGGGCTGTTCTACCTGCTTTTCTATTTAGTTTTGCCATGTTATCCCCCCCTGCGAAATTGAATATTGACTATTGAAAATTGAAGATTGAAGATTGAAGATTGAAGATTGAAGATTGAAGATTGAAGATTTGTGGAAGTCGCTTCGCTCCATTTTTTTGAATAATAAAAGAAAAAAATTGGTAGCATTCCTTCAATATTCAATATTCAATCGAAAATATTCAATTGGCAGAATTCCTTCAATATTCAATCGACAATATTCAATCTTCAATATCCCTTTTTCACTATCTGCTTTGCTATCTTTTTATATGCTCTGCCTACCTTAGAATATGGCGCATAATGAGATATAGGCATTCCTTTCATCTGTGCTTTATAAATTTTCTTGGAAAAAGGTATTTCAAATATTTTTACGCTTGAAATTAGATTCCGGGTTAAAAATTTCTTTAAGAGTTTCTTAATATTTGAGCTGGGACCCCAGCCAAAGATTGAGTTTGAATATCCTTTTAAAAGCGCCATCATCACATTTGTTTCAATACCGAGTTCTTCGTTAAGACCTATTAGAAGCTCTCTAAGAGTCTCCATGGTTTCATATGCAAATATCCCCGAATCTAATTGTATAATCATATTGTTACAGGCAACAATTCCATTAATCATAAGCATAGTTGAACCAGAAGGAGTGTCTATTAAGACATAATCAAAATGTTCGTTTACATTAACCAGATTTTCCTTCAGGAGCCTCGTATTTTGGATTTGACCGGCCATATGAGTCTCCATAACCAGCAAGTCCAGAGAAGACGGTATCAGGTTAACACCGGAGTCTGTTTCCAGGATAACTTCTGTTATATTTTTTTGACCTAGCAGCACATCATAAATTGATCCGTCTATGGTTCTTCGGTCAATGCCTAAACCGGATGTTGCGTTTCCCTGAGGGTCCAAATCCACCACCAACACTGTTTTCTTCATTCTAACCAACCAGCCGGCAATATTCAGACACGAAGTCGTTTTTCCGGTCCCGCCCTTATGATGGACAAAGGCAATGCATTCCGTTGCTGTTGACATTTTTTTAGCCCCCTTCGCCTAAACAAAAAAACCCACCAGTTCGTTCAAAGGAACCGTATTCTATTTCGAGCAGCCAAAGACGGGCCGTTGCCACGTCTTTTTCTCTCTTTTTTCGAGGCATTACTCCCTCATGTGCTTCTTATTTATATTATCGGTTAACAATTTTTTTTATAAAATAAAATATCACGATCTCTCTCAAGCGATCACCTACAGCAATGTGTCTACAAAGGAATTAAGCTATTGCTAAAATACTCAGTTGGATCCTTTCATATCAATAGGTTTTCCCCGTGCAGGCAGTTTAACCAAAACGTTGATCGTTCTCACTGCAAACAGCCCTGCGGGAGTAACTGCCGAAAAATTAGGCGAAAAATTGCCACCTGTGCGGTTAAGAAACTATTCAAAATCAATCACGAAAACACGAAGGTACGAAAACACGAAATAAAACATAGAAACAAACTTAGCGCCCTTCGGGCGAGCTGTTAAGTTGTTGAGCTTAACAGCTAAAAGCTACGAACTATTATTGCAGACTGATATTCTTTTCGTGTTTTCGGTATTTCGTGTTTTCGTGATAATTCTTTTCCTTTTCGTGTGTTGCTCAATCTGACGTGTAACCGCACAGGGCGAAAAATTGCACTGCCGGTGTCATACAGTGCTGGTTCAGTTGCACAGGAGGAAAAAACTGCAACGTCAGAAGACAGGGCGCTCATTTATCTATCTCTCTGCCGATCCTCGTACTGCAGCCAGGCAACGCCAGGCTATATCCGTGCAAAGTGCACAAGTACAACAATTACCAGCAGAAATTGCGGTCCGGAGCTGATAGGATGACAACGAAAATGACTAAGAAACTCATTGACCGCATTTTCAAAGAGCCGGGCATCAAATATGAACTCACCGAGTTTGAAACGCTGGGAAAACCGATTCACGAAATTCTTTCGATTTACCCGAAAACCGCCGAAATCGGCCGCGATGCCGGCAAGACCAAGTATTACATAAAGAGCTTTGTCCCCTTTTCTTCAGGTAAAGAGGAAGTCCAGGTTTATGTGGAAGGCGGCAAATCAGCGCCGGAGGAGATTGTCCGGCAACTCTGGGTGTATAAGTTGATTCACCAGTATGGGTACGAGGCTGACGAAATCGATCTGGAAAAGAGCGTCCAGTTCGGCACCGAAGTAGGCACCAAGGCCGCCGACATCATCGTTTACACTGATGACACCAAGGAGACGCCCAAGATCATCGTCGAGTGCAAGAAGCCCAAACGCAAGGATGGTATCGAGCAGCGGTGCGGTCATGAGCAAGGATCTAATAACCATTGACAGCCCCGATTTCGGCAAAGGCCAGTTCCTCGTCTATGAAACCGAGGACGGCCAAGTCAAAATCGACGTGCGCCTTGAGGATGAGACGGTCTGGCTTACCCAGCAGCTCATGGCCGATCTGTTTCAGACAACCAAACAGAACATCGGACAGCATCTTAGAAATATCTTTTCGGAAGGTGAATTGATTGAAAATTCAGTTGTAAAGATATTCTTTACAACTGCTGCGGATGGGAAAAAGTACAAGACCAATTTCTATAATCTGGATGCCATTATTTCAGTAGGATACCGGGTAAAAAGCCACGTGGCCACTCGTTTCCGTATCTGGGCCACTCAGCGCCTGCGTGAATATATCGTTAAGGGCTTTGTGCTGGATGATGAGCGCCTGAAAAATCCGGATCAGCCCTTTGATTACTTCGACGAACTGCTCCGCCGCATCCAGGATATCAGGACCTCGGAACGGCGCTTCTACCAAAAAATTATCGATATCTACGCCACCAGCATCGACTACGACCCTACCCTGGAAATCAGCATCGAATTTTTCAAGACCGTCCAGAACAAAATGCACTGGGCCATTACCGGCATGACCGCGGCGGAAATCATCCATGACCGGGCCGATAGTGACAAGACTAATATGGGGCTGACCAGTTGGCGCGGTGCCAAAGTCCGCAAACAGGACGTAACCATCGCCAAAAACTATCTCACCGAAAAGAAGCTGCTGGCCTTAAACAACCTGGTGGAGCAGTACCTGATCTTCGCCGAGGGCCAGGCCATGCGGCGCACCCCCATGCACATGGCCGACTGGATCAAAAAGTTGGATGCCTTTCTGTCGCTCAATGAACGGGAGATTCTCACCCATGCCTGTAGGATTTCACACGAAATGGCCAAGGAGATGGCCGAAGCCGAATACGGGAACTTTAACCAAAGGCGGATTCGGGAAAAAGACAGTCTGGACGGCGATTTTGAAAAAATGATCAAGCGGCTAACGAACGGCAAGCGGGGGGGGAAAAATGAACCTATCCGGTGAAGACAAACAACTTCTGACAGAGCTTTGTAGGCAAAATAACGTGAGTCAAGACAAGGTGCTCAAGCTGCTCCAAACGGTCTATGAATTCGAATTCAAGGACCGGCGCACCGGCGTCTGCGGCAAGACGAATTTCCCGTGACATTTTTTCAGGGTCTTTATTCATCCCAGGAAGCACTTTGTCATCCATATCAATACTCAGGATTTAGCTCATATCTTTCTTATTTTTTCCTTCATATCCTCAATGTACTTTTCGGCCTTTTTCACTGTACACGCTAACATTTTTTCTGCCCTGAATCATTTATATCAATCGCAGACCACGCAAACCCACGCAGACTAATATGGGATTAAGGGACGTGCCAATTTTTCAAGTAAATTTTACATGCTGTGTGGTGAGGCAAGCGCAATTAGATGCCCATGGTATTTCAGGAGTGGTGGTTGACTCTTCCCAAAATATTCCATTCATGTTACACGTATATTACGTGAATATTTTAAAGGGGACAGGGAATGAAACAGAATATAACGCTCAGTCTTGATAAAGATTTAATCCAAAGGGCAAAGGTTATTTCTGCAAGTAGACATTCCTCGGTCAGCAATATGCTCAGTCAAAAATTGCAGAGAATTGTAGAATCTACCGAAAAATACGAAGTTGCCAGAAAGAGGGCGATTTCTGATCTGCGGACCGGATACCATCTTGGAGGCATAATCACGGCATCGAGAAAAGAACTTCATGAAAGGTAGAATTTTTGTTGATACAAATATACTGATTTATGCCTATGACCTGGATGCAGGTCCACGGCACGATATTGCCGCTTCTGACGTTGAAGAGTTATGGGAAAATGAAAACGGCGTTATGAGCACGCAGGTATTGCAGGAATTTTATGTTAACGTCACAAAAAAAATAAACAAACCGCTCTCTCAGGCGCGTGCCAGAGGGATTATTGAGAACTATTTGTCATGGCATATCGAGGTAAACGAACCCGATACCGTGCTTCTGGCATCGGAGATCGAAGAAAGGCATCTTTTATCTTTCTGGGATGCGCTGATCATAGCAGCGGCCTGTCGAGCAAAAGTATACAAAATCCTCACCGAAGATTTGAACCATGGCCAGATGATCGAAGGCGTCCTTATCGAAAACCCTTTCGTCATTTGAAAATTTTACCTGTGCTAAAAAGGAGAGTTCCAGAGATCAGATATCGGAGGAATTCCCATTTGTAGTTTTGGTGGGTGACATATTCTGCGACCATATTGAGGCGGCACTAGCTGTTATTCCTGGAAATATTTATCACGAATCTGGTAAAAATAACTAAAGAACTGTCCGTGAATAAATTGGACAATTCCTAAGTAAGAGTCAAATATCCTTGACAGTTATTGATTTCATGTTAATTTTTGATCTCGTTGTTTTTTTAGTTAATCTTGGAGGAAAACATGTACGCTGTTATTAAGACAGGCGGAAAGCAATATAAGGTTTGTCCGGGGGAAGTACTCAGGGTGGAAAAGCTTGACGCTGAAGCAGGTTCGGAGGTCGAGATACCTGAAGTGCTGATGGTGGTGGACAATACCCAAACTAAAATCGGCAGGCCTACAGTGGAAGCTGCTACAGTACGAGCTCAGATTTTGGAGCACGGCCGTGGTAAAAAAATAGTTGTTATGAAGAAGAAAAGGCGCAAGGGTTATAAGGTCAAGCGCGGGCACAGACAACCTTTTACTACCCTTAAGATTAAAGAGATCAGCGTCTAGGGAGATTTAATCATGGCACACAAAAAGGCCGGTGGCAGTTCACGTAATGGCCGCGACAGTAAGGGCCAGTGCAGAGGCATAAAACGCTTTGGCGGCCAGATTGTAAGGGCCGGAAATATCCTGGTCCGTCAGGTGGGAACCAAGTTTCATCCAGGACGAAATGTGGGCATGGGTAGGGATTATACCTTGTTTGCTAAAGCAGACGGGGTCGTGAAGTTCGAGACAGTGCGGAATCGACAGAGAATCAGCGTCTATCCTATGCAAAGCACCGCTTCCTGATCCCTCCATTCACGGATAAATCTGATATCAACAACCTGATCCGGCGCGACGAAGCTCTGTCCTCAGCGAATCCAGTATATATTGACTGGAGTAGTCACTTTTTTAAATTCAGGATCGCCGGTTACCAGGATTGCAGATTGATCGAGTGCACAGGCCAAAGCAAAACAGTCAACATATGAAATAGCATATTCGGCTTTAAGCTCGGCTGCCTTGAAGACTAAAGTATCTGGAACCGGCAGGATTTTAAAGCCCAATTGGTAAACTCTGCCTAATATCTCCAGCTTTTTGCTTTCACCAAACTGTCTTTTTGTAATATAAATGATTTCGCCAAGATTGATTACACAGATAAACCGGTCTATTTGTTGAGTGAATGCCTTACGTAAGATTTTTTCGACAACTTCGGCACCTTTTTCTTTTTGAAAGAAAGCAAGGAGTGCATGGCTGTCAAACAGATAATCAGGCATTATTCCGCAAAGTCCTTTTTTCTTTCCTTGAGCAGTTTTTTTGATAGTGAAGGAGCTGTAGGAAGGCAACCCATTGCCTCTGTTACAGGATCTTTGGCAGAAGGTATAAGATAAATCAGGTTTCCATATTCAAAAAAATGAATTTCACATCCGGGATAAATATCGTATTTTTTTCTAATTGAAGCCGGAATTACTACCTGGCCCTTGGCAAGGACTTTCATTGTTTGCATATTGAGCCTCTGGTGTTATCGTGTTAAACATTTATTAAAAAAGTACATCATTTATGAAAAATGTCAAACTGGCATTCATTTTATTTATAGATATTGATGGCCAATAATTTATGGACTTTGTTGATCAGGCCAAAATATACGTCAAGGCTGGAGATGGAGGGGCTGGGTGCGTGAGCTTTCGGCGGGCACGTTTTGTCCCTAGGGGAGGGCCTGATGGCGGGGACGGAGGCCGCGGGGGAGATGTCATCCTCAGGGTGAATACCGGGCTTAACACACTACTTTTTTTTCGCAGGAAGCGTCACTTCAAGGCAGAAAAGGGTCGGGCAGGAAAAGGAAAAAAGCAGCATGGCAAGAGCGGTTCAAATATTGTAATAGAAGTACCCTCTGGTACTGTAGTAAAGGATTCCGAGAACGTTTTCGTGCTGGCAGACCTCACGGATCCGGTAACAAACTGGGTTGCCGCCAAGGGAGGGCTGGGTGGGAAAGGAAACGCCCATTTTGTGTCTTCAACACGTCAGGCACCCCGCAATGCCCAGCCTGGCCTGCCTGGGGATGAGCGATGGCTGCTTTTTGAACTAAAGCTTATTGGTGACGTAGGTCTCATAGGGCTTCCCAATTCAGGGAAGTCAACCTTGCTCGCAAGGATATCCGCGGCAAGGCCCAAAATAGCAGATTATCCCTTTACTACTCTTGTGCCGAATCTGGGTGTGGTAGAATTTTCTGATGACAGGACCATGGTAGTAGCTGACATACCGGGTCTTATTGAGGGGGCCCACAAGGGCGTCGGCATGGGTCTTGATTTCTTAAGGCATATTGAGAGGACCAAGGTTCTGCTGTATGTTTTGGATGCCTCCCAAGGGAAAGAGTCGGCATGGCGCAGCTATCTGACTATCAGGGAAGAGATAAAAAAATACCATGCACCTCTTATTGAAAAACCTCAGGCAATAGCCTTGAATAAGATAGATATCACAGATGAGGGCGATAGGGAGGAAGCCAAAGAGATCCTGGCTGAAGAGGGCCACAAGATCCATACTATTTCAGCACTTACCGGATTCGGAGTATCTTCGCTTATGGAGGATTTGTATCAGATAGTGGCATCCTTCACGACAAGTCAAAAGTAGTTTATACTTTGTTGATCTTGTATTTTGGCAGTGAAATTTGAAACTTGAAATTGGGAAAAAATACAAAGTTATAGATGCATTACCTGATTTCAAATTTCCAGTTTCGACACTGGAGAACAATTTAATAAATGGAAATCAGGTCTCAGGTACAGGGCCGTAAATTTTTACAATCCGTACGCAGGGTTGTAATCAAGGTGGGAAGCGCTGTCCTCACTGACGAAAATGGCCTTGATGATCAAGTAATAGCCAGCCTTTGCACCCAGGTTGCCTCACTCCGCAAAGAGGATCGGGAGGTTACCATTGTCTCCTCCGGGGCCATAGCTGCCGGCATGGGAAAAATGCTTGAGATTCAGGCACCTAAAACTGTTCCTGAGAAACAGGCTATGGCCGCGGTCGGGCAGGGGCGTCTTATTCAGGCCTATGAGGATGCCTTTAGAAATCACAGCATTCACGTAGCACAGATTTTGCTCACCAGGGAAGGACTGGTTTCAAGGTATCGCTATCTTAATGCAAAAAATACCTTAAGGACCTTGTTACAATGGGGCATTATCCCGATTATAAATGAAAATGATACAGTGGCCACAGAGGAGCTTCAGTTTACTGACAATGATGCCCTGGCCGTGCTGATTGTGAATTTGGTGGAGGCAGAAGTCCTTATATGCCTGAGCGATGTGGATGGACTTTATGACAGAGATCCAAAAGAGAAGGCAGATGCACGGCGTATTCCAGAGGTCTCTAAGGTAGATAAATCAATAACTGATCTTGCCAGTGATTACCTGGGAAGGGCCGGCCGGGGAGGTATGAAGTCTAAATTGGAGGCGGCCCAAATGGTGACTGCTTGCGGTGTCCCCATGGTGGTTGCTAAAGGAAGGACTGACCGGATACTGATGCGGCTATTTGCAGGAGAAGACCTGGGTACGCTGTTTTGCGCCAGTAAGAGAAGGATACACGGGCGAAAGCCCTGGATCGTGTTTACACTTGATCGAAAAGGAATCCTTGAAATCGACGAGGGAGCAGTCAAGGCAATGGTGGATAATGGTAAGAGCCTTTTGCCTGTCGGAATTAGAGGAGTTCAGGACGATTTTGAGGCCGGGGCCTGTGTGGTGTGTTGTGACGGCTTGGGGAAAGAGATCGCTGTTGGGCTCAGTAACTATAATTCCCGGGACATTCGTAAGATTTGTGGTTGCCAGACAGGTGAAATATATGACATAATTGGTCATCAAGGAACGAGTGAGGTTATACACAGGGATAATATGGTGATTTTATTATGAGCGAAATACAAAGTTTAATAGCAAAAATGGCGATAGAGGCGAAAAAAGCAGCCAGGGAAGTAGCAAAGCTCTCGACTACTGTAAAAAATGACGTTCTGCTGAGGACTGCGGAACGAATAATAGAGGCCAGGGAAAAGCTGCAGGAGGAGAATGAAAAAGATCTCATAAAGGCAAAAGATAAAGGTGTTACTTCTGCCTTTATGGATCGGCTGAGATTGTCGGATAAGGTTATTGATTCCATGGCTGACGGACTTCGGGACGTGGTGGCCCTTCCGGATCCTGTGGGCGAGATTCCAAAGATGTGGAAGAGACCCAACGGCCTCACAGTGGGCAGGGTTCGAATACCACTGGGTGTAATCGGAATGATTTACGAGTCCAGGCCGAATGTCACCATAGATGCAGCGGGCCTGTGTCTCAAGGCAGGAAACGCCATAATACTTAGGGGCGGATCGGACGCCCTTTATTCCAACCTGGCCCTGGCCTCCATACTACAGGATGTGTTGAAAGAGTTTTCAGTACCCGGGGAGGCGGTGCAGGTAGTCTCAACCACTGACAGGGCGGCAGTCACAGAGCTTCTGAAGAGGGAAGAGGAAATAGATGTCATAATCCCAAGGGGAGGTGAAGGCCTTATCCGTTTTGTGGCGGAACATTCCCGCATTCCTGTGTTGAAGCACTACAAGGGCGTGTGTCATGTATATGTTGACAAGTGGGCCGATCTGAATATGGCCAAAGAGGTCTGTTTTAATTCCAAGGTGCATAGGCCAGGGGTCTGTAATGCCATGGAAGGTATGCTTGTGCACAGAGATATTGCAGATGAGTTTTTGCCCTTAATGGCTGAGTCATTCAAGGATGCCGGTGCAGAACTCCGGGGGTGTGAGCGCACCTGCGGATTGGTACCTTTTGCCAAAACAGCTACTGATGAGGACTGGGGAAAGGAGTTTTTGGATCTGGTCCTTGCTGTAAAGGTGGTTGATAGCATGGATGAGGCCATGGACTATATTGCCCGTTATGGTTCGAATCACACTGATGCCATAGTCACAAGGGATTACGCAAGGGCGAGGAGGTTTCTGTCAGAGGTGGATGCATCTCTGGTTATCGTCAATGCATCAACCCGCTTTAATGACGGTGGAGAGTTAGGCCTTGGAGCAGAGATAGGAATCAGCACATCCAAGCTACATGCCTATGGCCCAATGGGGCTTGAGGAACTCACTACCACGAAATTCATAGCCTTTGGTGATGGCCAGATAAGGAGCTAGTGTGCGCATAGGTCTGCTAGGAGGCACGCTGGACCCTGTCCATTTTGGCCATCTCAGGTCGGCTGAGGAGATCAGAGAGGCCCTGGAACTGGATGAAATCTGGTTTATGCCTGCTGCCCTGCCGCCACATAAGGGATCACCAACCCTTACGTCCTTTGCCCATCGTCTTGCCATGGTGGAGTTGGCAGTGGCTTCTATGGACTATTTCAAGGCTACAGCCATTGAAAACGAACGTTCCGGACCGTCCTATTCCATCGACACCTTAAAGGAGCTTGGAGAAAGATATAAAGATAAGGCGGAGTTCTTCTTTATTTTGGGAAGTGACGCTTTTCTCGATATTGAGACATGGAAGGATTATGGCAGACTCACGGACCATGGCTCCCTGGTAATAATGAGACGTGGTCATGAAGACTCGTCAGGGTTGAAGCAGGTCATATCCCGGGCGTTTCCAGATCATCGTATCCAAGAGGAAAATGACATTTTTATTGCCCATGATAAGGGTGCTATCTACCTTTATTCAGTAACTCACCTTGCCATATCAGGGACTGATATAAGACGCAGGGCAAGATCCGGTCTTTCTGTGCGTTTTCTCGTCCCTGAAGAAGTCAGGAAATATATGGAAAAAAATAGCTTGTATGCTGAGTTGACAGGCAACCCCTCACCATCTTTAGAGGATAAAGAATCCAAAGTCGCATCCTTAGAGGAACCCGTTCAACAAATAGTTTCGGAACTACTGGAAAACAAGGGGGAACAGGTTGTAATCCTGGACATGAGAGATCTTTCTTCCCTTGCTGATTTTTTTATAATCTCCCATGGACGATCCACCCGGCATGTCCAGGGCATTGCAAGCAAGATGCGCAAGAACCTTCGCAAGAAGGGGATCAAGTGCAAGGGAATTGAAGGGGAACATGAGGGCAAGTGGATATTGATGGACTATGGAGACGTTATCGTACACCTGTTTTACGAACCCATAAGGGACTTTTACGACCTTGAAGGACTTTGGAGTGAAGCCCCAAAGATAATCCCGGGGGAAGAAGAGTGCCTAAAGTTTGAAGTGCCTAAAGTGCGCTAAAGTTAAGGAATTATATCTTTATGGGTGGAGTGCTTTTTAATAAATAGCCCTATCATGAAAGATCCGATCTGTGAGTTCAAGGCCGTCAGCAAGGACTATTCCGTACGGCATAGTTTTTTTGCCTCAGGTTCATACAGGATTAAGGCTTTGGACAGGGTTAATCTATCTGTTAAGCAAGGTGAGATCTTAGGACTTGTGGGAGAAAGCGGCTGTGGTAAATCCACACTGGCCAAAATAGCCTTGGGCCTTGAATCTCCTACGAGCGGACAGGTTTTCTTTTCTGGATATGACATTGCTGATTTTGATAAAACAAGGCTGCAAAATTTTCGGCGGCAGGCACAGATGGTTTTCCAGGACCCCTTTTCTTCCTTAAATCCCAAAAAGACGATCTTTAAGATCCTGAGTGAACCTTTGAAAATACACAGGCTGTGTCACAAAAACCATTATAAAGAGCGGGTGACAAGACTGCTGAAAGAAGTCGGCCTGGACGAACAGATCCTGAGCCGCTATCCACATGAGTTCAGTGGAGGCCAGCGTCAGCGTATCGGTTTGGCCCGGGCCCTTGCCACAACTCCTAAGATGATAGTTGCAGATGAGCCGACATCTGCTCTTGATGTCTCTATACAGGCCCAGATCATAAATTTGCTTCTTGACCTTCAGGAAAGACATAAACTCTCTTTTCTGTTTATCTCACATGACCTTCCTGTGATACAGTTTGTAAGCCATCGTGTAGCTGTTATGTACAAAGGTCAGCTTATGGAATTGATGCCTAAAAATGCATTTCTGCAATCACCAAATCACCAAATCACTAAATCACTAAATCACCACCACCCCTATACATCGCTTCTTCTGAGTGCTGTTCCTGTGCCGGATCCAAAGATGGGCGTGGAGGCAAAAAAAAGGGATTATGGATTAACACATAATTATAAAAATGATAGACATCAAAAGGGATGCGCCTTTTTCCCCCGGTGCAGTCTGGCTACAGACAAGTGCAGCGCAGAACGACCTTTCTGGACGGAAGTTGCTAAGGATCACTTTATTGCGTGTCATTTTATATATAAAAATGGAGTAACCAAGTCAAAATGGACATAGAAAATACTATTACAAATTTGCTTGATATAGATGATGACCAGGAGCCTATAGAAATACCTGAAGTGCTTCCTCTGATGCCGGTAAGGGACGTGATAGTTTTTCCCTCAATGATTATTCCCCTTTTCATTGGGAGAGAAACCTCTGTGGCAGCAATAAACGAGGCCCTGGCCTCTGACAGGATGATTTTTCTGGTTACACAGAAGGATGCCTCAGAAGAGAATCCATCCAAGGATGGATTATATAAGACAGGCGTTGTGGCCATGATAATGAGGACCCTTCAGCTTCCTGACGGGCGTCTCAAAGTCCTTGGTCAGGCCCTTGTAAAAGGGACTATTCAAGAATTCTTGCAGGACAAACCTTGCTTTAGAGTCCGTATAGAGACTGTCAAGGAAGAAGAGCCTGCCGAGATATCCGTAGAGATAGAGGCCCTTATTCGAAATGTAAGAGATCAGGCAGAAAGACTGTTTAATCTTAAAGGTGTCTTTACTCCTGAGATGGGAGCCATTTTAAATGGTGTTGAGGAGCCAGGCAGGCTGGCGGATATCGTTGGATCCAATCTTAACTTGAAATCCGCTGAGGCACAGCATTTGCTTGAAATGACAGATCCCTTGGCGCGTTTAGAGGAAGTAAATAACTTGCTTGCCAGGGAGCTTGAGGTCTCCACCGTGCAGGCTAAAATTCAGTCCGAGGCCAAGGGGGAAATGACCAAGACCCAGAGAGAATATTTTCTCCGGGAGCAATTGATGGCCATAAGACGTGAGCTAGGCGAAATCGACGAAAAATCTGAAGAATTGGCAGAGCTGAAAAAAAAGGTCCGCAAGGCCAAGATGCCCAAGGAGGCAGAGAAGGAAACTCTTAAACAAATCCAGAGGCTTGAGTCAATGCACCCCGAAGCCTCTGAGGCGTCTATGGTGAGGACATATGTCGACTGGCTGGTTGAAGTCCCATGGTCAAAGAGTACAAAAGACAAACTGGACGTGCGCAGGGCACAGAAGATTCTGGATGAGGATCACTATGACCTGGAAAAGGTTAAGGAGCGCATAATTGAATACATCGCTGTTAGGAAGCTTAACCCTTCCGCAAAGGGGCCGATTCTGTGCTTTATAGGTCCACCAGGGGTTGGCAAGACATCTCTGGGCCGTTCTGTAGCACGAACCATTGGGAAAAAGTTTATCAGGATATCTCTGGGTGGTGTCAGGGATGAGGCGGAGATTCGGGGTCACCGCAGGACATATATCGGCGCCCTGCCGGGAAGAATTATCCAGGGACTTAAAAGGGCCGGGAGTAACAACCCTGTGTTCATGATGGATGAGGTGGACAAAATCGGGGCTGATTTTCGGGGGGACCCGGCTGCCGCCCTTCTGGAGGTCCTCGACCCTGAGCAGAACAATACATTCACTGATCATTACCTGGATCTGCCCTTTGATCTTTCAAAAGTAATGTTTATCCTTACTGCCAATGCATCTGACACTATTCCTTCCGCCCTTTTTGATCGACTGGAGGTGATCCAGCTATCCGGCTATACCAGCGAAGAGAAAAAGGCCATTGCAAAGAAATACCTGATCCCCAGACAGCTCAAGGAACACGGGCTTTCGGAAAAGGTCCTGAGGATTTCAGATGCCGCACTTGTAAAGATAATTTCAGATTATACCCAGGAGGCAGGACTCCGGGAACTTGAGAGACAGATCGGCGCAATTTGCAGAAAGACGGCAAGACGGATCGCCGAAGGAGAGAAGGGGGCTTTTAAAATTACTGGTGCCAACATTAAACACTGTCTTGGTATCCCAAAGTATGAGACTGATCTGGAACAGGAAGAGAGCCAGGTAGGGGTTGTAACAGGGCTTGCATGGACTCCTTTTGGAGGAGAAATCCTTCGAGTTGAGGCCAGCATCATGAAGGGTAAAGGGAAACTCACTCTGACAGGACTCATGGGCGAGGTCATGAAGGAGTCGGCCCAGGCCGCCTTAAGTTACGCAAGGTCCAGGGCCGAAGAGCTTGGTATTGACCCGGATGTCTTTGAAAAAAAGGACATACACGTTCATGTGCCGGCCGGGGCCATACCCAAAGACGGGCCTTCCGCAGGCATAACCCTTACCACGGCTCTTGTCTCTGCCTTGGTGCATAGGCCGGTCAACAAGGATGTGGTTATGACCGGAGAGATAACCTTGCGTGGCAGGGTCCTTCCTATCGGAGGGCTCAAGGAAAAGGCCCTGGCAGCACTGAGGGCCGGCATCTACACTGTTATAATTCCAGAGCAAAACATGATGGACCTGGAAGAGATACCGGCAAATATCCGCAGACAGCTTGATTTCAAACCGGTTCGTCACATGGACGAGGTGCTGGATATTGCCATTGGTCCCCGGCCTTGGGTAGATGAGGAAAAACAAGATGCACATAAAAATTAATCGCGATCGTCTGGCTGATACCTTCAGGCAACTTGTCTCGATTGACAGTCCTTCAAGAGAAGAAGGGGCTGTTGCAGACTGGATCAAGAGGACCCTGAAAGAAGAAATAGGGGCCGAGGTAATAGAAGATCAATCACGTGGTCAGACGGGCTCTGAGAGCGGCAACATCATTGCCCGCATCCAGGGGACGGAAAAGATAGCCCCGCTCTTTTTTAATGCCCATATGGACACTGTGGAGCCGGGAAGAGGGATAAAGGTCATCTTAAAGGACGGTATTTTTCAGAGTGACGGGACCACAGTCCTGGGTGCTGATGATAAGGCGGCTATAGCCATACTTGTTGAGACGGCCAGATTATTAAAAGAGCACAAGGTCTCTCATGGTCCTATTGAATTTCTATTTACTGTATGCGAGGAAATAGGCCTGCTGGGCGCCAAGTCACTGGACCCTGCTCTGCTTGAGGCAAGGGCTGGGTATGCTCTCGATTCAAGTGATCCGGAGGTTTTAATAAATCAAGCCCCTTGTGCC
>Ga0075115_10000834_pt1 | contig 15317 bp, 8 predicted proteins | sample AntAceMetag02UKH_FD_69785 | JGI IMG/M metagenome (GOLD analysis project Ga0075115, IMG submission 69785) | Saline lake microbial communities from Ace Lake, Antarctica - Antarctic Ace Lake Metagenome 02UKH | ecosystem: Environmental > Aquatic > Non-marine Saline and Alkaline > Saline | place... | reverse complement strand
CGCCGGAAGAGCGAAATCCCACAACAACCTGCCAATGGGCTTATTCGCTAACGCCGATTGTCCACCGTTATTATTCACGTCATGATGTTACCATAATATTAGTTGTAGATACAACTATTTATCCCGTCAACGCAAGCTGAGGGAGCGACTAACGCTTTTCTTGACGGCCTCACTTCGGTTGTTGCTGATGTACCCATTGCCCGACGGGCAGGCAGGATGCTCGGTGAGCTTCGCTCAAAAGGACTGACCATAGGTATTGCCGATGCCATTATTGCCACAGCAGCTCTAGAGCTTGGTACTCCCCTGCTAACCAATAATGTGGAGCATTATCCGTTCCCGGACTTGAAGGTAATCAGAGGCTTAGAAATTTGAGAGTGAAGCCTACCTGATGGCCTAGGGCTACCGATACCGCTGAAGACCCCGGGCCAGAGCTAGGTCATTCGAGTCAGCGCTCGATACCCACCCACAGCACAGATTAGCCTTCCCGAAGGACTTGTTTTGAAACAACGCGGCGTCTATATTAAACGCCGATTTAATAAGGCTTGTCCCAACAATACCGTGTTCCAAGATAATCTACCCACTCTAGGTCGTTTACCCAAACCTGATGTATAGTTGTAAGTAAATGCTCGACCGAAATGCTCACAAACTTGTCTTCAGGTATCAACTCTTTCCAGATCTCGAGTACTCCTTTCCCTGGATAATATTTCTCAAGGTATGGAGAAGTGACCCGTTCCCTGAATTCTTTATTTGCTACAGGGCAAACGTGTAGCACACTTACAATATCAGCATCCATTTCCTTATTGACTTCCATTTCCTGAGCTAACAACTGCAAACGCATCAACTGATAGAAAGGCTCATAGAAAAGAGAGTCATAGAGCTTCTCTCTATCATCAATAGCACTGAATATTCCTGACTGGTCACTGAAGAAATTGATGTAGTTGTTTCTCCTTACTTCTCCTGACCTTCCGCTCCCTTTGTAGTTCCTGCCATATTCTTCTGTATATTTCCATTCTCCCAATACAAGATGGATGCGTCCATCATTTTCACGAAATCGGAAGGTAAAGTCAGCACTGGTGAAATTGGCACCTCTTGTCCGAGGTATGCCTTTTCTCTTGGCTTCTCCGAGATAGTCGCGTGTCCCGATCCATTCAAATGCGATAAAAGGATAAGTCCCATCAGTAAGAGGTTTGTCACCTGCCAAGGGCAAAGATGTGGCAAATTCTGGGTAATAGTAACTGAAAATCGCCTTGATTATGTCGGGACGTTTCACGAGTGGAAATAAAAAATTAATGCAGCATGATTGTGAGCAACAAAGATGGTTGCTCGGGAGGTTGCTCCTTCTAAGACCATCATGCCAGGGTATACCACGGATGAGGAAGTAAGTAATGGCGAAATCCCTGATATCCGAAAAAAGGTTTTCATAGGAATATTCGTCAGCAAGACAGAAGGAGCGTGTTCGTCCACGATAATTACCCGCATCCTGGGCCTCGCTGCTAAACAGCTTTCGCTTCAGCTCTTTATATCTCCCCTTTTCTCTATCTCGGAAAGTCGCCACCTGTAAGCTACTCCTCTATTTCTAGTTCTTCTTCCACGGTATCAAAATCCTGCGGCACAGCTACTCGTGCGACAGGTTTACCCATAGCTTGCTCTATACGATCTAGCAGAGCATTTTCACGTGCCTCAAAAAAGGTCCCGAAGTTATCTAGTCGTAGGTAATTTGGGACAACAATATGAGACTCGAGGATTTGCTCCATTCGGTTTTCGTCACAACCGCTACTTTGCTGTATGCGGGGTAAATATATACTTGGTGCATTACCACCGATTATTCGGTTTGTTTTTGCCGAAATGGGTGTTTTGTTAACAATACAGTCACAACGCCTCATATCGATTTTATTATCTTTGCACCAGTGTTGAGGAAAGAGGTGATGTATATCAATTGCATCTTCAAAGTATAATTGCTCATCAATATTATCACCTGTGCGGAAATCTAGGCATCCATCTCGTAACAGAAGTGCGTGCAGTCCCTTATAGGCAGCGCTGTTACGAGTTCGAAGAGTGTATAAACGATCGGGAATGAAATTTGCATCGGAAATCGTAGACGGTTCGGGGCCATCACTGACCCACCCTATCACTTCAGGTAGATCTCTAGCAAACCGAGTTTCAACGGCTGCACCATATAGTTCACCCAGAATACCACACCAGTACCACCGGGCAAGTTTTGCTTTTACTCCATCACTATCAGCGCTGTCTCCCAAGACAGTGAAAATTGCCGCAAATGGAACAAGTTGAGTATGATATGGTATATCGCGAGCGGCAAAAACTTTTTGGCTATGTAGAAACCTGGCAGCCTTTTCGAATCCTCTTGTAGCCAGGCCTGCCCAATTCTTATAATCATCAAGCGAGAGACGCAGAATTTCTCTCCTCTTACAACTAATTCCCGGCGCATTATCAGGCTGCACACCGTTCGCAATGCTTTCTAGCCGTTTTGCATGCGTTGTCAACAGTGTAACAGTCTGAAGAAAATCAGTGCTTTCAACTCTATTCAGCACTTTCTGTTCTTTAAGACACCTCTTTCGCTCAGTCCAATCGTCGCGGAGGCTGAAGTTATCGGCAGCATAAGAGGCAGTAAGTAACTCAAATACTGTTAGCGAAACTCCACCAGTATTTACCTTCTCAAATACCTGACATACAGCGTCTTTTGGAGTCTCTTTTCGCATTAGGATAAGAGGTACCTGGTACTGTTCAAACCGTTTAACTACGTCACCTTCAAATTCATCAAAGAGCTTCGCTTTTTCACTATCCCAACCCCAGAATTTACTATATTCTCTTCTCCAATCGGCGCAACTAAATACTTGTGACAGAGGAAATAGCCCGGCTTCATACTCTTTTTCCGGAGTTGAATAATCGGCTATGACTTCACGGCGGAAGTTGATAATCTTGCGATCTTCTGGAAGACTCTTAATCGCCTCCTCTCTATCTCCATTAGACTTCATGGCCAGGGCGATGTCTATGTAATACCACCGTCGAAGCCAAGCACCGCGTGAATCTTTAGTGTCAACAGGCCTATCGGAATATATCGCCTGCAAGAATGACGTAAGTCGTTGTTGTCCATCAAGAACGAGGCGTTCAGGTTCCGGAGGGTCACCTAGGATAACCCCTTCCACAAGGCGCGGCTTAAAATGTACGTCCTCATTGCCGGTCTGCAGCATCATTACAGTGCCTATAGGATAGGACAATGAGATACTTGCGATTAAGCTCATAATATGGTCGTCATCCCATATCCATCCTCGCTGGAAATCAGGAAGTTGGATTTTACCTTGATGGATATCCTTTAACATCGCAAGAAGTGATTCCTTAGTGCTGTCAAAAGTAATAATGGCGTTCATTCTTTTGCTCCTTCCGTAATCCTAAGATTGCTGCTAGAGATATGAGTCTTCTCCCTAAATAGACACTTCATACCTTACTAACCAATTCTACACCGGTTCTATACTTGCCCCGAGGCTTCCAGTTGCATTGGTTCTATAGGCACCATCTTAGCAAGTATCTCATTTGCCAACAATTTTACGGTATTTCTTATCATCCCTGAGTTGGTCGACAAGGAATTGGACCCAACTTTCAGTATAAACATAATCTCTATGCACCTGATCATACTGGCAGAACTCGGTTTTACATTGAGCGGGGCTATCGCTATTTGTTGGAGGTCTCACTTCATAATAACGCCAGCATTTGGTGTGATGTGCTATACTGAACTTTTTTTGTGGTACTAACGCTTCTGCTACCATTTTTGCAGCGTCAGATGGTCTGAACCTGCCAGGATTTACTACCGGAACATGCCTTTCCTTGAGAAGAGCCGTCATCTTTTCATATCTGGCCACGTGCTCAGGGTCACCCTGGTCATAAGGTACAAATTCAATAGCAACTGAATCTCGCGAGCGGTGGCTACCGATATTAGGAAGTAAGAAAACTCTATAGCTGTAGGCCATGTCTCCAAAGATATCATCACTGAGTGCACTGCGAAACTGTTGTATGAAGTCTGTAACACTACCACCTATAGGCTTCATCATTTCCCTAATTGACCTGTTTTTCTCAGCGTTTCTCATACGTGAAAATTGAAGTGAAATGGCGAGGCTTTCATTCAAAGCATGCTTTGCTCCAAACTCCCTTTCTATCACGTCCTCGAAGTTAAACAGGAGTGATTGACACTCTCCGAAAACCTCAATATCTAATTCTGGTAGCTCTCTATGTTCAATCTTATTGCGGAGCCTAATAAAGAACCTTAGGTTCTGCGCTACAGCGTTGTCTTGGTCTTTCCAATATTGTCGAATACATTCTGTGAGGTCCCAGGCCTTACGTTCCCCATCGACCTTCTCAAACCGGCGTGAGTTTTTCTTTCGGTAATAAGGTTTCATTCCTTGCCTATGGAATATCGCCAGAAAAAGAGATGTCCAAGCGATTTGCATGAGGACGATATATGCTCTCGAACGAAAAACGGTACCGGGTTTGTTATATGTTTCTACCGCCAGAAGTGCGGATTCCCGTGCCTTGTTCAGCAGGCTTTTTACTACCTTGGGTAATCCTCTGGGCATTTTATCTACCTTCTCTACTACACACTCCCCGCCTTCACCAACCTATTCTTCACCAACTCCACAATAGCTTTGTAAACCTCAAGCTGCTCTTGCTCTGTTAGCCCCAAGGCTTCAAAGACAACTTTGTCGAGTTCTCGCCGCCCTTCCTTAATCTTATTCAGAGAGACCGCATCTGGGGAATTGGCAATTTCTGCGAAGATGGACTCACACTGCGTTTCCACCAGTTTCTCAAAAGACTTCTCAAGGGATGTTTTTGTCTTAGGAGAAAGTTTTGAAGGATCAAGGATTGTTAGATTTTGTACCACAACTACATCAATGTCCGCAATTGCCTGCGCTCCGGTTAGTTGTCTGCATGTAAGTTCGATAAAGAGCCTCGAAACAGTAGAATTTAACAAAGCTGCCAGCATCAATTTGTCTTCGAATTTATTAGGGGTAACTCCATATAGCTTCTTATCCTCAAATACATCACTGTTCAAAAACACAGGCATCCGTTCTCCAACTTTAGCAGGAAAAATCAACGGCGCGTACGACCAACCTTTTCCGAGGCAGTGCCACAAGTCCTGACCTCGTGAAATACAGGTTGGCCTTCTGTGAAATCCTTTCTTCTCGCCATATATAATGTACTCTAATAACTTGGTTCCTTTGATTTCCCTCTTGCTTTTCCAGCAGATTACTGCTCGTTTCTTTAACTTAGTCTCGTCGAGCCTGTAGCCTTCGACTTCTTTCAGGGAAAATATTATGGGCTGGATGAATTCCTTCTCAATACCCCACCTATTAACCTCGTCCTTAGATAAGTAGAAGAACTCATTGGCCCCTGTTTTAATACCAAATCTCACCTCAGCAACATCGCCCAACCGCACAAGCTTATCTTTACCTCTTTCCAGAATTGTCCAGAAGATTTCCGGAGCTCTTAGATATTTTCCGCCCCATTTTCCGCCGTCATATTTTGGCTCAGCAGAAATAAGATTAGTCTTCTCATTAGCAGAGGCCAATCCATCCTTGTAAAGGTGAGCTTGCCCGAGTATCCGGACTCGGAATTCAGGGCGACTCAGTTCTGTCAGGGTAATTGCTTCCCCAATGCCAAAGGTTGGTACTTGAAGCTCGCGATGCTTTGGGTCATCAGAAATCGTATCTGCTTCTTCTATCTCTTGGAAGACAACAGGTGATAACACTTCTTCAAAAGGAACTCTGAACATCACGAGCCGGGCTTTATAGTTTAATCCCCACAGACTCGTATCATCTGAAGAAGAAAAAAGCGTGATAATGGTATTGACACTGGCTTGAGAAAAGCTGCGCTTTCTCTCATTATCCTGAATCAGTTTTATATGGCAGTGCTTGAGGAGAAACTCTTGGAGGTCTCTACCATAGCCCACATCCAGCCAAGAGTTTGAGGTGATGAAGCAAAAACTTCCTTTGCTGTTTAGAAGATTTAGCCCGTGGAGGTAGAAGAATATATAGTAATCACTCCTCCCATCTATCTTGCGGGCGAGCGCATCTCTTACCGGGTCATAGCCAAAGAAGGTAGGATAAGCTGCGTAGACGGATTGCTGAAGTTTTGCCTTATAGGCAGCTACGCTGCAGATCCCTTGCGGGTCTTCAATGTTCTCATTTCTGACATATGGAGGATTGCCAATAACTATATCAAAGCCCTTTTTCTCACCCTCAAAGATTTCGACAAATGCTATATCCCAGATGAATGGAATGTCTTTGGCAGTGCGAAGAGCTTCCCTCGCTTTCTGCACCTGTCCAAGCTCATCGGTCATTTTTTTACGCTCTTCTCTCCATTGTTGAACCGCTAATGGAGCCTGGATGACTTTCGGTTCCATACCTGGCATCACCGCCTGGTCTTGAGGAGTTTCAATACGCTGAGTTAGAATTTTGATATCGTTTTCTAACTTGTAAATCCTGGTGTCGAGAATTTCACGGAATATGTTCAATTCCTCTTGCTTTAGAGCCGCTTCACTCTTGAATTTTGCCTGCGGGTCATTCCTGTAGAACTTCAGTTTTTCTCCTCTTAACTGTGTAAGCCTGCCTTTAAGAGATGGGGGAATATCCAGATGCGTGCGGTGAAGGCCAAAGTTAATACCACCAATCTCCTGGACCAGGCTGTCACCGGGGCGAACTTTGAAGGAAAGGTTGGGCAGCATCGGCTCCGCCTTCATTTCATACCACTCATGCTCCGTTTCGACGACTAGTTGTAACCAGAGCCTGAGTTCAGCAACATGCACTGCCCAAGGCATAACATCCACACCATAGAGACTTCGGGCTATTATCTCCGTGCGGCGCTCAAACTGGGTCTGTTTTCTACCAAGTTGAGAGTCAGCCCGGGCAATGAGGTCGTCAATAACTAGCAACATTCCAACAAGAAAGGAACCTGAACCACAGGCTGGGTCAAGTACAGTAATACTTCGTAGTAGCTCGTCCAGTCTCACCCATAGATTCTCACTGGCAAGTATTTTATCAGCTTCTACTTTTTCGATAGGGTCATAGGAGAATACGGCTTGATAAAGGATTGACTTGTATTCATCTCCCAGATGATTCGTCAAATAGTCCACAAGGGAAAGACGACACATAAGGTCTATCTCTACTCTAGGCGTAAAGAATATCCCGGCGCTACCACGGAGGTCTTCTTCTGAAAGTCCCTCAAAGGTGATATTAACTAAACTCTCGTAGACCTTACCTATCATCTCGGGGTCAACGGCTACTTCCTGGTCTAGAGGGGTAGTCTCACTAATAGTGAAATTATAGCGTTCAAAGAATCCAGGTCCACCCTCAAATTCTTCAAATAGCAATTCAAAGACCTCATCGGGTATATTGAATGAGTAGCATGCATCAAGTTCATTTCTCGTGAACAGTCCACCATTAAGAAAAGGAGCCTTAGCCAAGGCTTGATGTATGTCTTCGGGGAATCGCTTAAGATACTCGTTGCGACTTTGATATTTATCGCTGAATGCCTCAAAAAAGAGAACCGAAAGCCAGTCTTTAAAGAAAGTGTCACTTGTCTGCTTGGAACCACGGTAAGCATCCCAGAAATAACGGATAAACCGAGGATTATCGCCGAGCCACCTTTTTTTCTGTATAAAATAGATGAACATAAGGCGATTCAGAAACCGAAGGGAGTAACCATGAGCCCATGTTTTGGCTTCTTTCTCATTGCTTTCGCCTGTAACTTGAGCATATAGTATATTCTGGATTTCTTTGAATACCTTCCTATAACCACCAAAGAACTCCCTGGTTACCTTTTCCACATCAAAGGCGCTTTGCCATTCTCTAAGCCAGGTGTCGTTGTCCCATGTGTAATCATAGCGAAGAGAATCTAAGTTAAATTCGCAGATGGTACGTATTGGCTCTTGTGGCTCCCAGCCAAACGTGGTGAGTCTAGCCTGTTGTGGTTTTGCGCCGCGAAAGTGAGCGAAAGTGAACCGTTGGTTTTCAGCAATGCAGACAAAGAGTATATTTTCGCATCGCCAGGCAGGTATATCAGGCTTTTTTTGGGCGACGAGACGACGAAGAACCTGACGCAACGCAGTAGTATAAACGTGTGAACCTGTAAATTCTACAAGAAAGATACCCCACGGTTGGTCTCCGCGTAAGGGACGAAACTCTTTGACAACGCCGCCCTCAAATTTACCTGAAATATCATCTCCCAAACTGAGTTCAGCCCCTGTCCACTCAAAGGTCAATTCTTCTACGTCAGCTTCTAGCGGAAACTCCCAGCCTAATTCACTATTCATAAAGTGTAGAAGAGACTGGGTATCCTTAATGTCGCGGACTTTATCTTCAGGTATCAAAAATAAACCTCCCTATCAAGAGAGTTCCATCCATGTCTTAAGCTTAGCCTTGATGCCAATTGGAGCCTGAACTTTCTTCAAATATGAATTCTTAATGTGCTTTTCAATCTCCGCGCGTATTTGCGTAAGGGTCTCGTTAGGGAGAGAATGATATCTGGGGGTATCGGGGGTGCTGCGAATCAGGACCACAATCTCAGCTGGCTCTTCCGCAATTTGCTTAGTGGCGAGATCATAAAGATACCACTGAGTATAACCTGCTTCTTCGGTCCATGCTTCGGCCTCATCCTCTGCTCGTTCTTGATGCTCTACACTCGGTGCTGGTAGAGCATAACAGAAGAACACAGCTTTTGCTTCAGGTGATGGATGTTGTTTACCACTGAATACTCGGCCAGGTAGTCTGTCGAGGCGTTCTTCCAGTTCAGGGTAGTCCTGTAATAACCTCTGATATTCAAGATGCATCTCTTCAATTGTTGTAGTGGTGCCCTCATAGGCATGGATAAAGTCTCTGAGGGCATCATAGTCATCTTCCGGTTTAAGCAGCTTTTTACCTTCAATTCCGAACACTTTCGAGATTCGCAATGTCTTGTTCGATACCTTTTTATACAGTCTCAATAATTCGTCTAACTCGTCCGGAGGTAGGAAGTTCCAGTAGGCGACCGTTCTGCGTATCGCTTTTTGCTCGGGGTGGTCGGCTATTATCTGCTCCTCAATATCAGGGTTCAGACGCCTATCGACACGCCCAATCCGCTGCATTAGCCGTACCGGATTCCAATGTAAGTCATAATTGATGAGACGCGTGGCATCCTGTAAGTTGAGACCTTCGGAAAGAACATCAGTAGATATTAAAACACGAGTCTCCTTCAATACCTTTTTGGCAAGTTCGTCACTCGATAATTCGTTATAATAAGGTGAGAACTGCTCTATGATGTCTCCACGGTCACGCTTTACGGCGCTGTCCACCTCATCCAGTCCGGAAATGCCAGCTTTTTCCAGCTCTTTCTTGAGATATCGTGCCGTAGCCATAAATTCAGTAAAGATAAGAACCTTCTGCTCTTTAAGAATTAGGTCTAATGTTAGTAGTTTGACCAGCGCTTTCAATTTGTCATCATGTTGAGGCTTAAACTTTTTAAGTTCTTCCAGAAATATGGCTATCTGGTCTAAGTCCAAGAAAGTCTCTGCAAGTATTTCATCAACCTTATACTCATCACGCGACAGCTCAACAACATCTTCTAGCATTTCGGGAGTAATGATATCTTCATTTTCTTCATCCTCTACTGGCTCCTCAAAGAGCTCTAGCTGTCGCTCCTTAACGTAGCCAATCAGGTCCGCATGTTGGGCCTTCCATCTTTCCAGCCTACCGACTTCGGATGGCGTCTGGCTATACTTAGTCACAAAAGCCAATAAACGTAAGAGTAAGTTCTGGCAGGACATCTCGAAGGCTTGAGCAGAGCTCTCAAAACGTTTCAGAAATAGTACTCGGATGAGACCAACGACTTGCTTCTGGCGGTTCTCCACAAATGGTTCTATGTCTGCATTAGGCCCTTTATAGTAGGCTAGAGGGTAATACATTGCTAATGAGAATAGTGGTTTGTCTTTAGCAAAAGCGGTTTCCACAATGGTAAGAAGTTTACCGTAGGTCTGCTTTATCGAATATTTGGCAACCTTCGGGTCTTCCCTCACTGGGAAAATGGCTTTTGTATTATCTTGCTGTTCCTGGCTTCTTTTGACATATGCCCGGCTACGTTGTACCACCAGAGCTCTGAAAAGTAAGTCATTTGAAAGCACACTATCAGCCTCTACCTGGTTTGTCTCAGGCACAGGTGCTGTACCATTGTTATTCTCACCAGCGATAATAGTGTCCAATTCTTTTTCTAATCTGTTGAAATAACCAGGTAAGGAATGAATTCCCAAGGGTGCTGTTTGAAAGTAGTTAGACTGCCGCTGAGAGAATAACTCGATCATATGCTGAAGGTCTCGTAGGCTGTTGTTAATCGGAGTTGCTGTTAGAGAGAAAACGGTTTTCCCTTCGCAGATCTCGAAGAGTTGCCAGTATCGAGACTTGCCCCTGACTCCTGGATTACGAAAGTGATGTCCCTCATCTATCACAACTACATCAGCCATCTCTTTAATCCGTTGGAAACGAGCAGGGAATTCACCGGTCCTAAGTAGGTCAGTGTGATTAAGAATGACCAAATTGCTGAAATCACCACCCATATGAGGTAAATAACGCCGAAGATGTTGTTCCCATACAGGTTTGCGCGCAGCTTTGGGCACTAAAAGTACAACACGCTTTCTCTCGTACATGATAAGACGTTCTATTAACATCAGCCCAATCAAAGTTTTACCCAATCCCACACCATCACATAGAAAAGCGCCACAATGCTGACGAGCGATTTTCATAAGGGCTTGGTACCCCTCCTTCTGGTACTGGTCAAGGACATGATATACATGAGAGCCTCCATTTTCCGGTCCGGCAAGCTCCCATTCCCCGGCGGTTATCTCATGACCTCGGAAAAATTCACGTAAGGACTTGGCATAAACCTCGAAAGGCGAGTATTCACGGGTATGCCGTTCAATGACTTTAAGAATCTCTTCTGAGATATCATCAGCTTCTTTCCAGTATCGTTCATACCAATCTTGAAGAATCTCAACCTCGCGGCGTAGTTGGATATTTAGTTCAACATTAGTCGTTAATCCGGGGGTAGTAAAATTACTTGAACCTACTAGAGCAGAAGAGCCTACTACTGCTTGCTTAGCATGGGTAATATATGCCTTAGCATGAAACTTTTCTTTGGTGTAGATACGGCATTGGATCTGCTTACTTCGTAAGGCCTCGACGATGGCAGGGACGCCTGCGAGAAAATCATTTTCCTCTTTTTCGTTTTCAATACTCTTATCGAGTGTCCCTTTTGTAGCCTCAATACCAGCTACTAAAGCCTTCTTGGTGCGCATTGACACTTCATTGCCCATTAGAATCCTTAATTTCTCGAGCTTCTGCCATTGACCATCTAGTGTAAGTAGCGCACCAATCTCAAAGAAACCAGTCGCTATATCAAAAGAGTGGGCAATGTCAGCCCACTCATGGAGATACTGCTTTACTTTCCAGTCCGTGTCGCTATTATCGACGATGAATAGATCGCCACCTTGACTTTTATTATCCTCGGACAACAGTTGAACTCCTTAAGATGGTAATAGGTTATGCCGTATTAGGTATGATTCTAGACCCCAAGAGAGTTGTTGTCAACGAGATGATGCGTGCACCGGCAGTGAATACTAGACTGAACTTTTCGCCAAAAAGTGCAAGGAGAAGCAGGGAAGGTTAGAGGGGGTAGAAATATGCCACCACGGGCTCATGTGCCGGCATTCAAATCTCCCTGGCAAGTTTAGGGTGATGAATGCGGAGCCATTGGCAAAGCCCTTGCCAAACAGTATCGCCTATGCTAATGTTAAACTAGAATCACGATGAGAGGCTATCCAAAGGGTTTCGTCCCGCGGTAATGCCTCTTCTTTATTTAGCTATTGAACTTTTCGTCACAAAGTGCAAGGAAAAGCGGGGAAGGTTAGAGAAGGCTGGAGAAATATGCCGCTATTTGTAGTTATTCAAGCCCAAAATCAGCGCTCGATGCCGTTCCGGGCGGTAACCCCTGCCGTGCTGTAGTGCTTGACCTCTCTCATCTCGGTGACTAAGTCGGCCGCGGCGATAAGCTCGGGGGGCGCATAGCGGCCGGTGAAGACCACCTCCACACCATCCGGTTTAGAACGGATTACCTCCAGCATTTCGGCAAGCGATACCAGGTGAAACCAGTGGCTGGTAATAATCTCATCGAAGACGATAATATCGTACTCACCGGAGAACATCGCCTGCTTGGCCCGGGCCAGACCATCCTGAGCCATCCGGACATCTTCTTCTAGAGGCGGGTCCTGGACGTGAATAAAGGTGTCCTTACCGTACTGCTCGATGGTGATAAAGGGCTGCACCATCTTCACCGCATCCAGCTCGCCATAGTGCTGCCCCTTCATAAACTGCCCGATGTATGTCTTTAATCCCCTCCCTGCCGCCCTTAAGGCGAGTCCCAGGACCGCGGTAGTCTTACCCTTACCGTTTCCGGTATAGACCTGAACATACCCTTTACCGAGCGGGGATAAACTTTCCTGCGTCATAGTACTATTCTATCTCTTTTTCGATATCAATCAGCTCATAGCCTATCTTATCTTCTTCCAGCTTCCCAACCAGGCGGGAGACCTCATCCTCAACACAGAGGAGCAGCGGCATAAGACCGCTCTGGGCAGCCTCAACGGCCGCCTCGGCGGCGCCATAGAGATAGAACTTAATGCCAGCCTTTCTCAGGACAACCTGGGCCTCAATACCAAGCGCCCCGATGAAAGCCCTATCCTTAAGCTCACTATCCAGCACCTTAAGGTCAACCTTCCCGGAGCCACCCCTCTGAATACCGGGCATACTGAGGATGGTGATCCGGCCCGCCGATACCGGTACTATCCCCTCAATATCGGTAATACCGGCATCATCCCCCTGTTTAACATCGGCAACCACCCTACCCCGGGCCCCCCGGCCCACACGCTTAGTAGCGAAGAGCAGGCCGTCCTTCATCTCCAGGCCTACCGTCTGGCCCCCGGTCAAATCGCAGTCCGCCAGCGCCGCACACACCGAGTTGCCGGTAACCGCTTTCCTGGCAAAGGAATTATAAGCCTTAAGCTCACGGAGCGTCTTTATTATCCAGTTCACGCCATCATTACTGACCCGGTACCGAGAACGCCCGTCGGAGGTAAGCAGTCCGGCACCCAACATCTGTTTAATATAATCGGATACCGCCTGGGGAGTGATATTGAGCTTCTTAGCAATATGCCTCTGCTGGATATTGGGCTGCATCGCCGCTATCTCAACCAGTATCTGGAACCGGGTCGCCAGGTTCTTATTCTGCAGTACCTCTACCATAGCAGGGGCTCCGCCTCAGAGAGCCGGCCCACCATTTCATCAGCCAGCCTCTCGGCATCGCTGCCGTACTCCTCGAGCAGGCTCTCCTTGACCCATATCGTAAACAGGTAGCGGATGCAGCGGGCATCCTCCCGTTGCGAGAGGAGAAACTCCGAGTGCTCCCGGTTAACACAGATACAGCCGGTATCCCGGTCAAGCCAGCTGCGGGACTGGGATTTCTCCTCAGGAGGGGAATAGAGCCTGATATTAATGCCATGGGCCTCGGCCGGGTCGCGCCGGCCAGCCGGCCGCCTGGCTGACGGCGGCAAATCCTCTTTATCACCGGCAGACGCTGCCGCCCTCTTAAGCCTCCGGGAACGGTAGGGCAGATCGGCCAGAAGTCCCCGCTCGCGGTAACGCAGGAACCTATCCACCAGGCGGCCTGTCTTACCCAGCACCACCTCAAACCGGCGCTCAAGAGAAGTGGCGCTAATTCTATCGATCATCTCCCTGATTTCCGGTTCAATGCGGTACAGCTCAGTAACAAATGCCTGGTAGGCCTGGTCCGGCACCACCGCCGTCTTGTCCGCAGTACGCTTCAGATTATCACAGCGGATATAGCCCTCAAGGCGCTTATCGGTCCAGGGCAGCGCACTGAAATCCTCGAGGTCAGTGAGCAGACAGGTACGCATACCACCCCGACCGTAAAGACTCACGGTGGCATCCGTCATATCCCAGGGCAGGACGTGCAGGTCAATCGTTGCCGAGCCGAGCTTGCCCAGCGATATCGCGGTTGACATCGCCTTTATACCGCGGTATCTCTTGGGCGGCACCGGCTCGAACTCACTACCGTCCGAGATGGACATTGCGTAGGAGCCCTGCATCAGATCATTGGCAAACTCCCGACCCAGGTACTCCTTCAAACGTTCCTTGGTGAGCTTATCGGCTACTTCAGGCAGGATATTCTCCAGGTAAACAGTAGTGCCGCGCCGGGAGTGGGGATGGCGAGGACAATGCTCGATAACCTCGGCCCTTCCTGTCTTGAGCCAGGGGCGCTTCAGCACGAGGCAGTTCGAGGGTGTGCCATCGGTATCGGTTGAGGCAATATGCAGCTCCTCGGCTACCATAGAAAAGGCAAGGATGCCGATACCCTTCTCCCCTTTAAGCGCCATCTGCACCTTCTCCGAGTTGCCGATATGCCCTAAGATATACTTCATCTTCTCTCTGTTCATCCCGATGCCGTTATCGGCAATGACGATATTCTTGAGGCTCCTCGCCTTCTCATCGCCGTCTGAGGCATACTGGAGGTGGACTGAGATACGCCTCTCATCGGTGGTCGCCTGCTGTATGGCGTCAGCCGAGTTTTCCACGAATTGCTTTACCGCCTCCTGGTGGCTGCGGCAGACGTTAGCCAAGACCTCGAAGACCCCGGGGCCGGTTTGCAGCGTTACCCTGCTCATGGTACACCTCCTTGAATATCTTCTATGGGGTGCAGGTTTTATCTGGCTAAATAATAATGCAGCGGGGAGAGAAAGGCAATAGGCCATTTTCCACAAAGCTACCTTCGTGGAGGGGGGCTATGTGGAAAGGAAAGGATGTTTACCGCACCGGACCGGCACCCTGCTTACCCGGGCAACATCTTCCTGGGGAACTCAGCCCCGACCGTGGTCATCAACCGGCCCAGCCCACTGCAGACCTGGTAGATATTAATCCTGAAATCGGGGCAGATGCTACAGAGCATATAGGCCTCCCGCTTACTCATACCGTAGTCCTCCTCCAGCCACAGCACCAGGTCCTTCAACGCCTGCTTGATTGCCTCCTCCACCGGCCGGTAGCAGTAGACGGATATCAGCGACTCCACGGTCTCCAGGCGGACGTTATTCAGCCTCTTATTCTTGATAACGTCACAGCTCAGGGTCACCTCACCGGCCACCTCGTTAGCTATGCCGGTAACCTCACCGTCCCCCTGCGAGGCGTGCATATCGCCGAAGAAGAGCAGCCCCCCTT
>Ga0075115_10000830_pt1 | contig 15341 bp, 12 predicted proteins | sample AntAceMetag02UKH_FD_69785 | JGI IMG/M metagenome (GOLD analysis project Ga0075115, IMG submission 69785) | Saline lake microbial communities from Ace Lake, Antarctica - Antarctic Ace Lake Metagenome 02UKH | ecosystem: Environmental > Aquatic > Non-marine Saline and Alkaline > Saline | place... | reverse complement strand
TATGCGAAACATCCCAAAACCAAAAATTTTGTCATTTTCAATTTGCTTTTACTTTTTCCGTTTGGGGGTTTTTAGTAATCTTTCCTAATAATATGGTGTTTTCGGGCGGACACTATATAGTCGAATTCATGCATAAGAGACCCTCCTGGTTAATTGCCTCATAGTAAATGTAATTGCATAATTGTATCACAAAATGATGCAATTAAGAAGGCAGTGCCAGTCACTTTTTACACTACTAACTACCAGGTTTTTAAGAAAACTTCCATTCCTTTCATCTAAAGTATTATCGATAGACCTCTCGTCTGTGTTCTACTGAAACTACATGTATTATTAATTCCAGGTTCCGGATTTCGCACAATATACGTATGTTCGAAACTCTGTAGCGCCAAGTCCCTTTTTTATTTTCTATGAGACCATGGCCTCTGGTAAAAGGATTTTCCAGTTTTGCAATCTCATCCATATAATTAAGAATCTGCTTCGTGGTGTAGCGATCCATTTTTCTCATTTGCTTTGCTGCGCTTTCGCTATAACGTACAGCCCAGATCATAAGCCGAATTCTTCTCGCAACTCTTCAGAGGAGTAGGTTTTCTGATTTCCGTTGTAAAAATCCTTGATAGCCTTTTCAAGTTCAAATCTATCTTGCATATCTTCTAGATAGTACTTTAGGGCTTCTGTAAGATAGAAACTTTTTGTTCTGCCCGTAGTAGCGACCAGTGAGTTTAGCTCTGTTTCCAATTCTTGAGGCAATCTAACAGTAACCATGGAATTTCTCCTTGAATTAAGGTTGTATTATTTGTAAGACAAATATAACGACCTGCCAAGTAATTGTCAACACACAGTGTGGAAAAGGGGTCTGACCCCTTTTCCAAACCAGATCCCTTTTCCAATGTAGATCAAAAATAACAAAGATGTTATCTTTAACAATCATAAATTAACTGGGGTAGCCGCATGGAAATTCTCACAAACAAGACTATTAAACAGAACGTAGCGAATTCGGATATTATTTTTACCAGAGGAGAAAACATTTACCTTCTTGGTAATTATTCCCTTGAGGAAGCAGACAGCAATAATAGTATCTATTCCTATACAATGAGCGGTAATTACGGGGATTATTCAGTAAATGTAAATCTTGAAGGCGAACAGGTTACGGCTCAATGTTCCTGCCCCTTCCCGCATGATGGGTGCAAACATATTGTAGCTGCCTGTCTTGATATTGCACACAAACAGAAACGGGAACAGCATAATAACCTGAGTAATGAAACCGGTAACGAATATCTTACCCCTGAAGAGATCAGGAACCTTGCTCTTGAAAGCAGAAAAGACCGGGCACATAAGGAAAATTTGATATTGCTCCGAGGAGAAACGTATAAAGGAAGACATATTGTAAGAACTGAAAAAAACCGTGAATATACCGTAACGATTCATTCGCCAGCCCAAAAAACAGGACATTGCACTTGTCCGGATTTTACAACAAACCATCTTGGAGTCTGTAAACATCTGCTGTTTGTGTACAATCAATTCAAAAAGGAGAAGGGATTTCTTAAACAAGCAGCAATAGAAGTCTTCCCATTTATACATATTTTCTGGAATTCCCGTCTTCAGGCACCGGAATGTTACTATGAGAAAATTGATGATCTGGAGCTGCACGGCATAATTGACAAACTTTTTAATGAAAAAATGATCTATACACGGGACTCAATTAATCAACTCTATAAATTTTACCATAACACAGACGGCATCAGCAGCCTTCAATTCGATGAATACCTTCTGCAGCGGATGGAAGACCTTCTCTATCAAAAAGAGGTCAGCAAACTTAAACGTGTATTTGATCCAGACTATTCTTTTCTGAATACGGAGTTATATCCTTATCAGAAGGAGGGGGTCAGGTTCGCTCTCTTTAAAAAAGATGCAATAATTGCCGATGAAATGGGACTGGGGAAGACCTTGCAGGCCATTACCGTTGCAGAAATGAAAAGACAAATATTTGGTTTTACAAAAGTATTGGTTATCACTCCAGCCTCTGTGAAGGATCAGTGGAAGCGGGAGATCGATAAATTTTCCAATTTAACATCCATTGTGGTCTCCGGGGGTAAAGCAAACCGGCAAAAGATATATGAAGAAGATACATCTTTTATTAAAATTACCAATTATGAGGCCGTCATGAGGGACCTTCTTACTATTATAAGATGGTCTCCCGACTTTATAATTCTCGATGAAGCCCAGCGAATTAAAAACTTTGAGACCAAAACGCATCAGGCACTTCTCTCAATCCCACGAAGCCACTCGTTGGTAATAACGGGAACACCATTGGAAAACAAGCTCGTGGATGTATATGGGATCGTTCAATTTTCAGATCATACGCTGCTGACACCCTTATGGGCTTTCGCGGCTAATCATTTTAATATGAGTAAAAGCAGTAATAATAAGGTTCTCGGCTATCGAAATCTGGAAGTAATACATAACAAATTAAAAAGCCTGATCATTCGCCGCAGAAAGGAGGAAGTGTTCGACAGTCTGCCTGACGAGATTGTGAATACGTATTATCTGGATCTGACAAGAGAGCAGGAAGAAATTCACCAGGGTTACCTTTCAAGCATGTTTGGTATACTCAACAAAAAAATACTGACACCAATGGATATCAAACGACTGCAGAAAATCCTTCTCTCTATGCGGATGGTATGTGATTCAACATATCTTATAGACAGACAAACAAATATCTCTCCCAAACTAGCTGAACTTGCAAATATTCTGCGGGATTTGGTTGTCGAAAATGGACGCAAGGTTGTTTTGTTTTCAGAATGGACGACCATGACCTATCTGATTGGCAAAGTACTGTCAGATATGGAAATAGATTTTGTGGAGTTAACGGGTAAAATTCCTACGCAAAAGCGGCAAAAGCTCATTGATGAGTTTGATAATAATCCCGATTGCAAAGTATTTCTCTCCTCTGATGCCGGCGGGGTTGGTCTTAACCTGCAGAGCGCTGATTGTGTAATTAACTTTGAATTGCCATGGAATCCGGCACGGCTTAATCAGCGGATAGGACGTGTCAACAGGATTGGACAAAAAAGCTCCAAGATCAATGTAGTGAACCTGGTAACCAAAAACTCAATTGAAGAAAAAGTTTTTGCGGCCATCAATCTGAAACAGGAACTCTTTGATGCGGTGTTGTCAGGTGGGGTCGATGAGGTTGATTTTAGCCAGGAGAATAAGGCTAAGTTTGTCAACCAAATCAGGGCAATGTTTGGGGAAGAGCCTGTTGAGTCACCGAAAAAAACGGAACAGCCCGAGCTCGATGAGCAGACACCACATTTCTTGAACCCGAACATTTTATCCGAAAGTGAAAATACTATTGATGTGGCTGCCGAAGAGTTTGACGGGGAAGAGCCTGATGGGAAAGAGTCTGATGATGATTCTTCTGTGCCTGCCAGTGGAGCTTCTACAGATTCAGCCGCTAAATCAGAGCAGCTCGAATCGGTATTGAATCAGGGTATGACCTTTTTGAATGCTCTTTTCCAAATGGCAACAGGAAAAGACATGGTAGACAGTGATACAAAAAAAGCGATCGAAGTTGACCGTGAAACAGGTGAAGTGGTGCTAAGATTCAAAATGCCGGGATTGCAGTAAGGGATAGGTTTTGAAAAAGGGGTCTGACCCCTTTTCCAAAACAGCACATCTGAGGATTTGACGATATCCTGAAATCTGTCTCTTGGCTGCATCAAAGCAAACATTTTTGCTATCCAGGCTCGGGTAGTCTTACGGAAAGGGGTCTTACGGAAAGGGGTCTGACCCCTTAAATAATTTCTACGTATGACAGATAAGCAGTTGCGTTGAATTTCCTTGTTTGATATTATTCTGTTACTATGGCACACACGCTCTTCTCTGAAGTTCCGCAAAATTTTTTCTTCCCCTTAACCTCAAAACATCGTGAACATTATAGTTTGTTGCTGCTCCGCTATTACCGGCTGTTTGAGACTTACAGTAACGGCGTGGAACGGGAACTGGTAGTATCCTCCTTTGAAGAGTACTTAAGTGATGAATCAGGTCTGGCTGAACGCATCATAACTGATCTGGATGAGAATGAGGAGCTTGCGGAACCGAGTGTCAGATCACTTGCATCTTTGTTCCTAAGGAAGCTTATTGCGTATGGGTGGATGAGTGAGGAAATTCTTGCCGATTATACGCAGATGATAAATATCACTATATGGTCCCGGCCATTTTACCAGGCAATAGTGGAAGTTGTCAAAGGAATGCAAGTTGAATATGAAAGCCATATTATCGGGATATATTCGTCTCTCTGTTCACAAGCCGCGGGTGAGCAGGGGCATCATACGGTTCTGAACGCGTGGGATCATACCCGGAAGTTGATTGATTCATTAAAGACACTCTCTCAAAACATGAAAATTCATATTGAGCGTATGTTTTCTGAAAATGCGGAGGTAAAAGAACTTCTTCATATACATTACGATCTCTATATGCAGGAGATTGTTGATAAAGCATATACCCGTTTGAAAACGTCAGAGAACCTGTCGAAGTATCGTCCTCAAATTATACGAGCTGCCAATGCATTCCTTGCTGATCAGCCATGGCTTGAGCGCTCCTCTTCACGTCTGGCTATTATAAAGAATGTGGATAAAAAAGCCGCAATGAAATTATTACTATCCATGCTGCACGAGATTCGTGATGAACTGCGGAGTCTGGATCCTATTTTGGAAGAGATAGATGATAAGAACCGGCAATACTCACGGATTTCAACAGAGAAAATAAAAGCAAAAATCTATGCTGATTCATCAATTCAAGGGAAAATTCAGAATATTATTCAATCAATTGGTAGTGATAGTAAGCTGACATGGACTGTAGCCCCCCGTATTGTTAACAGCTCGTCTCTGACAGCAAAGTCTCTCTATACACCGCGGTTTGCGAAAAAAGATGATATTGATCTTGCAGCAGTGGTGCCGCCTGAATTCGATTTGGAGCAGATGGAGTTGGAGATGCGTATGAAGATTCAAAACCAGCTCTCTCCGAAAAAGATCGCCTTATTTCTCGATGAGCGGTGTGCAAAAGACGGCAGCGGTACACCGGCTGTTGAGATGATAGAGAGTATGGAAGATTTTATCCGGATTATCTATGCTGCGGCATACGCGGAAGGCCGGGAATCACGGTTTCCCTATCGGATAAGCTGGGGGAAAAAGATCGTTAGTCATCAGGGACGTTATTCTTTCCGGGAACACACATTTACCTATGCAGGAGATATGCATGAAAGAACATAGTTTGGATGCCTTATATATTATGACTGAGTATGAACAACAGCTCTTTCAGAAATCAATGCAGACACTGCTTAATGCGACGTTTATTATCCGCCAACTGGACAAGGATCGTGAACTTTACCGGTTTGTTATGGCAAATTATCACTTGTGTGAAAATTATCTTTCAGCAATGGGCTGGGGGCTCAGAAAAGATGAGCATCTGGGAATAATTGCCTGTGAAGGAGCAGCTTCCCGGAATGTCTCCCTGAATCTGGAAGAGACACTTTCCACTCTTATTTTACGCCTGATCTATGAGGACAAGAGACATGAAGTATCACTTGCTGCCGAGCAGATAGTCAGGCAATATGAATTTCATGAGAAGTATAGAGCCCTGACCGAGCGGGTGTTTACAAAAACACGAATGAGAGATGTTTTACACCGACTGAAAATGCTGAAACTCATTGATTATGCAGGGGATGAGCTTGATCCGGATTTGCTGATTATTCTCTATCCGTCCATTGCGTTTATTGTTGATAGTGATACTATTAACGGCGCATACGAAAAACTGACTGCGTTGGCAGCACAACAGCGGCCGACACCTGAGGGTACTGCTGTTGCTGAGGGCGGTGCAGAAGCAGATGATGGTGAAGCAGATACGGATGCGGATGATGCTGGCCACGAAACAAATAGAGAAAATGTTTCAACAATCAAACTGAGCACTTCAGAGGTAGGTGAAGATGCTTAAGTTAAAACGTGTACGCCTGGTAAATTGGCACTATTTTCATGATGCAGTCATAGAACTCGACAATACTACCCTCATTGCCGGGGATAATGGCAGTGGAAAATCGACGATAATCGATGCTATTCAATACGCGCTTATTGCCGATATTCGAAAAATCCGGTTTAATGCGGCTGCCGCCGAGGTACGTACAGAGAGAAATCTGGAAGGATATTGTCGATGTAAAATCGGCGCAACCGGACTCGAATACTATCGGGGCGACACCATCACTCATATAATACTTGAGTTTGAAAAACAGCATGAACAGTTTCTCGCGGGAGTGCAGGTGGAAGCACGTTCAAATGGTGACACGAAAGAACTGTTCTGGATAATGGAGCATGGATTGCTTGATGAAATCACTATTCAGGACAATCGAAAAATGTATCCCATCTCAGCTTTTAAACGTGTGATTCTTGCAGGAAGCGGTAGAATTTGCAAAACAAAAACAGAGTATAATAATCGTCTTACCCAGTTACTGCATGTACATCGGCGAAATGTATCATTCAATCCATACTTTGAAGCCCTGATTAGATCCGTATCATTCAAACCCCTGCATTCTGTTGATCGGTTTGTTTGCGATTACATTTTGGAAGAACGCCAGGTTGACATCAGTGCAATGAAAGAGAATCTTCTCAATTATCAGGAAGCTGAAAGAGAAGCCGTGTTGATGGAACAGAAGATCGCGGAACTTGAGGCCATTGCCGGACTGCAAAAGCGGGTGGATGAGTTTACCGCTCACTTGATAAAACAGGAGTACCTTGAGAGAATCCTGCCCGTTAACATCCTGCAGATTAAGAGTGCTGAAAATTCTGCCGATAAAGAGGCGCGGAGTGATGATTTACAACGGTTGAAACAGCATATAGAACGGGAACAGGCCCGGAAAAGAGGATATCAGAACAGGCTTGATGAAACCCGGGATGCTCTCAGAAATAGTGATGAACACAGAATGTATGAGCAATTCAATCGTGACCGCATTGAAATTGAGGAGCGGCTGCGGCATAACGAGCAGCATATTGAAGAGTACAGGATGCTGCATGCGCAAGTCGAGGCGCTTCTTCAAAGGCCGCTGGACAAAGATTTGCAGGGGGAAATCACCCAACTGCAGGCAGAAACACGGACTTTGCTGCGAGATCAGATTACTCATGAACAGGAGCTGCGGGAGTTTGAAGGAGAACGTAAGGATCTGAAAGCCGAGGAGAAAGAGGTAGCCTCAGGAGCTCTCAGGTACCCGGAATCGACGATTCGTCTTCTCGCCGAGCTGAAACAGGAAAATATTAATGCCTATATATTTGCTGATGTACTGGAAGTACAACGAGTTGAATGGCAGAATGCAGTTGAGGGATGGCTGAATACACAACGGTGTAATATCCTGGTTGAACAGAGCGATTTTTCACGCGCGGTGAAAATTTATGATGCCCTGCCGAAACATATCTCGGGAGTGGGGCTGCCAAACCTTGCCGCCATGCACAATTCAGAGATCAGATCCGGTTCACTTGCTGAACTGGTTGATGCCAGAAATCCCCTGGCGCGGAGATACGCAGCGTATCTTCTCGGTGATGTGATGATGGTTACCATTGATCATCTAAAAGAGTATCACCGTACCGTCACAAAGGAGTGTATGAAGTACTCCAATAGAACTGCATCGAGGATCAGCGAAAAAGTCTATAAGCACTGGTATATCGGTGAATCCGCCAAACAGCAGCGTCTCCAGGTGATCAGAAAACGTTTGACCGAACTGGATCTGCTGCTTTCCGAAAAGCGGGCGGTCATACAGCAGATTACCGAACAGATTGATATTTCGGATCGAGCCATCAAAGCAATTGGTACACTGATATCCTTGAGTGATTCATTTGAGGAGCAGAAGCGTAATCATACCCTGCTCGAAGAAATTAATGGACACTTGGCACAAATTGACACCAGCGGGTTCAAAGAGATGGAACAAATAGCGCAGACCATCCAGAGCCAGATATCCGAAATAGAGGTGCAGATTGCCGAAGACCAGCAGCAGATCGGTGTACTGATAAATAAGATTGAACAACTTGAAATTGACTACGAAAAACTGTGCATGGAGCTCAATCAGGCTTCTGATGAATTTACGGCATACAAGGAGATGCATCAGGAGTATGAACTGCTCTGTGAAGAATTTTATGCGAAGCATATATCCGACAAACCCACTTTGGAAGAACTGACTGCAAAACATCAATCTATGAGTACCGCAAAAAAAGGAACACAAACAAAAATCTTCGAGACACAAAAGCAGCTGCGGATGTTGAAAGAACAGTATAATCGGAACAATAATACCTATATGGTTGTTGATAGTGATGATTCCAGGCAGTTTAAAGCCACACTGAGAACCTATGTACAGACTGAACTGCCCCGTTATAGGGAGAAAATTGTACAGGCAAGGAGAGATGCCGAACGGCAGTTTAAGGAACATTTTGTCTCCCGGCTGAATGAGTATCTTATTGATGCAAAGGAGAGTTTTTCCGAGCTCAACAGCATTTTACGTACCCTGAGATTCGGGCAGGATCAATACAGCTTTTCGCTGAGCAAAAAGCAGGAGAAAAAGCAGCTATTGTCCGTGATTTCCGATGCAGCACAGATTCGGGATTATGAAGGAGAACTGTTTGAGCAAATTATCGATGAACAACAGCGGAAAAGTATCGAGAACCTCTTCTCGAAAATTCTTGAGAATGAACTTGATTCTATCGAGGTTCGTGAAATCTGTGACTACCGAATGTACTATACGTATGATATTAAAATTAAGCATACGGAAACAATAGATAAAAAAACGGGGTTGGTGCTGGAATCATCTCTCAGTAAATCTCTTCGGGAAAAGTCAGGCGGTGAGACCCAGACTCCCTATTATGTGGCCATTGCGGCCTCTTTTTTCCGTTTTTTCAAGGATGATGAACAGGCAATACGTCTGGTGTTGTTCGATGAGGCGTTCAATAAGATGGATGATGACAGAATTGGAAATATGCTCAGTTTCTTCAAACAGATGGGAATTCAGGTTCTTACCGCAGTTCCGACTGAGAAGATAGAAACCATAGCTCCTCATGTAGATAAGGTAAACCTTATTCTCAGAAAAGATTACCAGGCTCACATCCGTGACTACTCGATTCAGGAATCATGAAAGAGTACGCACGGGAAATTTGCCTGATATTTGCGGAAAAATATCCCCGTTCCGCAGCTTTTTCCGGCGGAAGGCGGCTTCGTATCGGTCAATGGGAGAAGATTTTCCCCGAAATCAAAAAAAACTTTGAAACAAAGGACGCCTTTTTAGAGAGTGCCGAATGGCTTGCGGAGCAGAAAATCATTGAGATTAAATGGATGAGTTTCAGAGCTCATAATGAAGTTGATGCGATGTATCTGTTGGATGCCGCTATGCTCCATGATTATGTAGGGTTGCTGCATCCTGCACAGATTGATGCGAGGATACTTGAGGCTGTCTCAGGTATTGTACCAAAGACCGATATTTCAGCATATTTTCACGAATATCTCATGGCACATCCTTCTGCGGTACGGGAGCTTCTCGGAGTGGGCACGCTTACACAGCTTGAGGCGGCTTTGGCTCTTCTGACCGATATGTTTGTACTGAGCAATACCGCAAAAGAGATTTGCCTCCGGCAGCCGGTCAGGCAGTTGAGTGTTGCACTTTTTCATAACTCAAAGAGAATTGAGCAGATTCTCATTTTTATGCAGCGTGTGGCCGACAAGGCCGATAAAATTACGGTAAGCAAAGAGCTTGGTCTGCAGCGGTCTTATCCGGAAGTATCCTCTCTGCTCTCCGGGGTTTTCCGTTTTTCTGATGGATCTCTGCTGCATCCCGGTGGAAGGATGCTGTCACTACCACTGCAAAGTGTTTCCGGATTGGATCAATATATTCCCTCATGTAAGGAAGAACATATCCTGCTTCTGGAAAACAAGGAGAGCTTCTATTCAGCCGTTACCGGCACTGCTGCACCTGCCGATACTGCTATATTTGCCACAGCCACAGCGTCAGCCTCAACCGGCGCCTTGCACCAAAAACCACCACCCGGCGTGAACGGTGTTGATCTGTTTACCGGATATCTCTATCTTGGTGGATTCCCCAATAGCGCAGTAGCAATACTTATCAGAAAACTGGCCGAAGCTTCCGTCCGCATCTCCTGCTTCTGTGATCTTGATCCGGCAGGAATTCTGATAGCTGAAAAAGCGCAGCACATTGCCGGAACCTCTATTGAATTCTATAAAATGGATGTTGAAACATATGAAACATACCGGCAGTATGGCTATCAATTATCCTCCAATGAACTGAAAAAACTCTCTTCCAGCACAGATCCCCATTTTGCCGGCCTGATTGAAGCTATCAGCGCAAGCGGAGTTGGCGTTGAACAGGAGATTATTTCTTTGTAGGGAATGGAGGGCAGGTTTGGAAAAGGGGTCTGACCCCTTTTCCAAGGTATCAGCAATTCGATTAATAGGTGTTTGTGATATAGTATTCTAACTGTCCAATCTTGAGTGCATGATCTGCCAGCTGAAATTTAGTTACATCTCCGATAGAGATAATACCAACCAATTCATCGTTCTCTACCACTGGGAGGTGGCGGAAACGACCTGTGGTCATAAGCTGAAGACAGTCATCAAGACTTTGGTGCGGCTTTACATAAGTAACACCCTTGGTCATTACCTCTGAAACAGGTAGAGCAGTGGTGCAGTCAACTCTTCCTGCCAGGTGTTTGACGATATCACGTTCTGACAAAATTCCCTTAATTGCTCCCTTATCATCGAGAACCATAATTGCACCAATTTTGTGTTGGGTTAGTTTTAAAAGTGCTTGAGATAAAAGATCCTCAGGTTTAACACTGACAACATCATTTCCTTTTTGATCTAAAATATTTTTCACTGTATTCATAGCGTGCCTCCAAAGACTGCAGATCCTATTGGATTTTAGCCCTATATGTATTACAAAAGGTTACCCTGTAAGACTGAAATTGGCAAGAGGTTCATACGGCTATATGCAGGTAATTATTACAAAAACAATCATATACGGAAAGGGGTTTAACCCCATTCCCCCTTTACGGAAAGGGGTCTGACCCCTTTCCCAAACTTGCCTACCGATTTTCATATACCTACTATTGGTAACTGTCCAATTACGTGAACTCGGCTTATAATTTTGACATGGCTAGAGAACGAAGGGTAAATATTGTTGGAGCACTGTATCACCTCATTCAACGTGGGAATAATAAAAATTACATTTTTGAAGATAACATAGATAAAATGAAATTTCTTAGCATTCTGGATGGATTGCAGAAAAAGTATGGTTTTTTAGTATTGTTTTATGTAATTATGGATAACCATTATCATTTGGTTATTAAAACGGGGTCAGTCTCAACAGGTAAGATTATGCAGGAATTGCATATGTCCTACACGCGATACTATAACAATCGTCATAATAGAACAGGAACAATTTATGAGGGCAGATATAAAGGAATTCTGATAGCTACAGACAAGCAGTTTTATGAACTCCTGCGGTATCTTGCCTATAATCCTATGCGTGCAGGAATGGTGAATCGTCCTGATGATTATCTCTGGAGTGCGCACCCCTACATACAAAATAATATTGCCTCAATTGTATCACAATCCGAAACCCTGAGCTATTTTGGGGATGATATAGAAAGTGCGCGAAAAGCTTATACTATCTTTATTGAAAACCCGGATAAAAAGACAATGGTGGGTTTGGTAATGGCAAAAAGTGATCCTCAGAGGGATACTTTTATCTTGAACTCTCTGTTTGATACCCTGAAATTATCGAGTGGAGATCAGATCCTGATTAAATCCAGGGATAGAAATATAAGAATTATGAATATTCGCAATGAATTTATTAAGTTGGCCATTAGAGACGGGGTAAGGATAAAAGCTATAGCTGGATATTTGTCCATCAGCTGTGAGACTGTCCGGTTTGTTGGAAAAGGGGTCTGAATCTGTTATACTTGCTCAGTAGAACTCAGTAGAACTACTCCAGTAATCTGTCCAGGAGTGTCCTTTTGCCGGTCGGTTTTCCAGCTCAATATCCACATAACAGATTTTTTCAGCTTCTGATCCGTAAGGAGCCTGAAAAATATTCTCACCATCCGGACCAATTACCAGGGATCTGCCTCTACCCACCCTACATTGCTTACAGCGGCGATCACAATATTAAAATCTTTTGACACAGGTCGGTATGCATCTCTCCAGAAATTACCATAGGGTTCTGCCTTGTTATCGTGAGTACTTCGTATAGCCCAGGAGCAGGGGGAGATGATAATATCAGCTCCCATATACCCAAGTGTTCTGCTAATTACCTGATCCCTCGCAAACCCATCGGCACAAATCATCAATCCAAGAGTTCCCAATTCCGTTTCCACAACCTGTAATCGATTCCCAACGGCATAGTATAGTTGTCCGATATCCAGTTCATTGATTTTTCGGTGCAAACTGAGAAGCTTCCCGTTTTTGTCAATAATGACCGCTGAATTAAACACCTGATCACCACAAAGTTCGGTGAGACCGGAGCATACATAGATCTTGTGCCGGGAGGCTGCTTGAGACAACCTTTTGAAAGGTGAGCCTTTAGGGATGGGTTCGGATTTGGCTATGCTTGATGGGTGGATCCATCCCAAATCAGATGATCTCAACAACCTTAATCAGATTGGTTTTCCCGGGGCTGCCGACGGGCACTCCCGCCGTCACAACAATGGTATCTCCAGCGCTAACAAATCCTTCTCCTTAAGGTATTCAGGAGCACAGGCCAGTAAGGTGTCCAGCGAGACAAGATCGGTTATATGAACCGGATTCACACCCCATGCGAGTGCAAGACGTTGAATAGTCTGGATGAGCGGGCTGAAACCGATGATAGGAATTCCAGGACGAAACTTGGAGATCAATTTAGCTGATCCGCCGGAGTAGGTAAAACAGGCGATATAAGAGGCTTTGATAGCCAATGTCAGCTCACGTGTAGCCGATCCCACTGCCTCAGTCGTACTTTTTTTCAGTTTTATCTCTATATCTTCACGGTTTAACCGTTGCCCAAGAACCAATCGCTTGTATTCAAGACTGGCCTCAGTATGCATGATGATACGCTGCATGATTTCAACTGAACGCTGCGGATATAGGCCGGCCGCAGTTTCGCCGGAGAGCATAACAGCACTGGTTCCATCGAGAATTGCATTTGCCACATCTCCTGCCTCAGGTTTTTCTATTTTTGAGATTATGGGAATCATTCTTCCATAAGTGGCCAGCATTAAATCTTTCAAAGCCCTCACATCTGCTGCACTTCGGACAAACGAAAGAGCAACATCCGGAAGATTTACTCCCTTTCTCGGTTTAATAATTCCACCATCTTTTACTATGGTCTCTATATTCTTACCAACAACTGATACCACCTTCAGCAGAATAAGGCCATCATCAATGAGAATTCTCTTTCCGGGTGTTACTTCTTCATGAAGATAGGGATAGTCGATACTCAGCCTCTCTTTTGTCCCCTCGCAGGGATCAGAAGTGATGATGAGTTTGTCGCCTTTTATCAGTTCAATTGATGGTTGGGCAAGATTTCCTACCCGGACTTTCGGGGCCCTGCAGATCCTGAAAAATTGCAACGGGGATATCAAGAACCTTAGAAGCTTTTCGTGCCCAATCGACACTCCTCTGGTGGTCGGCAGCGGTTTCGTGGCTGAAGTTGAGACGTATAGCCCGTGCTCCGGCTTGGATAATGTTGTAGATTGATTCATAATCTCGTGAGGCAGGACCTATAGTAGCAACAATTTTTGCATTGGTTAACATCTTTTTCATGATGTACCCCCCCCTATCAATCATAGGGTACCTGAGGGGTGGATGCAAGTTAAAGTAAAACATTCCAGTTAAAAACCTGTCTGGGTCCGATCTGCATATCGGTTTTCAATTTCCATCAGGTAAGCTGGCAGTTCATAGTGAAACTCTGGTGCCATAATTTCTTGCTACTTCTCTCCCTCTCTGAGATAATTAAGTGATGAATCACACCTGATAGGATTTTTTTTGTTTACGACTGTAACTCTGAGTGCTATAGTGAGTTATAATAATAAACGGGTAAAAACCGTTTAAAGGAATCAACCCTTATATCGGTTGATCTCGTATTTGGATCGTCTGAAAAAGTATGAGCAAAAAGTATCAGTTCGGTAATAAGTATCTACTACTTTGAGTAAACATCAATCCTCCCCCTGTGTTGGTTCCGAATTCATTCTTCCTGCCTCCGCTTTTTCATCGTGCTTAACTATATATTTATTTAGACAGGTATGTGGATAATGTATGTGGATAACATATAAGGAAAGCTTAGAAAATCTCAATAGAAGATTTTTGCGGAGGAGTATTATGATTCGAAGACTGCTATTTTTGACAATACTTTTCCTTCTCTGTTTCAGTTTGCTGTTTGCAGCTGAAGGAGAGCAGGAATTTGCATTGTTCAAAAGAACTATTTCCCCGGTAATGATGTGGGGAGAGGATGGAGTTCTCACCATTTCTAAGGCGACTACTGTCGGACAGGGCACCCTCTATGTCGGTATCTTTGGTCAGCAGGCGGGGACGCTGCAGGGAACTGACCTTTATCTGACATCGGCCACTGCCATGATCGGCACCTCGGCTGATGTCGAACTCGGTTACACCCGTCGCCAGCTTATCTGGGCAGACCTTTACTTAACAGATATGGCGATGGATACCTTTCACTTGAAAGCACGTGTTCTCGACTTTGGCAAGGATGTTATGCCCTCAGTAGCTATCGGAGTGAATGGTGTCTCTATTTCCGATAACAGTTTCACCCAGACATCCGACATCCTTTTCAACCCCTATATCGTAGCGACAAGCTACATCGAAATCATCCCTGATTTTTTCGATCTGAGCATAACTGCACTTGGTGAAACCATTATGAGTGCGGGGAAATTCGGCGTGCCTCAGTTCAGCATCGGAGTAGATGCTCAGCTGATGGACATGTTCTACGTCTTTGCTGAGATGCAGGGACTACAAGTCGATCTTGATGAATTTGATCTTTCCCAGTCAATGAATGAGATCGTCAACCTTGGGGCGAAGGTGAAATACGGCTGGGTAAGCCTTGGAGTAGGCATGTTCAATATTATCCGTAATACGGAAGAAGGGGAAGAAGGTGATGATCTGGCAGATAACATCTTCGCATCAACATTCGATCTTGGGAGTGCTAGTTATATGGCTACAGTTGTCATAGAGATTCCACTTGATGATCTAAATCCGAATACCTAAAAGGAGGTGAGGAATATGAACGTAAAACGAACGATACTTATTTTGTTGGCACT